>Ga0316204_10001200_pt1 | contig 75024 bp, 52 predicted proteins | sample 6monrhotite_MG_2_FD_205661 | JGI IMG/M metagenome (GOLD analysis project Ga0316204, IMG submission 205661) | Microbial mat bacterial communities from mineral coupon in-situ incubated in ocean water Damariscotta River, Maine, United States -... | ecosystem: Environmental > Aquatic > Marine >...
AGATAACTAGGGTATAACCTGTGACAGCAATTAAAAAATCGTTTCAATTTGGGGATCATAACGTAACTATCGAAACTGGCGAGATTGCTCGTCAAGCTTCAGGTGCCGTTATGGTAGATATGGATGGTACTGTTGTTCAATGTACCGCTGTAGCTGTAAAGGGTGGAGAGCCTCGGGACTTTTTCCCGCTAACTGTTAACTATCAGGAGCGTACTTATGCTGCTGGTAAAATTCCAGGAAGCTTCTTCAAACGTGAAGGTCGTCCATCAGAAAAAGAAACTCTGACTAGTCGCCTCATCGACAGACCTATACGTCCTTTATTCCCTAAAGGTTATACCAATGAAGTTCAGGTTATTTGTACAGTAATGTCACTTAACCCTGAAATCGATCCTGATATAGCGGCATTAATTGGTACTTCAGCAGCGCTTGCTATTTCTGGTGCTCCATTTGCGGGCCCAGTTGGTGCATGCCGTGTTGGTTATAAAGATGGCGAGTACATCTTAAACCCAACTTACAGTCAACTTGCTGAATCTCAATTAGATTTAGTTGTTGCTGGTACAACCGATGCTGTACTTATGGTTGAATCAGAAGCCGATCAGCTTTCAGAAGAAGTGATGCTGAATGCAGTTATGTATGGTCATGATGCGTTCCAGGTGGTTATCAAATCTATACAGGAATTAGCTGATGAAGTCGGCACTCCAGCAATCGAGTGGACTGCACCGGTTGTTAACGAAGACTTAAACAAGCAAGTTGCTGATGCAGTAACAGCTGATTTAACAACGGCTTATCAGATTTCTGAAAAGCTAGATCGTTATGCAGCCGTTGATAAAGTACGTGATGCAGCTGTTGAAAAATTAGTATCAGATGACGGTTTCACTAAAGATGAAGTGAAAGGCGCATTTGGTAAAGTAGAAAAATCTATTGTACGTGGCCGTATCATTTCAGGTGATCCACGTATTGATGGTCGTAAACTTGATGATGTTCGTGCGATCAGTGTACGTACTGGTGTTTTACCACGTACACACGGTTCAGCATTATTTACACGTGGTGAAACTCAGGCATTAGTTGTTACAACGCTAGGTACTTCACGTGACGCACAGAAAATTGACGCTCTAGAAGGCACAATTACAGATAGCTTTATGCTGCACTATAATTTCCCTCCTTTTTCGGTAGGTGAAGCAGGTCGAGTTGGTACGCCAGGTCGACGTGAAATTGGTCATGGTCGTTTAGCAAAACGTGGTGTTTTAGCGTGTATGCCGACTACTGATGATTTCCCTTATTCAATTCGTGTTGTTTCTGAAATTACAGAATCAAATGGTTCAAGTTCTATGGCTTCTGTTTGTGGTACGTCATTAGCACTTATGGATGCGGGTGTGCCGCTTAAGGCGCCAATTGCAGGTATTGCAATGGGGCTTGTTAAAGAAGGTGAAGATTACGCAGTATTAAGTGATATTTTAGGTGATGAAGATCACTTAGGTGATATGGACTTTAAAGTAGCAGGTACTGAAAACGGTGTTAATGCGCTGCAAATGGATATCAAAATAACGGGTATCACTAAAGACATAATGGAAAAAGCATTAGAGCAAGCGAAAGCGGGTCGAATGTTTATTCTGGGTGAAATGAATAAGGTTATTTCAGAAGCAAGTACTGAAATGTCTCATTACGCACCACGTTACCTGACAATGAAGATTAATCCTGAAAAGATTCGTGATGTAATCGGTAAGGGCGGTGCGGTAATTAAATCAATTACTGAAGAAACAGGCGTTACGATTGATATCGATGATGATGGTAATGTGAAAATTGCTTCAAGTGATTTTGATAACGCAGAAGCTGCGAAGGTTCGTATCGAGCAGATCACTGCAGAAGCTGAAGTAGGTAAGATCTACGAAGGTGAAGTTATCAAGATTATGGACTTCGGTGCATTTGTGCGTATTCTTCCAAACAAGGAAGGCCTGGTTCATATTTCTCAAATCTGCGAAGAGCGTGTTGAGAAAGTAAGTGATAAGCTGTCTGAAGGTGAGAAAATTCAGGTTAAAGTACTGGAAATTGATCGTCAGGGTCGAATCCGTTTAAGCATGAAGGCTGTTAGTGAAGTAGCTGAAGCATAAGTTTTAGTTGTTTTATATAAAAAAGGGGCGTAAGCCCCTTTTTTTTGTTTTAAATTTATATATCTGCTTTGTATCAATTCGTTATAAATGCCTTCACAGCAGAGTTTCAATCTGTCATGTGTGATTAGCCGGCAGCGTGTTTATCAATAAACGAACTTAAAGTATCGGAGTTCAAAAAAGCCGTTATTTTGTGTAATCTGCATTAGTAATTTCTAATTTACATCTCTAATATGAGATAACTTCTCAACAAAACATCATAAATACCTGATTCAAATATATAAAATCATAATGTATACTCAGAAGAACCGTCTTAATTGTGAGTTAATTGGCGGAAACCTATTTCCATATATGATCCAATTGTCAGTAAAGAAGTGACAGGTAAGTATGATGCGTAAAACTATATTAGCGTTCTTAGCAATAATGATTTTGAATTCACTCTCGGTCAATGCTGCAGATGTAACTAAAGAGCAGATTAAAGGGCTTGATGAGCAGGTTCAGGATATTAAAACTGATGTTATCGATTTAACGGCAGACCTTCTCCAGTTAGAAGAAAAACTGTTATTTCCATCGAATAGCCAATTTGCATTATTTGTTTCACTTGCAGATGCAGAAGATTTACGTCTCGATGCAATTCAGGTAAAACTTGAAAATAAAGTTTTAGCTCATCATTTATATACATTCAGGGAGTTAGAAGCAATGCAGAAAGGAGGAGTTCAAAAAATTTACACTGGAAATATTAAAACAGGTGATCACAAACTTGTTATTAGTTATACCGCAAAAGCTTCAAGTGGCGGAGAAATGAAACGCAGCGCCAGTTATATGTTAAAAAAAGGAGTTGGTCCAAAGTTTGTAGAAATAAAAATTGGTGGCCCGGATGCGGGTGATCAGGGTTTAGAGTTTAAAGACTGGTAAAACCGGAAATTTAATTAAATGTTCCGTATTCTAAAAATTATAGTTGTTTCATTATTTGTATTTAATGCAACGGCCGAAAACACCATTGATAAAGCACCAGTGCTTAATGATATTTTTTATGGTGAGTCTATGTTTTATGCCTTTCAGGATAAACACTTCGATGCAATCAGTAAGCTTGACGCTGAGCTCGGTCAATTTTATGCGCTTGATAACCCATCACTAGACCCATTCAATCAGCATATAAATCATGCAGAATTCTCAGTCGGAAGTTTTGAGCTTGCTTATCGAATGCACCAGCGTGCGGGTAGAGCAATTAAATCTATCATGGAGTCGAGCTTAAATCAGAAAATTCGAAATGAAGCGGCCTATCGATTGGCACAAATTTATTATAGAAAAAACCAGCCTGGTAATGCCTTAGATATTTTAGAAAAAATACAGGGTGAAATGGCCGAAGAACTTCGAGTTGATGAAATTCATTTACGCGCACAGGTGTATATCTCTACGGGTAAATTTCCTGAAGCGATTGAGTTATTAAAATCTATTGAAAATGAAGATAAATACGAAGGTTATATATTATATAACCTGGGTATAGCTTATATACAGAATGATGATGAGAAAAAGGCAATTGAAGCGCTTGGCCGATTAGGTGTTTTTAGTACTGATGATCGAGGTATACTGGCATTAAAAGATAAAGCAAATTTAACTCTGGCAAGTCGAATGTTGGAAAAAGGCTCACCAGAACTAGCAAAAAAATATTTTAGTCTTGTGAGATTAAACGGACCATTTGCAGACAGGGCGTTACTGGGGATGGGATGGGTTAACGTTTCACTTGGGCAATTTAAAAAAGCACTTGTGCCGTGGAGAATTTTACAAGAGCGAGAAATCACCAATGAGTCTGTACAGGAGTCTTTATTAGCGGTTCCATATGCTTATGGTCAATTAAACTATTACGGTCAGGCCGCATTGTCTTATGGCAAGGCTATGGATGACTTTGGTGGTGAGATCGACAGACTACAAACATCTATAAAAAGTGTAAGAGAAGGTAAATTTCTAAGTGCAGTGCTTGATAAGCAGGCTGAGCGAGATAAAAACTGGCTGCATAATTTGAGAGATTTACAGGAGACACCAGAAACTCGCTACATTTTATCTTTAATGGCATCACATGATTTTCAGCAATCTCTGAAAAATTATCAGGATCTTGCTGAGCTTAGAATTCGACTGACTTACTGGTTATATACTCTGGATGTTTATGTTGAGTTGATAGAAATACGGCGTAAATACTATGAGCCTTTATTACCCGTTGTAGAAAAGCAGTTTAAAAAACTGGATGCTAGAATCCGTTTGCGCTTGTCGCAGCGTGATCGTCTTGATCAACGTTTAAAGTCGTTAGTAATTGCCAGGCGCCCTGAGTATTTAGCTACGGCAGAAGAGCGTGGAATACAGGATAAACTCGGAAAAATTGAGTTGTATTTGTCTGCAAATCCACAGCATTATACTGATCAGGTACGGGAGCGAATTTCAAGATTGAAAGGTGTGCTGCACTGGAATATTAATAAGGCATATCATGAACGTTTAACTAATGCATATAAACAAATGCAAACACTTGATATTTATATTAACAAACTTAACGAAGCGTATCAGTCGTTTGTGAGAACAAGGCAGGCGGCAACGCAGAGTTATGAAGGTTATGATATTCAAATTCGACAGTTAAGAACTAAAATACAGGCAAGTCAGGTAAAAGTTAATGGTGTTATGGCGCGACAGGGAAGATTAATAGAATCACTAGCCGTAAATGAGCTAGAGCGTCGACGTAATTTACTAGAAGAGTACCAGATTAAAGCGCGCTTTGCTCTGGCTGAGAGTTATGACCGGGCCACTAAAAAACAGCAGAAAACAGAAGAGAAAAAAATACTTCAGAAAATAGAAGAGAATAAAGTTTTACAACAAACTGAAGTTGATGAAACTGATGTTCAGGAAACTCAAAAGGCTGATTCGAATAAGGCTGCTGAAGAGGTTGTTCAGTAATGTTATTCAGTAAATATAGAACGACTATATTATTTTTATTAGCTGGAGTGTTGGTTGGTTGTGTAACCGGTGGGGATAAGCAAACCTTAGCGAGTCTGGAAAATGTGGAGCTGGATTTAAAAGAAGCTGAAATATCAGGCAGCCTGGACAAAGCAATGGAAAGTTATCAGAAGTTTCTAGAAGAAACACCAGAAACTGCGATGACACCTGAGGCATTGCGTCGCCTGGCTGATTTAAAAGTTGAAAAAGAGTACGGAGTCTTAAGTGGAAGTTTGGACGCGGCAGCTAAGACAACTACTATTGCAGGCCAATCTGCTGCGGCAAGTACAACCTTAGACTCAACAGTTGCCAGCTCAGTTGCAGCTACTGGTGCAGCAACAGCATTAATTTCTGATGATAAAGAAGATAAAGATGCAGCAGGTATAAAAACAAAGGAAGTTCAAAGTAAAGATGAATCAATTGCAAACGTTTCAGAATCTGAAAAAGAATTTGAGAAGCGAGCTACAAAAGAAACAGATATAAAAACGGCTGCCGAAAAAGCAGTTGTAGCTGCTGATGCAGCGGTGGCTGACGATTTAGCTTCAGCAGGAGCAAAAGAAGCGATTGAATTATATAAAGGCTTGTTAGTTAAATACCCGCATTATGAGCGTAATGATCAGGTGTTATATCAATTATCTCGGGCTTATGAAGAAGTTGGTGAAGTGGAAAAAGCGATGAAGATCTTAAATCGCCTGGTAAAGGAATACCCCAATTCAAGGCATATTGATGAGGCGCAATTCAGACGGGCCGAGTATTTCTTTACGCGTAAAAAATATCTGGATTCTGAGGAAGCGTATCAGGCGGTAATTGAGTTCGGTATAAGTTCTGCATTTTATGACCTGGCTTTATATAAACAGGGCTGGGCTTATTTCAAACAGGATTTATATGAAGAAGCTTTAAATGATTTTATTGCCTTGCTTGATTATAAAATATCAATTGGTTATGACTTCGAGCAAATCAATAATAAAATTGAACGCAAAAGAATTGAAGATACCTATCGGGTTATTAGTTTAAGTTTCTCGTATTTAGGTGGCCCACAAGAGGTTGTTAGTTATTTCGAAAAGCATGGTCAAAGGCAATATGAAGCAAGTATTTATAGCCATTTGGGTGAGTATTATTTAACAAAACGTCGTTATGCAGATGCTGCTGGCTCATACAACTCTTACGTAGAAAGAAATCCGTTAAATAAAGTATCGCCGCATTTTCATATTAGAGTGATAGAAATTTATTTGAAAGGTGGTTTTCCAAAACTGGTTATAGATTCTAAAAAGAATTACGCATCCACTTATGGGTTGAGAGCGAATTACTGGACGTTTTTTGATATTAATGCTTACCCTGATGTTATTGTCTTTTTAAAATCTAATTTAACTGATCTGGCGAATCACTATCATGCGCAATATCAAAACAGGCGACTTAGAAAATTCAGAAAAGAAAATTTTGCTGAATCATCTCGATGGTACAGGGAGTTTCTAGATTCATTTCCTGAGGATTTACAGTCTCCCGGGATAAATTTTCAACTGGCTGAATTATTACTTGAAAATAAAGACTTTAGAGATGCGGCTTTAGAGTATGAGCGGACATCATATAATTATGAAAAACATGATAAATCATCAGAAGCGGGTTATGCAGCGGTATTTGCTTACCGTGAATTTTTGAAGAAATCAGACCAGTCTCAAAGAAATGCGATAAAACATGAAATTATTCGTAGTTCATTAAAGTTTGGTGAAGCGTATCCGTTACATAAGAAGGCGCCTGCTGTGTTGGTAGCAGCAACTGATGATTTATACGCAATACGAGATTTTCCAATGGCCATTAAAATTGGTCGTGGCGTGATTGAGAAGTACCCAAATGTAGAACCTAAATTTATACGTTCATCGTGGTTGATAATAGCTCATTCTTCATTTGATCTTACCCTGTTTAATGAAGCTGAAGCTGCTTACAGTCAGGTGTTAAGCATGACAGCTAAAAACCATAAAGAACGAGGTAAGTTAATAGAAAATTTAGCTGCATCTATTTACAAACAGGGTGAACAGGCTCGTAAACTTCAAGATCACCGTACAGCGGCTAATCATTTTCTACGTATAGCTGTAACAGCTCCAACATCAAAGATAAGGCCTACAGCTGAATATGATGCCGCTGCCGCTTTAATAAGTCTAAAAGACTGGTCTAAAGCAGCTGAAGTACTGGAGGGGTTCCGTAAGCGTTATCCTAAAAACAAATTGCAACCTGATGTAACCAAAAAACTGGCTATTGTATATAAAGAAGACGGCAAGTTATTGTTTGCTGCCGCCGAGTTTGAGCGAATTGAAAAAGAGACAAAAGACAAAGGTTTACGCCGTGAAGCACTGCAGCAGGCAGCTGAGTTATATGAAAAAGCAGGTGACAGGACTAAAGCATTAGACGTTTATGTGCGTTATGTATCATATTTCCCTAAACCGGTCGAAAATGCGCTTGAAATGCGAAATAATATTGCAAATATTTATAAGTTAAATAAAAGTAAGAAACTTTATATAAAACAGCTTCAATGGATTGTAGCTATAGATTTAAGAGCGGGTAAAGAGCGAACGGATAGAACTCGTTTTCTCGCAGCTAATGCATCACTTGTATTGGCAGAGCCAGATATCAGGCGGTTTAAACTTGTTGAACTTAAAAAGCCATTTAAGAAAAATCTGAGCAAAAAGAAAAAACGTATGAAGAAAGCAATAGCAACGTTAACAAAGCTGGTTGATTATGAAGTGGGTATAGTGACCGCGGCGGCAACTTATGAGATTGCAGAAATATACTTTCACTTTAGTCGTGCTTTAATGAATTCTGAAAGACCTTCTAATTTAAATGAGATGCAGCTTGAGCAGTATGAATTAGTTCTTGAAGAACAAATATATCCATTTGAAGAAAAAGCGATTTCTGTGCATGAGAAAAATATGGAATTGTTAGATTTAGGCATATATAACGAATGGATCGATAAAAGTATTGATAAGCTGGCAGTTCTGTTACCCGCAAGATATGCTAAACCAGAAGAAGCAGTACAGTACGTAGAAACTATATTACCCGTTCCATCTGAACCTGTTCCGGAAACATTGCCAGAAAAAATACCGTCTAAAGAAGAGTCAGAAGACAAAGTAGAGGCGCAAAGTAATAATGATTCTGTTGAGATAAATAACAGTCAAACCTTCAATTATTTACATGCTTATCGGAAGGTTGTTTAATGAGTATTTTAAAAATAGTTATTGCAGTATTTCTTATCATTGCGCAGGTATCATGTGTGATGGAGTCTACAAAACCGTCAATGACTAAAAGTAAGTCGAAATTAGAAAATATAGAAATAGATTCAGATGTTGAAGATGATTTTAATGCTGCGCTTTCTCATTTGAAATCAGAAGAATACGATGATGCTATTCAGTTATTAGAAAAAGTAATTGCTATTGAACATAGAGTGCCTGCGCCATTTATTAATTTGGGAATGGCGTATAGTAAAAAAGGCGATGACGTTAAAGCCGAAAAGCATTTGTTAAATGCCGTTAAAATTGAGCTAACAAATCCTGTTGCAAATAATCAGCTTGGTTTACTGTATAGGAAAAAAGGCCAGTTTGATGATGCTAAAAAAGCATATACAAATGCATTAATAGAATATCCGGATTATTTGCCAGTAGTTAAAAATCTGGGTATTCTTTGTGAACTATATATGCGTGATTTTCCTTGTGCTCTCAAGCAGTACGAGCATTATCTTAATTTACAACCAGATAATAAAACCATGAAAATATGGATATCTGATCTTAGTCGACGGATTAAGTAGGAGGTGTATGTTGCGATATATAAAAATTATTAGTTTATTTCTGGTTCTAGTGCTGAGTTTTTCATTTGCTCATGCTGAAGATAAACCAAAATCCGGCAATAAAAAAAGTGTCAAGAAAGATAATAAAGTTAAAGAGTTGTCTGGTATTTCCATAATAGGAAATAAAGAAGCACCTAAGTCACTTTACATTGTGCCATGGAAGAATTCTGAAGTTGGCGTTAGGTCAAGTTTAACATCGGGTTTGCTGGATGAATCAATGCGGCCTGTTGATAAAGAGGTGTTTCTACGGGAGCTTGATTTTTACCAGTTAAGCCATTAAATAAATTAAACGGTAGTGCAATTTCATGGTTTATATTAAGACACTTTGATAATGCAGTGCTAAACTCTATAAAATTCAACATGTTTTTAATTAAATATGTAAACACAACGAGGGAAATATAATGGAATTCATCGAAGCACTGGTGCGATTTTTCCAAACCGGGGGTGCATTTATGTACCCGATTTTGATTGTATTTGCGATTGGTGCTGCCATAGCTATAGAACGCTTTGTTAAGTTAGGCAATGTCCGCAGAGCTAATCGAAAGGTATGGGATGAAGTGCATCCTCTGTTAGAAGAAGGTGATTTTGACAAAGCCAGAGAGTTAATTGCTGATGATGGTTCTACGATTGCCAGTTTGTTAAAAATGGGGCTTGCCCGACAGGGTTCAGTAAGAAGACGTGATGACATAGAGATTGCTATGGAAGAAAGTATGATGGAAATTATTCCTCAGCTTGAAAAGCGTACGCCTTATGTTGCCCTGTTCTCAAACATTTCTACATTACTTGGTCTGTTAGGTACCATTATGGGTTTAATAGAAGCCTTTACGGCTGTTGCTAATGCAAACCCTGCTGAAAAAGCGGATTTGTTATCCGCAAGTATTTCGGTAGCAATGAATACAACAGCATTTGGTTTGATGGCGGGTATCCCTTTGCTCATTACCCATGCGTTATTAACAGATAAAACCGGCCAAATTGTAGATAGTCTTGAAATGGTTTCGGTTAAAACACTGAATATCATATCTGAATTTGCTAAACGTCAAGCTGCTCTGGCTGCAAAATAATGGCTAGAAAAAGGCGCTATCGCCGCACAGACAAAGATATACCAGAAATGGATATCACTACCTTTCTTAATTTAATGGTAGTGCTGGTTCCGTTTCTGTTAATAACGGCTGTGTTTTCACGAGTTACCATTCTGGAATTAAATTTACCGACTTCCAGCGGTTCAAGTGCGCCGACCAAATTAAAACTTAATATCGAAGTTATCGTTCGTTCAAAAGGCCTGGAAATTGGAAATGGCCGTCGTGTTGTTGCGCGTTTTCCTAAAGTTGAAGATGAATATGACTTTGCAAGTTTGTCTAAACATTTGTTAGAAATTAAAAAGAATTATCCTGATAAAACAGATGCGACTGTACTAATGGAACCAGATATTGAGTACGATTTACTAGTTCATGTAATGGATGCAGTCAGGATTGCTGAAGTATCTCAAAGTGCTGAAGGTATATACGATAAGGTTGCTTTATTTCCTGATATTTCAATTGGTGATGCGCCATGAGACAAAACTCACGTCGTATGAATCGTATGGGGCGCTCCAAGAAGAAGCCGCCAGGTTTAAACCTGGTATCTTTAATGGATGTATTTACGATCCTGGTTTTTTTCCTGTTAGTAAACTCATCATCAACAGAAGTGCTTGAGCCACCAAAAACACTTAAATTACCAGATTCAATCGTAGAAAAGAAACCCCGAGAAACGGTGGTTGTTTTAGTAACAAGTGAATCAATACTTGTTATGGGTGAAGTTGTTATTTCTACTGCTGATGCTTTGGCTATAAAGCAGTCTGTTATTCCAGAGATTCAAATTCGATTAAAGCAGCAGCGTGACAATGTTATTGGTATTAGTACTAAAGCAGTTGCCGAAAGTGAAGAAGTAACTGTATTGGGTGATAAGACGATCCCATTTAAGTTATTAAAAAAAGTAATGTCTAGTTGTACTGCAGCGGGTTATGGAAAGATTTCCCTCGCGGTAATTCAAAAAGCATCACAAACTGACTCATAAGGTTTTATAACGTTGGTAGATCAAGAAGTCTCCAGGGAACAAGAAAAAATCAATCTTAAGATTGATGAGGCACAGCACCGGATTGCAGATCTGGAGAATCAGCTGCGCCTTGTTGATATTGAGCTTGAGGAATTGTTTCAGGATCGACAACAGTTTATTTTATTGAGTGAGATAAGTGATCGACTCGATAAATTAAATAAACTTGGCGGAGCCTGTCTCTTCTGGGGAGAGGACTGTGATGCAGATGAGTCTATGGCTCATTATAGCCGCGTGCACAACCTGGTTATTAATTATGATGAAAAAGTTAAAGGTGTACAAAAACGACGTGAATTAATAAAAGAAGATATTCAGAGTGTAATAGCTCAAATTAATATTTTGCATGAAGAGATTCTTCTTGTGCAAGAACGTGCAGAAGAGCGCTTAACTGAATTTGTAATTGAGCGCGAAATGACGGTACACCCTTATCGTCCAATGATAATGCCATGGACAACTCAGGGTGAAGACGAGAAACGTTTCAGACGAATTTTATTAGTCACATTATTGTTTACTATTGTCATGGGTTATTTGATACCGCTTTGGGATTTGCCTGTACAAACCCGTGATGAGCTAACTGAAGTACCTGAGCGATTAGCGAAGCTGGTTATTAAAAAGACACCGCCACCTCCGCCTCCTAAAGTGCAACCCAAGTTAGAAGAAAAGAAAGACAAAAAAGCCAGGAAAGATGTGCCTAAGCCAAAAACAGAAAAGGCTAAAAAAGCCCGTAAAGTTGCAGAATCTGCAGGCCTGCTTGCCTTTAAAGATAACTTCTCCGAGTTAATGGATAGTTCTATTGATCAGAAGTTAGGTTCACAGGCTCGTTTAAGTAACAAGGGGCAGAAGTCACGTAAGATTTCTCGCTCATTAGTAACCGCCCAGGCTACCAGTGCATCAGGTGGTATTAGCACCTCGTCGCTTAGTCGTAATACGGGCAGCGGTGGGAAGAGCGTTGGTGGTGTAGAGTTTTCCAGAGTTGAAAGTGCAATTGGTGGTGACTTCTTTGGTGAGGAGCGTCCTCTAAGTGATGGGCCTGGACCATCTAGAACGGACGAAGAAATTCAAATTGTTTTCGACCGATACAAAGCTGCGTTATATCGAATATATAATCGTGAGTTACGTAAGAATCCGACCCTGCAAGGTAAGTTAGTACTGAAGTTAACGATTGAACCAAACGGCAGTGTATCGGCTTGTAGCATAGAGTCAACGGATATGGATTCACCGGCTTTAGAGAAGAAAATTGTTGATCGTGTTAAGAAGTTTAACTTTGGGCCTAAAGAGGATGTGCCGGCTATTACGATTCTATACCCAATAGATTTCTTACCAGCAACTTAACTTTATTGCGGTAGTATCGTCCCCCGACTCATATTAAGAGTATGCTTTTAATGTATATCGGGGAGGCTTATACAGGCTACTCTAAAAGAAATAGCCTTGTATATCTGATAGCATCTAGAAATAATTTAGCAGTTTTATCCGCTGTTTCTTTTTTAAACCTTAGTTGTTTTTCCTGTTTTCTCTGCCTGGCATGAATTGAGCAATAAAAGTCATTATTTGACCAGCTAACGTCCGGCCTCTGATCCATAATCTAATAATGACCATCATTAATCAGTTTATTGCTCCCGTTAAGTGGAAAACAGCTGTTTTTAGAGCTGTAAAGAGGGAAAATATCTTATTGTATCCAAATAAAACTGGTTTATAAGTTGCATCTGTACTAAACTCAATAAAAAACAACAACTTATGAGTGTTAGTTAAAATAAATATTAGAAATCGATTTTGAGGGTGTTTTCACAATATCAGGGAGTATTGGCATGTATAATCGGCAATGTAAGTAATTGATAAAAGAGGAAAAACCGGATTTGGCCATTATAAAAGAAGAATAGATGTTATTTACAGACATGAGACAAATTTTAAAATCTGTACTGATTACATGTGTAATTGTCAGTGCGGTTTTTTTATTGCCTGTAAAAAATGTTTACGCTGTTGCTAATCTAAACCTTTCTACTAACTTTCAATCAGTTGATGGCACCCGAGCTTATATGGATTCCGCGGGTACCTGGGATACGGTTAATAATCGTGAAGCGACTAACAATAACCCTTTTGCAGTAGCCGGGTTCCCGGATGGCGGAGATACATTCCAGTTAATCATTGATAATGTCGCAGGTACAGGCAATGTTAACCGGGCTTTTGATCTGGCTATTTCAGTTGATCTGCCAGTAACCAATGAAATTCGATTACCACAGTTAAATAATTTTCCAGTGCCAGTAGGCGCAACATCCATCTCCGGTGGTTCAACCTGTAGTGCATTAAATAATGTTCGTGCCAGCCAGGCGGGTAAAACAGTTAATTTTTCATTCGGTGCTCTTGATATTATTTCACCCGACTGTCGATATGTTTTTAATTTAGGTTTAACTACAAACAATGTTGTTTCCTATGGGGTGGCCTGTGATCCGGCTGATGCTGCCTGTGATGTAAGATTTAATATTGCATATAACGAAGTTAATAATACACCTCCATTACAAAATCGCTCAATTACTCATCAGGCTGATGTGAATGCGGGTGTTTTGAGCTTAAACAAAAGCGGCAATACATTATTGGCGGTGGATGGTACAGCTGTAAATTATGACATCGATATTGAAAATCAGGGTGATGGCGGGTTATTTAATGTAACACTGACTGATACTGATAGTATTCACTTTTTACTGGGTCAATTAACTATTGCCCCACCATTTGTGCCACCAGATACCCAGCCTGCACCCGGTGCCAATACATACACCTTTAATTACTTATCTGCTAACCAGTTAACTACCGTTGTAGCCAGTGGTCTTGCTGATATAAACCCGGATGCGCTTAGTTGTAATATTTTAAATTCAGCCGGTGTTATTGATAGAACAGGGGTCGTGACGGCATCAGATAGTGGCAGTATTCTTTATGATGTAAGCAACCTTTTAACCATTGACCATGATGCTAGTAGTTACTGTGAGTTATGTGGTCAGGGTGAAGTATTTATTGATGTTACCAATATTGGTGGAATTACATTAAATAATGTCACAGTTACAGAAGACTTAAATCAAAGTGTGCTGGGTTCAGGTTTATCAGTTGTAACTGGTTCAGTTGAATATAACGGTGTTTCTGTTGTTGATCCATCACCGGGTGCCGGTGGTACTTTTATTTTTAATTTAGGTTCAATGGATAGCCCTGCTGACGGTACACCGTCGATACCCCCAACAGATACTATTCGTATTCGTTTTTTAGTTGAGCGTACAGCGGGTGATGAGCAGGGGCTGGCAAATATTGACCCGGCAGATACACCGACTACTGACCTTACCGTTGAAGCCACAGCTACATTTACATCGGTCTGTGGTGGAAACCCAGCAATTATTACAACCGGTCCCGATACCTTGTTATTGCGTCAACCCAATCCGGTTGTTACAAAAACCGGCTGGAATACAGATGCAGGGCAAACATTAGGTACCGCCGGGCCATTTGTTTATGGTCATGATAGTGACCGTGTAATCTGGGAAGTGTCTGTACAAAATAGTGGTAATGCTGATCTTGAAGATTTATTAATAGCAGACACAATCGGTGGTAATTTTGATTTCACTGCTGTGTGTGAAAATGAACCAGATGCGACGGCAACTGCAGCGACATTAAATGCGGCGGTAATGCAGGGCACCTGTGTTGCCAGATCAGGTTTAACGCCTTCAACATTTGCTCCGCCAACTGCACCTGATATCGCTTTTGGGGCAACAGCAAATTATTATTATGTGGGTGTTATTCAGGGTGGCTGTTCTAACGCGACGAATACTTCAGATGTGCAATGGGGTTGTGAAGGTGAAGGTGCCGCTGGTGGTGTAAACGCAAGTAACAGTAATATACCGGCAGTAAATATATTAGATACTGCAGATTTAAATACATCCGTCAGTACCTTTGCTGATTTAGATCCAACCGTAACTGATCAGTTAGTGATTAATGTTCAATTCACTGGCACGCACCCGACAAACTTTGGTGCACAGGCTGAACCTGCAGGTAGTCGTGGGCGAGTTACTGTAACCATTACAAACGATACCGGTGGTACGGTTAGGGATATTCAGCTGGATAATGTATTACCGCCAAATATTTATGTCGTTGATCCAACAATTGATGATGTGAGTGCAACCGCAACGCTAACAACAAATAATCCACAATTCGATATTACAATGACACCAGCAAATGGTGTGGCATCTTATCCGGGCATGATTGACGAAGTGACCTGGACAAACCCGGTGGTTATAGGTGACCCGGTTACAGATCCGTTATTAAATATAGCGCCACATTTTACATTTACCAGCTCCTCTCCCGGACTGGGGCCTTTCCCTGATCACATGCTGCGACACGGTGATGTATTAACGCTTAGTTTTGATGTTGTATTAATTGACCCAACTCGTTATGACCTGTTAGCTGATCTAGATGTTAGAGAAGAGATACCCTTACTCACGGATCCTGATAATAATGCGCCAACGGGATTTGATATAACAAATAGTTTGACAGTGACTTATGAGGAGTCATGTTCTACACCAAACAGATTATCTCTGCCTGTTATTAACAATACGTTTCAGGCCAATCCGGAAGACCTGGATGTTGATATTGTTGGCGGGGCATTAAATTTTATATTAAACAGTGATCCTGCCGAAACTCTACCGCTAACTGTGCGGGTGACTAATAACGGTGGTCACAGCGCACGAAACTATTTCTTATATGTTTCATTCGGTAATGCCATCAGTGTAAATGAACTACTCTCTACAGCTGTAACCAGTGGTAATTGCAGTACAGTTGCGCAACCCTTAGCACGGTTAACCTGGGACACACCGGCGAGTATTCCTAATGATGCTACAGTTTATCGATGTGATACGGGGGCGATCACACCTGGTTTAGTTGATTTAGATTTTATAGTTAACCGTAATCCAGCATCTGTCGACCCCAATATAATAGATGATTTAACTTTTCGCGTTGATGTAGTTGGTGAAATTCAATTAAGTGATGGTACGCCATTAATTTTCCCTGCAGTAACGCCGTCACCACCTGCACAAATTGCAAGTTCTGCTAATAATTATTCACTTGATGGCGTACGTGCACGAGTTATAGGTTTTGGTTTGGTGAAAACCCTGGTACCAGGTAGTTGTACTGAAGAGGCTTCTTATGTACGTGATCCCGCTACGGTTTATATTGGTGAAGATTGTCAGTATACAGTTGAGTCCGGTGGCTGGTTTGGCTTTTTGAGCCCGGGTTTTGGTCAAATTGCTATTTCAAATATTCAAGTGTTTGATGAATTACCCACCGCAGCATCGGCACTTCCAAGTGCACAGGGTTTTATTTCACAAGACGATGGCGTTAATAGTGATGCGGAAATCATTGCTTCAGGTATTACCTTTACAGCACCAACAGGTGTATTGGGCCAGGGTACGGTTAACTGGTTATTTCATCAGGTTGATACCAATGTAGCAGATGACAACAAGTTACTTCTTAAAGATAAAACTTTCATTGCAAATATAATCTCACGAATTTTAAATGACTCGGTTGATCCACCTTTAGCACCCGTTGCAACACCTAATCGCCATAATATAACCAGTCGAAATATTTTAAATACTACTTTTGATGCGGACTTTGAAGACAGTGCTGGTAATCCTGGCTTTGTATCATTTGGCCCAACAACAACGGGGTACCCTGATGTCAGTTTACGTTTAGCTGACTTAGTTATTACTGAACCTAACTTGCAGATTAGAAAAACGGTTTGTAATGAAACATTAAGTGGCAGCCCGGAAGATCATCAATTGCCGGGTATATCAAGTTGTGCGCCATATCTTGATGATGTGAGTAATGGAGATACTCAGGATTTTTATGTTTTCAAAATAGAAATTGTAAATGTAGATGATTCAGCTGGTGCAAATCCTAGTCGTGCACCTGCTTATAATGTTGTTGTAACAGATACATTTGATTCAACAGATTTAATGCAGGTGACACCTATTCCACCAGGTGCTGAAAATCCACTGACATATCCATTTTTAGAAGATGATCTGGATAATGATAATGATGGAGTAACCGATGAAGCAGATGAGGCTTTAATTCTTAATAATAATAATGTCAATGTTATACCGGTTGATCCAGCTGTTCTTAAATTTTCATACACACATACTACGGCTTTAGAGCAAATTGACCCGGGTGAAACGGTTACATTATATTATCGAGTTGATCCAGATGATTTCATTGCGCCACTACAAATATTAAGGAATACGGTAGAAGTAAAATACGACAGTTTATCTGGATTACATGGAAACCAGAATGTCCCTCAGGTAGATACCGATCCAGATGTGGACTTGAATGGAGTGATTGGTAGTGCTCGAGTTCATACTGATTTGCCGTCCGAGTTTCCACTGCAGGCATCTACAGTACAAGTTTTACCACTAGAGGTAGATCAAAAAATTATCGTTAGAACATCCGCCATAAATGGTCCTGAACCTATGGCGGATTTAACCAATGTAGTAGTGGGTGAAGAAATTGAATACCGCTTAAGAACAAGTATACCTGTTGCAAATTTACGTAGTTTTACGGTAAGAGATGAGTTACCTCCCGGAATACAATGCGTAGATGTAGCAGATGTAGATTTAGGCCCTGGCGGTCCTCATGCAGCAGCTCAGTTTGTGCCAGGGTTTCCTGCTGGCGGAAACCCTGGAGATGTATTTACCCGGGTTGCAGATAATGATTTTACCAGCCCCGGTATAACCTGTAACGAAAATGTTGTGGAATGGCGCTTTGGTGACCAGGAGCTTACGGCTGCCCTGGGAAATAATCTTTTTGAATTTGAAGTGACGTTTATTGCCCGAGTTGAAAATACGTCAGTGACTAATGTACCGGGTTTTGATCCAGCCTTAAATAATCACTGTATTATTAAAAATGGCGGTTTAGCAGCAACCCAGTCTCGTGGACAACCTTATACGCCACCTAATAATAGTTGTAATCAAGATACCTATGTAGCAACAACCTATATCAATTCACCGAGCCAGGGTAGTTCCTTAATCGAACATGTTTTTAGTGCGATTAATGTAACCGTTACCGAGCCCATACTTAATATAACCAAAACATTTACTGAAGTGACAACGGGTAATGATGAAACTACAGGTGATGCAGGCGATATTTTTGAAGTAAGAATTGATATTGAAAATACAGGTGATGCAAATGCCTACATTCCAGAAATTTTAGATAATCTCAATAACACTAAATATACTTATTTAGGAAATGTTTCCGGGCCGTTTATTCCGTTTAGTGATGGCGTTTCATTCCCGTTACCATTGACGGCAGCAAATTTACCACCTGCAGGTTTACCTGCCAGTAATCAACCCGTATTTATAGGGCCTGCGGGTTACTTTATTGCGCCTGGCGCAGGTAATGCAATCAGCTTCAGCTATCAGGTTCAGGCAAATGGTGATGTTTTACCCATTGAAGATTTAGATAATACGGCCAATGTTAAATGGGCATCACTTGATCCCGCAGCAATCACGCCACTAAATAGTTCAGGTGTAATTGGCGCTGATGGTAGTGAGCTGGGTATGCGAATTGGTTTCTTCCCGGGAGAAACCACACCAGATAACATAATCAATGATTACAATGATGATGATACCGATAGCATTGCGGTGCCAGCGATACAATTTAGTAAAGATGATTTAAATTTGCCAGATAACGATATAACCATTGGTGAGCATCGTCGTTACCAACTTGAAATTAGATTACCTGAAGGCACTACCACTGATGTAAGCATTACTGACAATATTGCTTTTGGTGATGAGTCATACATTTTAGAAAATGCAGGTGCATTTGAAGTTGTATATGAATTTATTGATATTTTAAGTGTGAATACACTAGCACCAATTAATGGTGCTGATGGAACAGTAACTGGTGGCAGTAATGCAGAAACAATTATGCTGGCTGCTCCCGTAGATGAAACACCTAATTCAGTATTGTGGAATATTGGCACGGTAGTCACTGTTGCTGAAGATGATTCACCATTAAACGGGGCACGAGTGGTGAACCCCATAATTAGAATCACTTATTTTGCGCGAGCAAACAATGATCTTGTTACTAATGCTGTTCCCGATAATGATAATTTAAGAAATGAAGCAACACTACAGTATACAAGTGGCACACCATCTACTGAGACTATAACGCTTTCAACAGCTAACGTTGCTGTTATTGAGCCTTTACTCGAAGTTACAAAAGTTGCAAATGTAACTACCGCTGATGCGGGAGATACTATTCAGTATACGCTGACAATGAATCACCACGCAGATTCAACTTCAGGCGCATTTGATTTGAATTTTGTAGATACCTTACCGGCTAGTGTCACCTTTGATAGTGTGCTTAGTTTTCAAATTAATGGAATTGATGTTGTACCTAATGCACCTTTTATTACTGGCCAGCAATTAACATGGGGGCGGGGTAATGCTGGTAATGATGACATAGATCTTCCGTTTGGTGAAAGCCTGGTTTTAGTTTATACCGTAACGGTGAACGATACTGTTGAACCCAATGAACTCATACAAAACAGTGTCGTGGTCGACTGGACTTCACTCAATGGAGATATCACAGGATTAGAACGAATAGGCATTGGTGGCGTTGATTGTTCTGCAAGTGTCGCTCCCGATGATTATTGCCTGGATGGAATAGACGATACGGTAACCGTTGTTGATAATAATACGATTGTTAAAACTATAGTTACGGATACATCTATTGTACCGGGTGACTCCGATGTGCGTATTGGTGATATCGTTACTTATGCTTTAACTATAACTTTACAGGAAGGCACAACACGAAGTTTAACGGTTACAGACACATTACCCAATGGTCTTGAATTTATTGATGCAAACATAGATGGCTTTGTTGATTTAACGATCAATGGTGATTCTTTAGCACCTTACGAATCAGCTAACGGGTTCATTCATAATCCGATACCAGCCATAGCTACTCCAACGGGTCCGGGTAATAATGTATTAATCATTAATATCGGGGACGGTATTAGCGGAATAGTGAACAACACAGCTAACCCTGCAAATGATTTTATTATCACTTATCGTGCTGTCGTTACGGAAGCTGAGTTTGTCTTACCACAGGTAGCGACAACATCGATAGATAATACGGCTGTTATGAATTATGTTGATGTTGATGGTAATCCGCCATCGGGTTTACCATTAACACGTTTAACAAGTACAGTTAATCTGGATGCACAACAACCCATTATTTTTACGGCAAACTTAATAAAAGATAGTCCTGATATTTCTAGTGGAGCTGGAGTGAGTTCTAACCAGGAACTGGATTTTAGATTGTTAGCCTGTAATGTAGGTGCAGGGCCAGCATATGACTTAACTTTAGTTGATAACTTGCCCGTGGAAATGAATCATCTGCCCACATCGTTAGTTAATATAGATGTCGACTTAACTGATCCAACAGGTGTTACTGAGTTAACTCAACTGACAGATACTGTTCACTATAATTATACAGCTCCAGTCGTTGATGGCGGAGATATGATCTTTATATTTAGTGATGAAAACACACCTTTACCCGCTAACCAATGTATTCGTATTACCTATCAAATTAATGTGGATAGTCCGATTGGTGCAAACCTTTCCTGGGTAAATGAATTTAGGTTAGATAGTTATGCGTCGTTAGATTTAAATGCTGTAGGGCCAGATGTAACTGAAAGGCAGGATTATGTTGCAGCGGGTCCAGTCTTTTTCAGTATGAATACTATTACCCCGAACAACCCACCGTTAAAATCACTGCAAAACCCACGAAATGCTGTTGATGCAAATCATGATGAAGCCACTATTGGTGAGATAGTTACCTATCAGATAATTGTGCCTTCAGATGATGATCTTCCAGGCGTTGGCTTAGACCCTAACCCAATGGTTGTTGATTTATTTAATGTACGAATTCGTGAAAGGCTCGATGATAATTTAACACTTGTTGATATTGTTATTGATGAAAGCTTACCCAATACATACCGTGCGGCGAGTATTAATGATCCAGCTGTAACGCCTGTGGCTGGGAATGAATTTGATATCAGGCTGGAGAATATATTAGATGCCAGTTCTGGTGCTGTTGAGCCGGTAATTTTAACAGTTCGTGCCAGGGTTAATAATGATGCAGCAACTAATACAACAGTCACTGATATAAATAACAGAGCGCAATACTTTTTTACACAGGCTATTAATGATTTTGGTGAAATAGACGGTGGCTCTGTTACCACGGTGAGTGCAGATGATATTTCAGTTGTTGAACCACAGATAAATCTTCTTTCTAAGACGGTGGTTAATCAAACACAGGCAAATGCAGCAACTGATGCAGGTGATATTCTTTTATACACTTTAACTTTTAGCACCAGTGGTGTTAATGCAAGTGATGTGTTCTCAGATGCATTTGATATTAGTATTGTAGATACTTTAAGTGCGGGACTCGACTTTTGTTCTACAACAGAAGATGTTAACTGTATTGATCCTACATCGACTGTAGGTACACTTGATTCGGATCGTACGCAAATTATTAGCGGTGCAGGTACCACCGCATCTCCTCACATCATAACCTGGAATTCTGAAGATGTTTCTAATAACGACATCGATATCGATGTCGTAGAAGGCACCGCAACAGTCACGATTGAATACACTGTAAAAGTGATGAATACAGTATTGGCCGGGCAGGTGTTAAGCAGTACAACCGATTTAAGTTATACCAGCTTAGATGGTGACCAGGGTCTAAATGAAAGAACTTATAATGCCACTTTTACTAATCCGCCGGACATTACAATTCCTGATACATCTAATCTGGATAAATTATTTAATAGTACAACATCTACTCTATCTGTAATCCCACCCGATATTAATGTGCGAGTTGGTGACACTATTGATTATGAAATGCGTATTCAGGCGCAGGAAGCCACTCACCAGAATATTGTATTAAGTGATGCTTTAGAGCAGGGTTTGTTATTTGAAGGTATTGTTAATGTCAATATTGGCGGTGTTATTGATAACGATGGCAGTTTTGAAGCAAGAGGCCCATTTAGTTTTGATACATTTAATCAAAGCAGTGTTGTATTGGGTGGTGACGCAACTACACCTGCGGGTAGTACTGTTCAGTTAACGTTACAAAATTTTGTAAATGCGGGTAATAACGACCCGAATGATGATGAAATAATTATTACTTATCGAGTACGTGTGCTTGACCAGGTTCTTGATCCATTAGTGAGCAATTTTGATCGAGATAACAATCTGCAAATGGTTTATGGCATTAATGGTGGTACACGAACAGATATAACCACACCTGTAACAGTGAATGTTGATCATCCATTAATAACTATTACTAAATCGCGCCCAGTCGCCACCGCGGTTGTGGCGAATGAAATAATTACCTTTAATATTCTGATTACGAATAGCGGTCAGTCTGATGCTTATGATCTGGTGCTTGAAGATATTTTACCCCCGGGGTTAAGAAACGGCGCAACACCTGTCGATATTACTAGTGTTGAAATGCCAATTGGAAATGTGCTTGGTTTTGAGCCTGTGCAGGATCTGACAAATTTAACAGCGACCGGACAAATATTATGGAACTTTGATATCGCCGGTACTGCTAATGCGTTAACTATTCCTGCAGGGCAATCATTACAGATAACATATGAAGTGCAGGCAGATGCGGATATTGCTGCGGGTTTAAGTGTTATCAATCAGGCAACGGCCACTTTGTATTATTCATTTGATAATGAGCAGGTACCTTTATCGGTAAATGCGGTTACAGGAATTACGCCTGCTACGATAATAACGCCACCGATTATAGCGGACCGTGAAATATATGGCCCAAGTAATACCGACTCTGTAACAGTTACTACTGATGGACCAGATGTTTTAAGTAAAACGGTTGTAGGTGGGCTTACAGATGTTTCTATTGGGCAACCATTTAGATATCGTATACAGGTTCCTTTAATTGCAGTACAGAATGCTCTACATGATGTAAAAATTACTGATAACTTATCGGCTATTCCAAATACAGATTTAATTTTCTTAAGTGTTACCGCGATTAATGATGATGCTAGTGTTACACCTGATGAAGACGACACTTATAATCCAGTAAATTCTGGCACACCAACAAATCTGGTTATAGAGGATATTGTTAACGGTATTGAAATTCCGGCAGATCGAACCATTACTGTTGAGTTAGAAGTTTTACTAAGGGATTCACCCATTAATAGTGGCCTGCCATTACCAGCGGGTACATTTAGTAATATAGCCAATTACACATTTAATAGTATTGATGGTGATGATTTGAGTGTAGGTAACGGTGTGCAAGGCACAGCCCCTGCAATTACTATTGTTGAACCAAGTTTAATTATTAGAAAAACAGGTCCAGCAACACCGGTTGCATTTAATGCGGATATTCCCTACACGATAGAAGTTGAAAATGCGGGTACTGGCCCGGCATTTGATACAACAATTACAGATATTCTGCCTAATACTGCGGATAATCCCCCATTAACCGGTGGCACCTGTAATGCAATACCTGCTAATTTCTTTGCACAAATTTTGAGAGATGATAATTCAGTTGTTGTTCCTTTATTGGCCTTAGGTACGGATTATACTTTCACTCATACTCCTGAAACCTGTGCACTGGTAATAACGACCTTAACACCTCTGGCTAAAATAGAAGATGATGAAAAACTAGTTATTAGTTATACAACGCGACTTGATACGGACAGTATGAATGGTGCGCAGTTAACGAATAATGTAAGTGTTACGGAATATTTTAGTCAGGATACACCAGCAGGTATTAAAGTAGGTGAAATTCGTCGTTATGAAAATGATGTGGCGAGCCTGCTTGATGAAGCCAGCTTTACTATTACGGTTGAAGCAGCGGAATTAGTTATTACTAAAATCCCAACTAATTTAACCACCGGCGGTTCAGGTGCTTTTGCAGACCCAGGTGATCAACTGCACTACACAATTAATGTACAAAATATCGGACCTGTTGCAACAGGAATATTTAGTTTCACCGATGAACCGGATAGGTTAAATCTAACGCCGGGTTATTTTGATTTTTCTTCAATTACTAATGTAGTTGTGAATAGTGCTATTGTTCCGTTTACAACAGTAGGCGGCGTATTAGATATTCCAAATCTGTCTCTGTTGGGAGGTGTCAACGATAGTTTAACTATTGAATTTGATATTAATTTAAGAAGCGTTATTACTGCGGGCACGATTGTCGTTAATCAGGGTGAAGTGAATTTAACTGGATTTAGTCCACAACCTACTGATGATCCAAGTATTGCAGCAGTTCCGGGTATTGCAGATCCAACAGAAACCTTAATTGATGCTGCACCGGCGTTTATGGTTTCAAAAAGTTCGGCCGATATAACCGGTGATACGAATATCTTAAGGCAGGGTGATACATTACGTTATACCGTGCTGGTTAAAAACATAGGTTTAGAAAATGTAAACAATGCTTACATACGAGATCTGGTTCCCGCTAACACAAGTTATGTAACGGGTAGTACAACACTAAATGGTCTGCCAGTTATTGATGGTGTAAATGGAAGTTCACCATTAGAAAATCAGATTTTAATTAATGCACCAGAAAATGTTAGTCCAGGTATTTTACGTGCTGATGCTGATATAAATGTAACAGGTAATGTGGCAACTATTACGTTTGATGTGGTAGTTGATACAGATGTCGTTGATGGTACGGTAATTTCTAATCAGGCATATGTTGGTGGTCTGGGTGCAGGTAGTGGTCCCATTGCGGAGCAAAAATCTGATAATCCAGTTACCAGTCTGGTAAATGATCCGACAATAGATGTTGTGGGTAACCTGCCTGCGCTGGATGCACAGAAAACGGTGAGTCTGGTTAATGATGTAACAGCTAATGGAGTCATTGATAGTGGTGATACTTTAGAGTATCAAATTGTTGTTAGTAATGGCGGGGCCGTTTCAGCGACTCAAGTGTCATTAATTGATGTTATCCCTGCTAATAGTCTTTATGTAGCCAATTCAGTTTCTTTAAATGGTGTTGCTGTACCAGATTCTGAAATTACGACAGCACCATTAACACTGAGAATAAACTCATCTGATCTAGGCTTACCTGATCAAGCAGCAAATGACGGGCAAATAACCGCTGGTAATGAAGCAACTATATTATTTAGAGTTACAGCAAATGGTGCTGTAAATAGTCTGATATCTAATCAGGCAACGATTGAAAGTAATGAAATACCCGAGCAGTTAACCGATGCAGATGCAAATTCAACCAATGGTGCACAGCCCACCGTTGTAACCATTGGTGTGAATAGTGAATTACAGTTTACCAAGGAAGTATTTGTTGTTGGTGGTGGTGTTGCGGTTGCAGGTGGTGAACTTGAATACAACTTACAGGTAACCAATACCGGCTTAGCAGATGCGTCTAATATCATTTTGATAGATACCATTCCTGCAAATGTTTCCTATACATTAAATTCTACAAAACTCGATGGCTCGACTACTTTTATTGGTAGTGGAGTAACCGAACCCGGTGTCAACTTACAGGTTAATTATCAGCTTGCTAAAGGTGTTTTAGAAGCCGGCGAAAAATTCTCGGTTTCTTACAGAGTAGTTAGTGATGCGGGTTTAAGTGCCGGCACTCCAATTAGCAATACGGCTACGGTTGACTGGACAGAAAATCCATCAGCGACACCATTATCGGCAACTTCTTCAATTGAAATTGGTGGCGCTCCGGGTGTAGGTGTTATTGGCGGTAATATCTGGCATGACATTACCCGGACACCTGTAGATCAGTTTACCAGTGTGACTGATTTAAATTTAGCTAACTGGACAGTACAGATATATTTAAACAAACCGGCAAGAAGTTTGTTTGCAACAACAGTGACAGATGCAAATGGACTGTATCAATTTAAAGGTTTACCAACTATCTCTAGTGTTTCAGATAGTTATGAGTTACGTATGATTCCACCTGGTGGTAGTGATACCAGTGCTTCGATGGGACGTGCTATAGAAGATCCAGATCATGCTAACTCAGGTACAGCAGGTGAAATGAACCTTACAGGTATTGTTGTACTGGATGGTGAAAACATTTCCAAGCAGAATCTGGCTGTTTTACCGCATGGCGTTGTTTATGACTCTGTCTTAAGAACACCGGTCGCAGGCGCGATTTTAAATTTAGTTCAGGCAAACGGTAATCCTGTTCCATCTGCTTGTTTACCTGCCGGTTCAAATCAGTTATCTCAGCAAACGCTGGTTAGTGGTTTCTATCGTTTTGATATTCAGGATCAGGCAGCGGGCTGTAATATTACAAATTATGTAATAGAAATTAATGGTGTGCCTACTGATTATATTGCGGGCACTTCAAGCATTATTCCGCCAGGTAAGGCGGGTAATCTTCAAATAGATGTACCTGCATGTAATGACTCAAGTGATGACACCATTTTAGGTAATGGTGATTGTGATATTCAGTTTGCTGTAACCCCACCGGGAGTTGATGTTTCTGTAAGAACTGACTCTACTGCGCTGGGTGCTGCGGGTGAAACTCAGGGCACAACTTATTATTTATCTAAACGGGTAGATACAAATGGCGAGGTTGCGTTTAATAACCATATACCATTAGACCCAGATTTAGAAAGTGCGGTATTAATTACAAAAATTTCATCAATGGTTAATGTAACAAGAAGCCAGTTGGTGCCTTATACCATTACTTTGCGTAACACTTTGCCTGCGCCCATATATGACCTGGATATAATCGATTTATTCCCACTTGGCTTTAAATATATTGCAGGCTCTGGACGTATTAAATTTGGTAACGGTGCATTTATAAAAACCGAGCCTGTATATAACCAGGGTGTTATTGATGATAATGGTGAGAATAGAGTACCTCAAACCAGTCTTGATGAATTCGTCGATTTATCTGGCATTGTCGGTGTAGATAATTCACAGCAATACAATGATTCTGCACGATTATTAACCTGGAATGATATTGGTACTTTAGGTGCTAATGAAACCGTTACGCTTAAATTATTATTAGTTGTCGGCTCGGGTGTTGGTGAAGGTGAATATGTTAATCGAGCAATAGCGACAAATAACTTAACGAGTGGTGCGGCTTCGGGTATTGCTTCTGCAACCGTAAGAGTAGTTCCTGATCCAACATTTGATTGTTCTGATGTTATCGGCAAAGTATTTGATGATAAAAACTTAAATGCTTATCAGGATGAAGGTGAAGAAGGTATTCCGAATGTTCGTGTATTAACAGCGAAAGGTCTGGAAATTACCGGTGATGCTCACGGTCGATTCCATTTGACCTGTGCCGTTGTACCTAACCCTGATAGAGGTTCTAACTTCATTATTAAACTTGATGAACGTAGTTTACCAAGTGGTTATCGTTTGACGACTGAGAATCCACGTGTAGTACGTGCTACACGCGGTAAGATGGTTAAGTTTAACTTTGGTGCAGCCATACATCGTGTTGTGCGCCTAGATATGGCGGATGCGGTATTTGAAGAAAACAGCACTGAAATGCGTCCTCAGTGGTTACCGCGTTTAGATATATTAATAACTGAACTGGCTAAAGATCCGTCACTATTACGTTTGTCATATCTGGCAGAAAATGAAAGCGAATCAGAAGTTAATGATCGTTTAGATGCGGTTAAAGAAGAAATAGAAAACCGATGGGAAGAGCTCAACTGTTGTTATCAGTTAATGATTGAGACAGAAGTGTTCTGGCGTAAAGGCGGACCAGTAGGAGGGGAGTTTGATGAATAAACTATCCCTGAACATTAGAAACCTGCTTTGTGCCTGTGCCTTGATTAATTCACCAGTGTATGCAGAAAGCAGCTGGCAAGATTTGATGGAATTCAATCAAAGCCCCGAAGGACATATTGAAGAGCCAGCGGTAACACTTGAGTCACATGATATAGGTGAGAATACGGAACAACACCTACCACCTTCAGCTGTATTTAACTTGTGGATTCAGGATGAAACATTCTTTAGACCAAAAGAAGAAGACAGGGTTGAGTTACAGAAGGTTTTAGAAAAAGATGCTGAAACGTTCAAGCTTGAAAATGCGGTAAAACCGATACCATTTAGTTCAGGACAGGAAATTATTCCTGAGAAGTTTGTTACTGAATTAAAACAGTTACTCGATACAATGAAAAATCGTGCAAATGTACGTGTTCATTTTGTAGGGCATAGTGATAACGATGCCTTAGGTATCGCTTCTAAAGCAAAATATGGAGATAACATTGGTTTATCACGGGCACGAGCAGAAACCACAGCTGAATTTTTTCAAAGAGTTTTAGATTTACCACCTGAGTCTGTTTCATATGATGGCGTAGGCTCTTCACAGCCAATAGCCAGTAATAATACAGCTGCAGGTAAAGCTAAAAACAGGCGCGTAGAAGTACAGGTATGGTATGACGAAATAAAAGAATATGTTGTAGAAAAAAACGTTACAGTAGCTGCGCCAAAACTTAACCGTATAAAAGTCTGCCGTAAAGAAACCGTTTGTAAGTTACGTTATAAAGAAGGCAATGCTAAACGTGCAAGGTTACGCAATCTGGTTTCGCCACTACGTCTTGAAGAAGGGCAGGCTGAAATACCCGCAGAGTTTATTCGTGAAATTAAAGAGGTTTTGCATAATCTTCAGGGTAAAGAAAACATACTAGTTCGTTTTGTAGGGCATACAGATAACCTGCCATTAACTGATCGACAATTACGAATTTATGGTAAACATACTGCTTTATCTAAGGCGCGCGCAAGGCGAGTGGCTTTAGGTATTGCTGATGTGCTTGGTTTACCAAATACGGCTGTCGGTAGTGATGGTAAAGGTGAAACTCGACCGGTGGCATCTAATGATACTGAAAAAGGCCGTTCTTTAAATCGCCGTGTTGAAGTTGAATTCTGGCACGATGATCCATTTCAGGATTTTACAGCACAGGCTCAAGCGTGTCCTGAAAAAGCGGCATCAGAAACCATCACCCTTAATTATGATCCGCCGACCGGGCCAATTAAAGCTATACGCTTACAACAGGGTGAGCCCATAATTTCTTCAAATTATACTAATCGTTTGAAAAAATTAATGAATGATATTTCAGACCGTTCAAATGTTAGATTAAGTTTTATAGGTTACACCGACAACAAACGTTTATCTCGACGTACGGCTATGGTTTATGGCGATGACATCGGCTTATCAACAGCCCGCGCACAAAAAGTCATGGAGTCAATAAAAACTGAACTCAGCTTGACTGATAATCAGGTTGAGTTTGAAGGTAGAGGTTTTGTTCATTCTAAAGATGTTGTTAGCACAGGTTTTGTGCAGTTCGACAGTTCACGTGTAGAAGTGTTATTAGTGTATGACGAACTAGCGGTTCTTGAAGAAGATGAAGGGCTTGATATAACGCGTATAACTCGTGAGGCGGAAGCTCAAACACCATATGCACTTAATCTGATGCGTATTTCGGTTGATGGTGAGCCGATTCATGATCCCTATAAAAATATAGCTGATTTACAACGTTGTACTGATGTTGCATTAGAAGAAGCGAAAATTCAGTTTAAGTTTGATAATTTAAAACTACAGCCACGATTAAATATAACCGCCTGGCCGAACAGTGTTCGTTATGAAGATATGCCTGATACGGAAATTCAGGAAAATAAAGTTTATTTTAAATCTTATAGCAACTATCGCGACTATATCTCCAGATCAGAAATAAGAATATTTGAAGAAGAACAATCTACACGAGACAAAGCGCTGGTTGTTATACCGGTTGATGAAAAGGGTAATGCTGAGTGGCTTGCTTCATTCGAAAATTTTGAAGGCCCTACACAGAAGTTAAAATATTTATTACGTGTTTATGATAGCAAAAATAATTACGATGAAACCAAAGCATTACCACTGTGGTTAATTGATGAATTACATGGTGATACGTCAGATGATGAAGCTATTGATATCGATAAAGAATTACTGGTTGGTTATGGTGAAACTCATCTTCATAGACAAACCATTCCGTTACAAGGCGGTACAGTTACTGTAAACGGTGAGAGTATTCCAGAAAACCATTCTGTCTGGCTGGCAGGTCGTGAACTACCTGTGAATGAAGATGGAAAGTTTGTTAGTGATGAAATATTCAGGCCCGGGTTGCATACAGTTGAAGTTGCGGTACTTGATAAAGAAGGCAATGGAGAACTATTCTTACGGGAACTTGAGCTGAAGAAAAGTGACTGGTTTTATGTTGGTATAGCAGATGTTACGTTTGCAAAAGATAACACTACAGGCCCGGCAAATATAGTTACACAAGATTCAACCCATTACGAAAACGAATTAAATACTGACGGATATCTGGCATTTTTTGTTGACGGTAAATTTGGTGAAGGCTGGCAGTTAACCGCAAGTGCGGATACAGGTGAAGGCCCCATTGATGAAATCTTTAGTAATTTTATGGAAAAAACACCGGATGCCTTATTCAGAAGACTAGATCCTGATTATTATTATCCGACATTCGGCGATGACAGTACTGTAGTTGAAAATGCACCTACCTCGGGTAAGTTTTTTGTAAAAGTACAACGTCAGTCCGATTATGTATTATGGGGTAATTTTTTAGCACAATATGTCGATACAGATCTGGCACATATTGATCGTGGTTTATATGGTGCCAATGGGCATTATGAAAGTAAAACAGTGACAGCTTTCGGTGAAAAAACAGTAGTTGTTGATGCCTTTGCTGCTGAGCCTGGAACGATCGGTGGTCGAGATGAATTCAGAGGCACCGGCGGTTCTTTATACTTCTTACGTCATCTAGATGTAATGGGTGGTTCAGACCGGTTACGTATTGAAGTTAGAGATAAAGATTCCGGTATTGTTCTGGGTGTTAAACAGCTTGTACCAGCACTTGACTACGATATTGATTATATTCAGGGCCGAATTTTATTAAGTGAACCCCTGTCTTCCACGGCAACGGATAGTTTGATTGTTGATAATGGATCATTGAGTGGTAATCCGGTTTATTTGGTTGCACGTTATGAATATACACCTGGTTTTGAAGACCTTGATGATATTGCTATAGGTGGTCGCGCGCATTACTGGGTAAATGACAGTGTTAAAATTGGCGCAACGGTAAGTTCACAGGAAGAAGAAACTAATGAAAGCAAACTGAATGCGATTGATTTAACGATTCGTAAGAATGCCGGTACCTGGTTGAAAATTGAAGCCGCACAAACCGAAGGTACGGGTAGTCAGTCATTAGGTTCAAGTGATGGAGGTTTTAATTTTAATGAACTTGATACGGGTTTAAGTGCGGATACTAAAGCCAGTGCATATAGGTTAGATTGAAATGTGAGATTTACTGATGTTATAGATGGTCTCAGGGGTAATGCGACATTTTATGTTCAGGAGAGGGAAGCGGGTTATTCTGCACCAGGGCAATTAACGGCAAATGATATACAGCAGTTTGGTGGAACTATGTCTATGCCGATAACGGAGTCTATAGGTTTAAATGTTAAAGCAGATGTTAAAGATCAGGATGTAGCACTTAAAACTGAGAATATGGATGTAAATGCGAACTATCGCCTGAACACCAACTGGACATTTAGTAGTGGTATTCGTCTCGATACCCGTGAAGATAACTCGCCGAGTATTGCTGCCACACAGAAGCAGGGTAACCGAACTGATATTGCTGTTGATGCCAGATATAACTCCCTGCAAAACTGGACTGCATATGGTTTCGTGCAGGGTACTGCCAATGCAACAGGTAATCGTGAAGAAAATAATCGTGTTGGTACCGGCGGTACTGTTCGAGTTACGCCAAGATTAAATATTGATGGTGAACTGTCTGCAGGTGATACAGGTACCGGAGCTCGACTGGGTACAGACTACCTGGTTAGTGACCGTACTAATGTGTATATGAGTTATGCATTGGATAATGAGCGATCTGATAATGGTGTGCGTGCCCGTAAAGGAAATATGGCAACCGGTTTTAGAAGTCGTTATAGCGATACAGCAAGTGTATATGGCGAAGAGCGTTATACCCATGGAGATGTGCCAACCGGTCTGACACACGCAATGGGTGTAGATATTGCACCGAATGATCGATGGACCTATGGTGTGAGCGCTGAAGCAGGAACCCTTGAAGATAAAGAAACTGCCGCGCAGACAGATCGACTTGGTTTGGGTCTGGTTGTAGGTTATGAGTTTAATGCGATTAAATATACCGGTGCAATTGAGTACCGTGATGATACGGTAGAAAATTCAGATTTAAGCGAAACCGAGCAAAAGACCTGGCTGTTTAAAAATAGTTTCCGTTATCAGATGAATCCTGACTGGCGTTTTATTGGTAAGTTAAATTATGCTGATAGTGAAAGTTCAGAAGGTGATTTTTATGACGGTGAATTCAAAGAATATATTATTGGTTATGGTTATAGACCCATTCGTAATGACCGATGGAACACATTATTTAAATATACCTATTTCTTTAATGTGCCCACATCAAGTCAGTTAACAGTTGACGGTGGTACAACTGACTTTTTACAGAAATCAAATATATTTGCTATCGATACTATTTATGATTTAAGTAAACGCTGGAGTCTCGGTGGAAAAATGGCTTATCGTTTAGGCCAGGTTGCACAGGAACGTGACAATCCTGAGTTTTTCGATAGTCGTGCCAGTTTATATGTATTGCGTGCAGACTGGCACTTTGTGCATCGCTGGGATGCATTAATGGAGTATCGTTTATTAGATCTTCCTGATGCAGAAGACAGAAAAGAAGGTTCTCTACTGGGGATTTATCGACATATTGGCAAAAACATTAAATTTGGTGTAGGTTATAATTTCACTGATTTTTCAGATGATTTAACTGATCTTGATTTTGATAGTAAAGGTTTCTTTATTAACCTGGTCGCAAAAATTTAATAAAAAGTCTGATTCAGAAAGAATCGTTGCGGCCTGATTAATTAAAATAATAATAAATGCTGGAATAAAAATGAAAAAAATAAGCGTAGTACTGTTTCTGATATTTACGTCAATTAATGTTAATGCAGAAAGCTTCATGGATAACACAATACTCGGTATTGCATTTATTAATCAGACTGTAGATATCGAAGCCACAGGAACCACATTAACTGGTTCAGATAGCGGGTCAGGTCTGGGTATATATCTAGATAAATATTATAAAAAAACCTATCGCTTTAACGGCACATTCAGTTATGTCACCTATGATGATTTTGATATTAGCCAACTAATGGTATCCGCAGATTATCTGTTACCTATAAGCCCCGAAATTAGCTTTTTTGGTGGTGTCGCAGCCGGCGGGGCCTTACAGAAGTACAGTGATGCAAGTCTATCTGATGCAGCACTAGGTCTGGTATATGGAGTGCAGACAGGGGCTATTGCATATATTAATAAAAATATTATGTTAGAGCTAGGTTATCGTTTACGCCCAACCAGTATAGAAACTGAAGTTGTTATATCACCGGGAACGGTTGTGACTATTAATGATTTGAGTGAAACTTATATAAGCCTTTTATTAATGTTTTGAATATAAAATACCATTACTGATAAATAGCCTGTTAATAACACATGAATAATCAGGGTACTTCACATCCATCAAGGGCTTCAACTAAAGCCAGTTCAAGATAGTATTATTTAACATACCTGTTTTCACGATATGTTTTACATCTTGTGGTTCTTTATAAATAATTTAAATGATAGATGTTATCAGGGCTGCGTATGGGTAGCGTTGAGTAATAAGACGGCTGTATTCAAATACATCGAGTAGTTTTTCATACTCTTCGTTGCCAATACATCCATTATGCTTCCAGCAGCCTAAAGTTTGATATGTGTTGATAGTATTACTTAATACAGCTTTATTTATGTCTTTAAAAAAACCATAATTTTGTAAACAGCTTGCAATCTCATTGGCTTCGCTTTGCTGGCATTGCTTTAGTGATAATTTATAAATATTAAAAAAAGTTTTTGCTGTATCGCTATTTAACCATTGTTGAGTAGAGCACAAACTACTAAAAGCAATTTTTCCAACTGCTTCGCCAACTGAGGCAACGACTCTGGCTTTTTTCTCAAATGCTAGCTGTTGTGGTGCCGGGCCCTGTTGGTGTACAAAGTCACCTAAACCTTCTCTGAAACGAGTATCTATCTGAGTTACATCACCCGCATCGATAATATCAATCGTTTCCTGATTTACACCTTTTTTAAAAAGAGCGTACTTGAGCATGGCCATTGGCTGAAAAAAGTGATCTGCGAGTAAAGACTTTCCAGTTAAATTATTCCAGTTAAACTCTTTTCCAAAATCTACATCTTCGTTTCGACCAGCGATAAAGAAACCATCTAGAGAATTGATTTGTGCAAAATGTCGAATCTTATCTGGTTGATTATTTTCTAATGTTGCAAAACCAGCGGCGACTGCTGACTGGGATATATGACAGCTACCATTTAATAAATTGTCCTTAACCTGATTGTCTGGTGTTTGTACGGTATAGCTAACATCAAAGCCAGCTTCCTTTAAATGACCACCAGCCATAGTCATAAGGTAAGGGCTATAAAAAGCTGAGTGGCGTAAAGCCATTAAATTAAGTTGAGTCATTTTAGTTTCTTTTTTAGCAAATCTTCGATTGCTTTGGCGACCGCTATAAAACCAAAACTCGCCGTAACTGAAGTTGCTGATCCGAAACCCATTTCACAATCGAGGTGAACACCTTTTACGCTGGGTTTTTCATAATCAACTGTACCGTCATCTTTAAGGTATTGTTGCTGTTGAGTTGAATAAACACATTTAACTCCAAAAGACCGTTTAGGGTTTTTAGTGTAACCATATTGAGAACGTAAATGAGATCGAACTTTAGCCGCGAGTGGGTCATTCCATGTTTTTGCTAAATCGGTAAAGTTGATCTGGGTAGGGTCAGTTAATCCGCCAGCACCGCCGGTAGTAATAACAGGTATCTTGTTTCGTTTACAATAATAAATAATCGCACATTTAAACGTAATGCTATCGATAGCATCAATGACATAATCATAATTGTTCTGTAGATGTTTTTGACAATTTGTTTCAGTTATAAAATCATCAATAATATTCACTTTGCATTCGGGGTTAATCTGTTCAATTCTTTTCGCCATTATTTCAACTTTAGATTGATCAATGGTGTTACTTAAAGAATGTATCTGACGGTTAATATTACTCGCAGCTATATCATCATGGTCAATTAGTGTGATTTCACCTATGCCTGTGCGAGCTAGAGATTCGACGGCCCATGAGCCGACCCCGCCAATGCCGATAACGCAGAAATGAGAGTCTCTTAGAATGTTAAATGCCTGTTGGCCATATAAGCGGGCTATACCGCCAAATCGATTATCGTAATCACTCATAAGAAGTTAAGTCGTAAGTCGTAAGTCGTAAGTCGTAAGTATAATGCTTTTGAGGGGCTATATCTTTAATTAAATATAACATGTAATAAAATATACATGTTATATATGTGTATGATTTATATGCCTTAATTAGTGTATTCAAAACCGTAATTATAGTATTACTGATTTCAGCTCGCTAATGGTGTGGTAAATAATTAAACTGTCTGGTGTAAACTAAATCGATTATATAGAGGGCATATGTGATGTTAAGTGATCCTTATATACCCATAGACTGTGCTATTTACGATATATATGAAATAGCAATCATGCAGAAGAAAAATCTGAAATTGAAATGGGTAACTGAGAATGGTCAGACTGTTAGCGAACAGTTAAGCCCCGTTAAACTACAGATTAAAAATAAAGCAGAATACTTAATATTAGATTCTGAAATAATCTCTGAAATAAGATTAGACAAAATTCTACAGGCAAAAATTATATAATTATAATATTGCAATTTACGACTAATAACTATGACCAATGATTATGACTGATAAGTTTATATTTGACGCAAACCCCGAAAATTTCAATGAACTGGTATTGGGTAACTCCATCCGAGGTCCCGTTATGGTTAACTACTGGAGCGAGAATGCAGGCCCCTGTATAAAACTCTGGCCTACACTTGAAGCACTCGTAAATGAATATTCCGGTCGTTTCTTACTTGTTAATTTGAATACAGATAAATTTAAATCATTTGCACAAAATGAGTTAGGCATTGTCAGCGTGCCCACATTACAGATATTTCATAATCAACAGGTGGTTGATGTAATGCATGGAGCTGAATCTGAACGAAGTATTCGAAACCTGTTATCTCGTCACTTACCCCGATCATCAGATAGTTTGTTGGTAGAGTCAGTTAAGTTGTATAACGAAAACAAGCCGGACCAGGCTATTGATGAATTAAAAAAGTTACAGCAATCAGACCCTGAAAACCCGCGTATTGCAACTTCAATTATCAAACTTCTGTATAGAGAGTTGCGTTTTGATGATATGGAAACATATATTAATTCTCAGTCAGCAACAGTTAAAAATAATGAAGAAGTGATTAGTTTATTAACACACTCATACCTTCAAAGAGCCGCCATGAAGGTAAAAGATATAAATCAGTTAAATGCTGATATTACTGCAGATAATAAAAACCTTGATTTGATTTATCAGTTAGTTGCCATGGATGCATTAAATAATCATATTACCGATGCCCTTGATCAATTATTAGTAATGTTAAAAATTGACTCTAAATACAAGAATAATTTACCGGCGAAAACAATGGTGTTGTTATTAAATATGTTGGGTAGTGACACAGATGCGGCAAAGAGTTATCGCGCTAAAATGATTGATGCACTTTCAGTAAGTTAATGAGAATAATTTATTTTATTTTTTAGTTTAATTTCTCTAAGAGGGATCGGAGTCAAACTGAATTAGTCGATCTGCTGACCTGATAAATCAGTGTTTATGTAATAGGTGCTGAGTAGATTGACTCCGCCCCCTGAGATACCCTCTGTGGTTTCATAGTTAATGGGGCGTTAACAAATGAGAGTTTTTAATGCGCCAGTGTAACGCCCTCATATTGACGAATAGGGGTATTCAGCTTAAATTTTGAATTAAATAGGGGCATAAATCGAAACGCGCGCGTTTGATTTCCTAATGTACAATATGCCAGCTACCCGGAATTATAAAAATTATGAATCGACCTAATACACCCAAAACTTACCCTGGTTTAGACCATGACATGAATGGAGGCATGACAGAGGTCGGTAAAATCATCCGTGATGCATGGCTTTTCGATATTCTGCCTGAATCTGAAACCTGTGAAGGTTGGGGAGTTTCGCAAATCAATGCAATTTACCAACAGGTGAATGATGAATGGGATAAATACGGTAGCATGGTCAGCTCGTTGCCGGACGAATTACGATCTCGACACAAACGTATCTATGATGAGGCCATTGCTAAGGCGAAAACACGTGGCTGGGATCCGGAGAATATTACTGGCGATGTAGATTAAAAGGTGTACTAACCCGATTCTTTTGCCACTTCTCAAACTAAAACTAGTTATGGAGTAAGTTATGAAAGCCAAAAGAGGCGGGTCAGGGTGGTTCATCACCTTGCCCATCTGATCGTAATGACCATAGGTACAAAGCCTGTTTATAGGTTTTGTATCGCTTCGCGATGACTTATCTGCGTGTCATCTCCACACGCAAGGACGGGCCCATCCCCGAGTCTTGCAAGCTTATGTAGCTCTAGTTTCCAGCCTTATCTAGAAACCTGTTAAAAATAACTTCTTTATTCTCTTTCAAGCTTGGCACTCATCCTGCAATCAATCTCTTAACAGTTCTTTTTTGTCAAAAAAACGTCAGGAGTGGATATGACGCAGGATACGGTAATGCAACTCGCAAGCCAGACCTTATGGGTAGCAATCAGTCTGGCAGCACCGTTATTACTATCGGCATTAGCCGTTGGTTTATTGGTGGGTATGTTTCAGGCGGCAACGCAGATTAATGAAATGACGTTAAGTTTCATTCCAAAGCTCGGTATTCTGGTTGTTGCATTACTGATTTTTGGGCCTTTTATGCTGAGCACCATTGTTGATTTTACGCAGACCCTGATTAGTGAAATTCCTTCAAAACTAGGTTAGTAGATGTTAGCGATAACGACTGAACAAATAGCTATCTGGCTGGGAAGTTTTTTCTGGCCATTTGTGCGTATCGGTTCAATGATGATGGCTGCACCTGTTTTTGGCGCGCGTATGTTACCCGTTAGAATTCGTTTGATGATGGCTATGTCGATAAGTCTATTAACGGTTCCCCTATTACCCCCAATTCCTGCTGTAGACCCCATTTCATTAGCATCTGCGGGTATTTTATTACAACAAATATTAATAGGCGTTGCTACAGGACTCATTATTCAAATGGTATTCCAGTCACTGGTTATTGCGGGCGAAGCAATAGCAAATGGTATGGGCCTGGGTTTTGCAAGGATGGTTGACCCGGCAAATGGTGTGCAGGTGCCGGTTATTTCTCAATTCTTTGTGGTTTTGGCAACTTTGCTTTTTGTTATTTTAAATGGCCATTTAATACTCATTCAATTAATGGTGCGCAGTTTTGAAATTTTACCTATCGCTGAAACAGGTTTGTCACTACCTGCGATAAAAGCCGTGGTTAGTTGGGCAAGTCAGATGTTTGTGGGTGGTTTGATGATTGGTTTGCCAGCGGTGACGGCATTAATGGTGGTGAATATTGCAATGGGTGTTATTACCCGTGCGGCACCTCAGTTGAATATCTTTGCGGTTGGTTTCCCCTTAATGATTTTATTAGGCTTTATATTTCTTGCAGCTACATTACCCAGCGTTTTTTCCTTATTCACGCAGTTGTTAATGGATGCGTTTGAATATATCGCTGAACTTATGGCGATGCGTTAATGGCTGAATCAGAAACAGGTCAGGAACGCAGCGAAGAACCTACCGCCAAAAAACTCGAAGACGCCCGAAAAAAAGGCCAGATAGCCCGTTCTCGAGATTTTAATACCATGGTCATCATTGCTCTGTCGGCAACCGCATTTATTATGATGGGACATATCATGGTGTCGGATTTGGGTAAATTGATGGAGCATTTCTTTCAGCCTACCCGTGCCGATATATATGATCCAATAGGTGTTATTCGCTGGTTTTATTCTTCTATGTTAGATGCGCTCTGGTTATTGGTGCCTTTTCTTGCTTTGACGTTCGTGGCGGCATTGTTTGCGCCTATTACTATTGGTGGCTGGGCATTTAGTATGGAAACCATCACCCCCAAGCTCAGTAAACTTAACCCGATTAAAGGCATGAAAAAGGTGTTTTCTGCGAAGGGTTTAATGGAACTCGTTAAGGCAATGGCAAAGTTTTTTCTGGTTGCCGCAGTGGCGCTGGTGGTGATCTGGGCCAATATGGATGCTTATTTATCGCTAGGTAATATGCCAATGAAAGCGGCACTAGTAAAAGCGGGTGAATTACTCACCTGGGCATTTTTACTAGTGACTATCGCGTTAATGATTATTTCCGCAATCGATGTTCCCTTTCAAATCTGGGACCATAAAAAACAGATGAAGATGACCTTACAGGAAGTTAAGGATGAAATGAAAGATACGGAAGGTAAACCTGAGGTTAAAGCTAAAATTCGTCAGACCCAACGGGAAATGGCAGAAGCTCGCATGATGGATGCGGTGCCTGATGCGGATGTAGTTATCACCAACCCGACACACTTTGCTGTTGCCCTTAAATACGATCCGGAAAATATGCGAGCGCCCCTTGTGCTGGCGAAAGGGGCAGATATGGTCGCTGCAAACATTCGTCGAGTAGCCAGTGCAAATGAAATTTTATTACTAGAAACACCACCTTTGGCACGGGCCTTGTATCACTGTACAGAAATAGGAAAGGAAATACCCCATGGTCTCTACGTGGCGGTCGCTCAGGTGCTGGCTTATGTATTTCAGTTACGAGAAGTACAAAAAAATGGCGGCGAAAAACCGACACGACCTGAGCCAGAGATACCAGAAGCATTTGAACAGTTTGTTCATATGCCGGGTGATGCTCCACTAGAAGAGTGAAAAGTGACGTAAGTCGTAAGCCTTAGAGTCAATGTTAAAAACATTATAAGAGTGACAAAGATGGAAGCAGTTTTAAATAATATTCAGAATCTTGGTCGTCGTGGTTTGATAGCGCCGATAATGGTTATTGCATTGCTGGGTATGATGATTGTTCCGCTACCAACTATTGCCCTGGATTTATTTTTTACGCTTAATATCTGCTTATCAATCATTATCGTGCTGGTTAGTATCTATGCGCAGAGACCCCTGGATTTTATTATTTTTCCAACGGTGATCTTAGTTTCTACTTTATTTCGTCTTGCGCTTAATGTTGCTTCTACCCGAGTTGTTTTACTAGAAGGGCATACGGGTACTGGTGCTGCGGGTCAGGTCATTGAATCTTTTGGTGAATTCGTAATTGGTGGTAATTACGCTGTGGGTCTGGTTGTCTTTTCGATTCTGGTGATTATAAATTTTGTCGTGGTAACAAAAGGTGCCGGACGTGTTTCAGAAGTTAGTGCGCGTTTTACATTAGATGCCATGCCAGGCAAACAAATGGCTATAGATGCGGATTTAAACTCCGGCATTATCGATCAGGAACAGGCTAAGTTACGCCGTGAAGAAGTTGGATCTGAAGCAGATTTTTATGGGTCTATGGATGGTGCCAGTAAATTTGTTCGAGGTGATGCGGTTGCGGGGATTTTAATTTTAATTATTAATATCGTGGGTGGTTTTGCAATTGGTGTTGGGCAGCACGATATGGCTTTATCAGATGCGGTTAGAAACTATACCTTATTAACTATTGGTGATGGTCTGGTTGCTCAGATACCTTCGTTATTATTGTCCAGTGCAACGGCCATTATTATTACCCGTGATTCAAGTAAGCAGGATCTGGGTGATAAAGTTAAAGAACAAATGTTTGCCAATACCAAAGTGATATGGGTAACAGCGGGCATTGTCGGTCTTATGGGTGCCATACCAGGTATGCCTAATTTTGCTTTTTTAAGCATTGCAGGTTTACTGGTATTGACAGCAAAATGGATGGATAAAGCACAGGAAAATCAAGAGTTACAGCAACGTGTACAGGTTGAAGAAGCCCCCGCAGTTGCCCCGGCACAAAAAGAGTTGTCATGGGATGATGTTCAACCGGTAGATTTAATTGGTCTTGAGGTAGGTTACGGTTTAATTCCCATGGTTGATAGTAATCAAAACGGTCAGTTATTAAGTCGTATTAAAGGTGTGCGTAAAAAACTCTCACAGGAGTTAGGTTTTTTAATTCATTCTGTGCATATTCGTGACAATCTGGATTTAAGTCCAAATGCTTATCGTATTACTTTAAATGGTGTGCCTGTTGGTGAAAGCAGTGTTCATCCAGATCGTGAAATGGCTATTAATCCGGGTCAGGTTTATGGCGAGTTACAGGGCGTGCCCGGAAAAGATCCTGCTTATGGCCTTGATGCGGTATGGATTGAACCGGGTATGCGTGACCATGCACAAACTTTAGGTTATACCGTGGTTGATGCAACAACCGTTGTCGCAACACATTTAAATCAGATACTTCATGACAATGCTCAGGAGCTATTAGGTCATGAAGAAGTGCAACAGTTATTAGATAATCTGGCAATTAAATCACCCAAACTTGTGGAAGACCTGGTTCCTAAGTTACTGCCGTTAAGTGTTGTTGTTAAGGTGCTGCAAAATTTATTAAGTGAAGGTGTATCTGTGAGAGATATACGAACTATTGCAGAAGTACTGGCAGAAAATGGTGCTTTCACACAAAACCCTGTCGAACTTACCACCATTGTCAGGGTTGCTTTAGGTCGATCGATTGTTCAAAAGATAATTGGTATGGAGCATGATCTTCCGGTTATTACTCTGGAACCTTCACTAGAGCAATTATTATTACAGTCTGCACAAAATGCGTCTGAAGGCTCTATTGGTGTAGAGCCTGGGTTAACCGAACGTATGTTTAAGTCTTTAGAGCAGGTGGCCCAGCAACAGGAAGTCGCTAATCAGCCAGCTATTTTAGTTGTCGCACCACCTTTACGCTTATGGCTGTCACAGTTAGTTAAACATTCAATAGCGGGTATGAATGTGCTTTCGTATAGCGAGATTCCTGATAACAAAAATATTAAAGTGGTGGCTTCAGTTGGTGCTGATTAATTTATTAAAAATGTTTGTTTTGTTGTTAGTAAGTGCGATTTGTAAATGCGATTGTAAGTCGCAATGGGAATACCAGAAAATGAGAAAGAATAATTTATTTGGAGAGTTAACATGCAGGTAAAACGATTTGTAGCAGATGATATGCGTACTGCAATGCGATTAGTAAAAGAAGAAATCGGATCTGATGCGGTTATTCTGTCTAATCGGGTAGTGAATGGAAAAGTCGAAATACTTGCTGCTCGAGATTATGATGAAAGTTTAATCAATAAAGCGCTCGATAAAACGCTGGTAGAAAGCAAACCGGATAGTGCAGCAGCCTATTATGAGCGTGTAGCAGCAGAACGCGATTTGCAAAATGCCAGATCTGAAAACATCAGGTCTGAAAATACCCGCTCTGGAAACATCAGCCCTGATGAAGTTCTAAAAGATGAAGTGGTAAATATAGCCAGTGCGCAAGCAACTGAAGATATGCTGCCGGAGTCAGTGATAGCTGAAAAAGAATCACAGGCGGATACAGGCGTTAAGAATAATATAGAAAATCAGGCAGCCGGTTTATACCCGTCTTCAGCCCAGATGCAGGCGCCATTTACAGACAGTATGGTAGAAATGCGTGACGAATTAAAATCACTTCGTGCGATGATTGAAAACCAGCATGTGTTAGGTGAGTGGAAAGAAATGGCCACCAAACATCCTTTACGTGTATCGCTTTATAAACGCCTGACTGAAATGGGTTTGAGCCAGGGGGTTTGTAAATACCTGGCTAAAGGTCTGGATAATTCAACTGATGTTGAACAGGCTATGCAGGCAGCATTAAAACAACTGGTTCATCAAATTCCGTTAGCGGGGGATGATATTTTAAATCAGGGTGGGGTGTTTGCCATGGTGGGGCCAACCGGGGTAGGTAAAACTACAACTATTGCAAAATTAGCAGCCCGTTTTGCTATGCAGCATGGCCAGCGACATGTGGCATTAATCAGTACAGACACATATAGAATAGGTGCCCATGAACAGTTAATGACATATGGCCGTTTGTTAGGTGTACCGGTGCATTCTGCAAATGATACTCAGGAGTTGCAACAGTTATTACATAAGTTACATGATAAGAAACTGGTGTTAATAGATACCGCGGGAATGAGTCAACGAGATATTGATATTAGTCAGCAGTTAGCGCATTTAAGTCATCCGTCGTCTATGATTAAAGCCTATCTGGTGTTATCTGCAAATGCACAAACATCAACTCTTGATGAAGTAATTACGGCATTTAAGAAAGCAAACCCGGCGGCCTGTATTTTAACCAAGTTAGATGAAGCAGCTAGTCTTGGAGGGGTGTTAAGTGCAGTCATCAAACATCAGCTTCCTATTGCTTATATTAGCAATGGCCAAAAGGTGCCTGAGGATATTAAGCCGGCACGGGCACGTGAACTGGTAGATGATACATTGGCATATTCCAGGCAATATAAACAAAGCGCAGACGATGAGTTTATGGCAGTTGCGTTTACCAACGGTATAGGCCATGCTCCATTATAAACGGGCATTTATTAACGTTCAAAGAGTATTAAAAGCATTTAAGTTTTTGAATTTGATAAATGGCTCAGCAATTACAGTTTAATATTTTTTATGAAAGATCAAGCAGCAGGCATTAGACGTATGGCGTCAAAAAAACCAGTACAGGTGATAGCAGTCAGCAGTGGTAAAGGCGGCGTTGGTAAAACCAATGTATCTGTAAATTTATCACTGGCATTAGTTGCATCAGGTCAGAACGTATTACTTTTAGATGCCGATCTGGGGCTGGCGAATGTGGATTTGCTGCTGGGTTTACGAGCTGAATATAATCTGTCACATGTGATTTCAGGTGAGCGAACACTTGAAGAAGTTATTGTTCGAGGCCCTGAAGGGTTAAACATTATTCCAGCTTCTTCCGGCATGCAAATGATGTCTGAATTAAGCTCTGCCCAACATGCGGGTGTCATTAGATCTTTTAGTGATTTAAATATGCCACTAGATGTACTGGTGATTGATACGGCTGCAGGTATTTCAGATGGCGTGGTGAGTTTTGTTAAAGCGTCAAATGAAGTGATAGTCGTCGTGTGTAATGAGCCAACATCCCTTACTGATGCGTATGCATTAATTAAAGTTATGTCTGAAGATCACGGGGTGCATAAATTTAATATTTTAGCGAATTCAGTACGCGATCCTCTGGAAGGTGCTAAGTTATTTAAAAAACTGAGTCGTGTAACGGACTATTATCTGGATGTTACATTAAGTTTTATGGGGGCTGTACCCTATGACGAATATCTGGTTAAAGCAGTTAAAAAACAGCAGGCGGTAATGCAATCATATCCACAGAGCCCCTCATCAATCGCATTTAGAAAGTTAGCTAAAGTTGCTTTATCCTGGCCGGTACCTAAAACAGCTTCGGGTCACTTAGAGTTTTTTGTAGAAAGACTAATTAAATTTAGTGCGGCTGGGTAACAGAAGTTGACTATACTTTGTTAATGAATGCGGCTAATACCATGTATACAGAGGTTCAAAAAGATCAGCGTGACCAGCGTATTATAGAAAATATTGGTCTGGTCAAACGCATTGCTTATCACCTGATTACTCGATTACCCTCTAATGTGCAGGTAGACGATTTAATCCAGTCTGGCATGTTGGGCCTGATAGAAGCATCAAAAAATTATGATCCGTCTCAGGGCGCAAGTTTTGAAACTTATGCTGGTATACGTGTGCGCGGAGCCATGTTAGATGATGTTCGCCACGCTGACTGGTCACCCCGTTCGTTACATAGAAAAATGCGACAGGTGCGGGAAGCTGTTCATGATATAGAAAATGAGACGGGGCGTGATGCTAAGGATCAAGAGGTCGCTGAGCGTCTTGAAATTACACTAGATGAATATCATACCATCAGGAGAGATAGTTCAAATGCACAGATATTTAGCCTCGATCAGACTGAAGATGACCCGGGTCAGCAAAATAGACTGAAATCCACACAGAGTGAGCCACTTGAGTCATTGCAGAAAAGTAGTTTTAAGACTAATCTGGCGGAGGTTATAGCCACATTGGCTGAGCGTGAACAAATGGTTATGTCGTTATACTATAACGAAGAGCTAAACCTCAAAGAAATTGGTTTAGTGTTGGAAATATCCGAGTCCAGAGTGTGCCAGATTCATAGTCAGGCGCTTAAAAACATTCGTAGTAAAATGAGTGACTGGATTACCTGATAAACACCAGAATAAACCTGCTTAGAACAGGGAACTCAGGTGTTCTGAATCCGTCAGGATTCATTATGGAGCTTTACTTTTTAAAATAAGTCTTTGGTTACAGAGAGTTTTTTTCATTTCACACTGGAAAAAACTCAAATGTCTGCCAGAATCAATGTAAACATAAACTATAGTGACTGAGGAAATCCGCCTTGGATAAAAATATGAAAATCCTTATTGTGGATGATTTTTCCACAATGCGGCGAATAATTAAAAATTTGCTGAGAGATCTGGGCTTTAATAATACTGATGAAGCAGATGATGGCCAGACCGGGCTTCCCAAGCTTCAAACAGGTAACTTTGATTTTTTAGTTACTGACTGGAATATGCCTGGAATGACCGGTATTGATTTGTTACGTGCTGTACGTGCTGATGAAAAGTTAAAAACACTTCCTGTATTAATGGTGACAGCTGAAGCCAAAAAAGAACAAATAGTACTGGCTGCGCAGGAAGGCGTAAATGGCTACATTGTAAAACCATTTACCGCGCAAACACTTAAGGAAAAGATTGATAAAATATTTGAACGAATAGAAGGTTAGGAAAATTTATGGATGTAACGCCTATTAATCGTGACCTTCTACTTGAAAAAGCTCAGGCACTGGTAACGAGTCTGGAGTCATCAGAAACCACTGATGAGCAGTTAGAATCTCAGATTGATGATATCAACAGCTTAAAAGATAATCATCTGTTTCAGGAACTGGGCAAGATGACTCGGGATATACATGATTCCATTATGCAATTTCGCATGGACTCACGTATTTCTGATCTAGCTGAAACAGATATACCCGATGCTAAAGACCGGCTTGAATATGTCATCACAATGACTGAAAAAGCAGCCAATACCGCAATGGGTGTTATAGAAGAAGGTAGCCCTGTTGCTGAAAAGCTGGGCTCTCAGGCCAGTGTTTTAAAAGAACAATGGCAAAAATTCCGCAATCGTGAACTATCTGTCGATGAGCTTCGCTCCATGGGACATGATGTGGAAGAGTTTTTCGATGAATCTGAAAGGATGATGTCGAAACTGCTCTCTGGTTTTACCGAAATTTTAATGGCACAGGATTTTCAGGATTTGACGGGGCAAATTATTCGTCAGGTTATCAATTTGGTAAATGAAATTGAAACTAACCTGGTTCAGCTGATTAAAATACAGGGAGAAACACAGGCTAAAGAAGAGTCTAAGGAACAAAAGGATGAAGCAACTAAACTTGATGGACCTCAGGTTCCAGGTAAAGAAACATCAAATGATGTTATGAAAGGTCAGGATGATGTGGATGACTTACTAGCAAGCCTTGGCTTCTAGTCATTACTCAAAAATTTAATAGTTAAAAATATTAAAAAGTTAGCAAAGGCTATAAATGGCAATTGATCTAGATGATGAAATACTTCAGGATTTTCTGGTTGAGGCTGGTGAAATTCTTGAGCTATTAAGTGAACAACTAGTTGAACTGGAAGCAGCCCCGGAAGATGCAGATTTGCTGAATGCTGTATTCAGGGGTTTCCATACTGTTAAAGGCGGTGCGGGATTTCTGGCGCTGGATTCAATGGTTGATTGTTGCCACGTGTGTGAAGATGTATTTAATGTACTGAGAAACGGTGAGCGAGCAGTTTCTTCCGGTTTAATGGACTGTGTATTACAGGGACTGGATTCAGTGCAGATTATGTTTACTGAAATCCAGGAAGGTACCGACCCAACACCTGCTACACCTGAGCTGTTAGCCAAATTAAAAGTGTATTCCGTTGCCGGTGATAATGAACCAGAAGATGTGGGAGCAGCTGCACCTGCTGAGAGTGTTGTAGAAGCAGCAGCGCCAGTGAAAGCAGAAACACATGATGAGACGGATGATGAGTTTGATGCATTGCTTGATGCCATGGATGAAAGTGGTAATACAGAATCTGCACCTGTTGATAGCTCTTCAAGTGATGATATAAGTGATGATGAATTTGAGTCTTTATTAGACGATCTTCATGGCAAGGGTAAACACAGTGGTGGTAAACCTGAAGATGCTGCACCAGTTGAAAAAGTAAATGCGGCAAGCACACCTGAGTCTTCAGGTGATGACTTAATGACTGATGATGAATTTGATTCAATTCTGGATCAGATGCATGGACAGGGAAAAGGCCCAACCGCAGCAACTGATAAAAGTACAGACAAACCAGCAGGGTCAACAGAGAAAGTTAAAGATACCTCCACCGGTGATGAAATGATCACTGATGATGAGTTTGATGCCATGCTGGATCAAATGCATGGTAAAGGTAAAGGGCCGACCGCTACAGCTAAACCAGCAGCATCTGAAAAACCAGTTCCTAAAGCAGCACCTGCTGCTCCGGCACCTAAGAAAGAAGCGAAAACGCCAGCAAAACCAGCTGCTGAAGCATCAGTTCGTGTCGATACTGAACGACTCGATGAGATGATGAATCTGGTCGGCGAGTTAGTGTTAGTGCGTAATCGTTTACAGACACTTCGTGGCTCAATGCCTGAGGGTAAGCTGACCCATGCAATTACCAACCTGGATATGGTAACCGCTGATCTACAGACATCTGTAATGAAAACCCGAATGCAGCCAATTAAGAAAGTATTTGGTCGTTTCCCACGGGTCGTTCGTGATTTATCCCGCTCCATCAAAAAAGAAATAAAGCTGGAAATGATGGGTGAGGATACCGATCTGGATAAAAATCTGGTTGAAGCCCTGGCAGATCCATTAGTGCATCTGGTACGAAATGCAGTTGACCATGGTGTTGAATTACCTGAAGACCGAGTAAAAAAAGGCAAACCTCGTGAAGGTACGGTTAGTTTAAGTGCGACTCAGGAAGGTGATCATATTCTATTAGCCATAGAGGATGATGGCGCGGGTATGGACCCTGAAGTATTAAGGGTTAAAGTCGTTGAAAAGGGGTTGATGGACGAAGAAGCTGCTGCCCGAATGGATGATAAAGAGTGTTTTAATCTAATATTTATGGCGGGTTTTTCAACCAAAGAAGAGATCTCGGATATCTCTGGACGTGGTGTGGGTATGGACGTGGTTAAAACACGTATAACCCAGTTAAATGGTACCCTCGATATTGATTCAGAATTAGGTAAAGGTACAACGTTAAGCATTAAAGTGCCTTTGACCTTAGCTATTTTACCCACGCTTATGATTGCTATGGGACAATATACATTTGCTTTATCTTTGGCAAATGTAAATGAAATATTTGAGCTTGAAACCCGTAAAACCAATGTTGTCGATGGGCAGTTAATGGTGATGGTGCGAGAAAAAGCGGTACCCCTGTTTTATTTATCTGAATGGTTGCTTAAGCCAGGTGAGGAATGTCTTTCAGGTGATGGTAAGGGGCAGGTAATTATTGTCTCTGTGGGTAATCGAATGGTTGGATTAGTGACAGATTCTGTTATCGGTCAGGAAGAGGTGGTAATCAAACCACTGGGTGCCATGTTGCAAAATTTAGCAGAGTTTGCCGGTTCAACAATCACCGGTGATGGGGGCATTGCCCTGATTATCGATGTGCCCAGTTTATTAAAAGCGCGTGCCAATTACTAATATCTTGATATTTCGTTGTTGGCTCTGATATAACTATAAAAATCAATATCTTATAAATAATCGTGTTTGTCTCGAGTGGTTCCTGTTTAGGGCTATGTTTGAATAAGGTATTTATCCCTAGGCATTAATCAGATAACCTTAAATCTGCTTAGAAATTTTCAGGAAACTTAAATGGCAATACGTGTGCTGATCGTCGATGACTCGGGTTTTTTTCGTCGTCGATTAACAGAAATTCTAAATTCTGATCCACAAATTGAAGTTGTTGAAACCGCCGAAGATGGCAAAGATGCAATTGAAAAAGCCAGAATTTGTCGTCCCGATGTCATTACCATGGATATAGAAATGCCGGTAATGAACGGTATTGATGCAACCCGTGAAATAATGAAACAACGGGCTGTTCCTATTATTATGTTTTCATCACTAACTTATGATGGTGCTAAAGCAACATTAGATGCTCTGGAAGCAGGGGCTACAGATTTTCTACCTAAACGTTTTGATGATATTTCGAATGATAAAGCTGAAGCGCGAAATATATTATGCGCACGGGTTAAGTCTGTTGTATCACCCTCAAAATTAAGACCTGTTAGTTCTCCCTCCGCCTCCACAGGCTCAGTAGCACCACGCACACCTGCTGCTCCTGTTAGCCCACAGCGGCAAGCTATTGCCCCTAAAGCAGCAACATCTCACCGAACAAGTAATAAAGCATTTAAAGCATCTGATTATGATCTGGTTGCTATTGGTACATCTACGGGTGGGCCGGTTGCGTTACAGGAGGTGCTGACTCAATTACCAGCTAACTTCTCATTACCCATATTGCTGGTTCAACATATGCCAGCCACTTTTACTGAAGCGTTTGCAGCGCGACTCAATCAGCAGTGCAAAATAGAAGTTAAAGAAGCCAGAAACGGTGATGTACTTCAACCTGGAGTGGCTTTACTTGCCCCCGGTGGAAAGCAGATGAAGCTGGAAAAGAGAGCAGGGCGCCTGTTAATACGGGTAGAGGAAGAAACAGACCCTATGCAAAACTATAAACCCTGTGTAGATGTTACCTTTGATACGGTAAGTAATGCGTTGGGAAATAGAGTCTTAGGTATCATTCTCACAGGTATGGGTGCTGATGGCAGTGTTAGTTGTAAAGCGATGCAAAGTCGTGGCGCAACCATCTGGGCACAGGATGAAGAAACCAGTGTTATTTATGGTATGCCAGCAGCCGTTGCAGGAATTGCGGAACAAATTTTGCCGATGAAAGAAATCGGCAAGAAACTTGCTACAAATACTTAGTATGGACATCTTGAGTATTGTCGGGATCGTTATAGCATTTGTCGCTATCTTAAGTGGCAGCGTGTTAGAAGGCGGTCATCTCGGCCATTTATTTCAGTTAACCGCGTTTGTTATCGTTGTTGGTGGCACGGTGGGGGCTGTCTTATTACAAACCACACTTCCAACATTCTGGCGCTCAATGGCGATTGCGCGTTGGGTTTTTGTCACCCCTCAGGTCGACCTTAATGAAACCATCGATAAAATAGTTAACTGGAGTCAACTATCACGCAGAGAAGGTTTGCTGGCCCTGGAAAATGCCTCTGAAACTGAGACAGATTTATTTTCTCAAAAAGGTTTGCAAATGTTAGTTGACGGAAATGAGCCGGAAACCATTCGTGATGTGATGGAAACTGAGATTAATACGATCGAACGTGATGATATGTCGGCTGCTAAAGTATTTGAATCAATGGGCGGATACAGTCCAACTATTGGTATATTAGGTGCGGTATTAGGTTTAATTCATGTTATGAATAATCTTGCAGATCCGGAAAAACTGGGAAGTGGTATAGCCACTGCCTTTGTTGCCACAATTTATGGTGTGGGTTTAGCCAATCTTATTTTGTTACCAATGGCGGGTAAGTTAAAGGCTCAGGTTAGAAAACATTCCGTGCAATTTGAAATGACCTTAGAAGGTATTGTGAGTATTGCCGAAGGTGAAAATCCACGTAGTTTACAGGCAAAATTACAAAGTTATTTAGGTCGAATTTAAACAGGGTGTTGCCAGTGGTGTTTTAGTCCTGCAACACTTTAAATAAAATATATATTTTTTATCCTGCACTGTTAAGTAAAACAGAGAGTGAACAGGGTTATAGAAACTTACAGTTATTGATGTTAATTAAAGCATCATTTAAAAATGAGGAAAATAGAGAAAAACAATGAGACGTAGGGGCATTACAGATATTGAACCAGCAGAGTCAACCGATCGTTGGCTGGTATCTTATGCCGATTTTATAACTTTATTGTTTGCTTTTTTTGTAGTGATGTACTCAATTTCAAATGTTAATCTGGGTAAGTATCGTGTTTTGTCAGACTCGGTGAGTACTGCATTTAGTGCTCAGTCAAACTCCCCGTTTCCTATAGGTTCCCAATTAGGTGTGTCTGTACAACGGGCGCCTATTGCTGTGGGTTTAATCGGCCAAACCGGTTTGGTCTCTATGCAGGAAACAGCGGCAAAGTTAGATAAACGACTGCAGAAGTGGGTTAAAAAAGGCATGATTGCGGTTAGTGGAAATGAAAAATGGTTAGAAATAGAAATTAAATCCAGTTTATTGTTTAAGTCTGGCGAAGCGCTTTTATCTGCCGAGGCAGAAAATATACTTTCGCAGTTAACTGACGTTGTAAAAACCACTAAGAATCCATTATATGTATCGGGTTACACGGATGATGTGCCTATTAAGACGGGGCGTTACCCGACTAACTGGGAGTTATCTGCTGCTCGGTCTGCAAGTGTTGTCAGGTTGCTGGCGCAAAACGGAATAAACCCTGCACGCATGGGCGCTATTGGTTATGGTGAATTTCGCCCAGTAGTTGCAAATGACTCGGTGACTAATCGGCAGAAAAATCGTCGAGTGGTAGTGCGTATCATGACCGGAGAAGATACTTTTGCAGGTTCAAGTCCGTTTGTTGATAATGAAGTTGATGCAACTGTAACGCCACAACCAATACCTGTTTCGCCAGTGATTAATTTGCAGCAGGCTGAACCCATGCGTTCAATTTTTGGTACGCCGTAAATGAAAATTTGGGCGGCAGCTAATCAAAAAGGTGGGGTTGGTAAAACAACCTCTGCTGTTAATTTAGCCGGAGTAATGCAAAAACGCGGACACAGGGTTTTACTGGTCGATCTTGACCCTCACGGATCGCTTACCAGTTATTTTGGGCTTGATCCAGATGCGATTGAAGGCAGTGCTTATGATTTATTTCAGCAATCGTTAACGAAAAGTCTAAATACAAAAGTAGCAATTCACAAAACACGTTTTAAGGCTTTAGATTTTATTCCGGCATCATCTGCTCTTGCGACCTTAGACCGTCAGTTAGGTACCAAAGATGGTATGGGCTTAGTGATTAAAAAATCACTTCAACAGGTGGCAGAAAATTATGATTTAGCCATTATTGATTGTCCTCCAATGTTGGGTTTATTAATGGTAAATGCTTTAGCAGCATGTGAACGTTTGCTTATACCCGTGCAAACCGAGTTTCTTGCATTGAAAGGTTTAGAGCGCATGGTGCATACATTATCAATGATTCAGAAAGCACGAAAAAAAGAAGTGTGTTATAGCATAGTGCCGACTTTTTATGATCAACGTTTAAATGCTTCAATTGAAACTTTAAATACCTTGAAAACACAATATAAAGAAACTATCTGGGACGGTGTTATTCCTGTCGATACCCAGTTTCGTGAAGCCAGCCAAAAAGGCATTCCTCTAACCATTGAGCGAATTAGTAGCCGTGGTGGACGTGCTTATTCTCATTTACTCGATTTTCTGCTTGAGCTTGATGAAGAAACAAATATGTCAGTAGCAGGGGGAGGAATCCATGAGTGAAGCTACCAAAAAAACATCCGACCAGGAGCAGGCTATCCATGAATATCTGGAGTCATTACTATTAGAAGTTCCTGACGATTCGCAGGCCCCCGAGGATATTGAGGCAGCCCCCTCTATAAGTCAGTTATCAGAAATGAAGGATGCTGAAACCAGCTGGCCCCATGAAGAACCAATAGTTAGTCAACCTGTTGTGGGTTTAGACCAGTTGGTTGCTGAAGTATCTGAAGTCGTTACAGAGATAAAAACTGAAGTTGTAACTGAGGTTAAAACAGAGACACAACTTGAGATTAAAACAGAGACAAAAGTTGATAGTCAGGCTAAACCTGAAGACGTTATTGAGCAGGTATCAGACTCAGGCGTCCCTGCATGGGCTGAAACACGTTTTCAATGTTTAATGTTTAATGTTTCGGGGTTAAATCTGGCGGTACCTCTTGTTAAGTTGAATAGTGTTATACCCTGGGATGAAAATATCACACAAACACCAAATCAAACGGAATGGTACCTGGGTCTGGTTCAGCATTTACAAAACCAGATTAAAGTTATCGATACTGCCTTATTGGTAATGCCAGAAAACCGTCACAAGAATCTTGAAGATGATGCATCTGGCCGGCTTAGCCATATCTTATTAGTAGATGATTATAAGTGGGGTCTGGCCTGTAGTAGTATCGGAGATGTAATCTGGCTGAATCAGGATGAAGTTAAGTGGCGTAAGAATAAAACCAGCAGGGCATGGTTGTCTGGTACTTCGCTGGAGCATCTGTGTGCAATTATGGATACTGAAGTATTTGCACAAATGTTAACTGAATAAAGCTAATAGCCCCGCTTAATAAGGGGTACAGGATGTTTGAGAATTAGAAAACATCAATGAATCAGGCAGGTTTGTAACGTTTGCATAAGCTTACAATCAGTTATTAAATTTAGTCGGTAGCTATTTAGTTCTCTAGTTGCTGGCGTTTGTGGCTATCTGGACTAAAATAAAATTAAGACGAAATAGTTTACTGAAGGTATTAGAACTAACAGTAGGCCATTGAATGTTAATGGGCAAATAAAACTGGCATATAAACTGCAGTAATAAAATATAAGTGGAGCACTTAATATGAGTGATGAAAACGAGAATGTTGACCACAGACAATGTGTGACATTCCGGCTGGATTTTGAGATTTATGGCATCAATGTGATGTCGGTGCAGGAGGTCCTCAGAGTAACTGATATTGCACCCGTACCCGGCGCTCCGAATTATGTAATTGGAATAATCAATCTACGCGGAAATGTGGTTACAGTAATCGACACCCGTATGAGATTTGGTTTGCCGACAAAAGAGATGGATGATTCTACACGTATTGTCATTATCGAAGCGGAAAACCAAACGGTAGGTATAGTTGTTGATAGTGTTTCAGAAGTTGTTGATGTTTATGCAAATGAAATTGAAACTGCACCGAATGTAGGAAATGATGAAACAGCCCGATACATTGAAGGGGTTGTAAGCCGAAATGATGAGTTGTTAATTCTTGTTGATTTAAACAAACTCCTCACAGATGATGAATGGGCGGATATGTCCGGATTCTGATTTCAGGTTTACTCTCCAAATGCATCGGCACTGGAGAGTAAAAATGAATGCACTTATTATATTATTATCAAGTTTGATGTTTTTAATGTCACTGGCATTATTTGTTTATACAAGAAAACAATTAACATCACTTCAATTATCAATTCAGTCTTCACTACACACTAATAAAGTTAATAGCGAACTTACTGCGCTTAATGCGGGTTCGATTGGTCTGGGTGAACGGTTTATAAAATTAGAAAAACAGATGCAGGAAATGGCCGCAAGAATTGATGAAGTGTCGAGTGATATAAACAATAATTCACCCTATGCTTACGCTATTGAACTGGCTCAAAAATCAAACTCTGCTGAGAGCATTTCTGAAATGTGCCATATAAGTTTAACTGAAGCGCAGTTATTAGTTATGATGCACCAACAGCAAGCTGCTTAACTTTAATGAGTTTTAAAAAACTCATTAAAACACGACAATGTAGTGTGTTTTTCTGATTGCCTGTAATGAATGTATCAATAATATTTTTCGAAGTTTGATAACTATATGAAGTAACAATAATTACTCTAAATAAATATTATTACTTTAGAAATATATTCCATTAAGGTTGTTTTAAATTATCTCGTCTGATGTTATTCAACTGTCCCATAAAGACTACTAATCAACAAGCCAAATAAATATTTACAACAAATATTAACGAACTAATACTAATTGTAAATAAATTTAATGTTTATGATTAAAGTCAAATCATACATGATTAAAATATAAAAAATATTCAATCATGCTCAACCCTGCGACTAATTGTCACACCTTATAAAATATTTAAAATCTCGTGGTAGAGTCCATACCACAAAATAATAATTTTCTAAAAACACTGTTTGTTATTCAAAAAATATTGTGTTGTAGTTATGAAAGTTTTATTAATAAAAACTATAAAATTAAAAGGTTTGTTGTATGAAAGTCTATTCATTAGCTCCACTGGTATTAGCAATTAGTTGTTCCATAGGTTTTTTGGCAGGATGTAGCAGCTCTAGTAGTGGGTCAAATGAAACAGCCATTAGCGGCACTATTGTGGCGGCACCGGTTAACGGTGCGGATGTTAGTGTTGTTGATGCCAGCGGCAATATTGTAGCCGGCCCTGTTAAAACAAATGGCACGGGGCAATACACATTAAGTATTCCTGACTCAAGTCTGGCTCAGGATCTGATTGTGAAATCTGTTGGCGGTACATTTAAAGACGAAGCATCGGGAAATAATGCAAATGCAGCAGAAATGTATGCTTATGCAGCGGCTAACTCTTTAAGTAGTGGAAGTAACATCAGTGCAACACCAGGCTCTACTATTATTGCCAACCTTATTATGAATCATAATAAAACGATGACCCAGGCTCAGGAAGCATTTAAAAATGCATTCGGTTATACACCTGATACTTCGATTGCTCCTGCTGATGCAATGACAGCAGCAGTAGCTGCAACTAATGCGGAAAAATTATCAGGTTTTCGCGCTGCAGCATTTAGTCAGTTAGCGATGGATTTAGGTTTATCACAGAATGATCAGTTTGCTATGTTTGACGCTCTGGCAAAGGACCTGTCTGATGGCGTGCTGGACGGTGTTGATGCTTCAGGGGTTGTTAATATCGGTACTACAGTTTTTAGTCTTGAAGCGGATATTCAAAATCGTTACTCTTTAGCGTTAATTAACTTTAAAGCTAATGAGAATAACTTATCAGGTCTGGACAATGCACAAATTGGAAACGTACCCTTTGCCAAAATAGTTTTAACAAATACTTATAAAATTGAGTATGTACAGATGGGTATGATGGATGCAATGGCTGGTAAATCGACATTTAGAATTCATATCACTAATCGTCAAACCGAAGCTGATGTAACAGGTTTAACACCTATGTTAATGCCAATGATGCATATGGCAACGATGAATCATAGCTCACCGAAACCTGTTACTGCGATAACAGAAATAGGTGCTGGTGTGTATGAAGTGACTATTTATTATCTGATGCCTTCTCAAATGATGGATGGTATGTCGATGGGATTCTGGGATCTGAAGTTTACAGTTGCCGGTGAAGAAGCTCATTTTTATCCTGCTGTAATGATGGCTATGGGAGATACGCTTCAAGTTAGACTTAAAGGTGTGATGGATAAAGTAATGGGAATGGATCTGGATGGAAATATGATAATGGAAAGCCGTACATATTTTATCTTTAAAGATAACCTGGTTACAGGTAGTGCTATGGGGTTATATGACTTCAGCATATTTATTGCTGCGAAGGAAGGTATGATGGATTTTCCTGCCATTGTGGATGCCGGTGTTCTTAATCCAGGTGCGATGAATGAATTAACAATCGATATAGCAAATACTGAAGTGACTGTTTCAGCTAATGGAGGTGCCTGGTCTGCACCATTAGTAACAGCAAATGGTGTTTGGTCTATCAGTGATCTAGCGTTAAATACTGGAGAGAACCAGATTAGAGTTAGACTGACTGTTAACAGTGAAGTTAAAACAACCGACGGTTTGGCACAGGATGTTGGTGTGAATGATTATCAGACCTTCACAGTCACAACAGGTATGAGCATGTAGGCCGTTAATGTGAAAGAAATAAAATCCTCATTCCGTGTTAAGTCACGGATGTTTTATAGCCTCCTTTCGGGGGCTACTTTTTTAATGGCAACTTCTTCAGCATGGTCTGCTTCCTGTTGTGGCGGAGGTGGTGCTGCTACTCTGGTTTTGCCCAAGTTTTTTGACACTATGTATGACGTCTCGGTTGGTTATGAGCAATATCATGGCTTCTGGAACCAGGACGGTGATCACCTTAATGATCCGCCGGGATCAGATTTAAACCAGTTTAGAATAACGCCAGGATACGCTAAACGCATTAACGATAACTGGCAGGCCAGTATTGTGATGCCTTATGTCTGGAATGATAATAAGTATGCGGGTTTAAGTTCTAATACCAATGGTCTGGGTGATGCAACGATTGGCTTCTGGTATGAAAACTTTGATGATATCAAATGCGTCTATGCTGTTAACAGTATAGAAGATTTAACACCAGCAGCTTATTTTGGTGCTAGCCTGACAGTACCAACAGGTGTGTCTCCCTATGATGATGTTGAAAATAGTTTTGATATAACCGGTCGGGGTTTTTATCGGTTAGATGCAAATATGCTGTTGGATAAAACGGTATTTCCCTGGGGGCTTTCATTAAGTCTTTCTTATGGTGTGTATCTGGAGCGAGATGTAAATCAGGAATACGGAAATTATGTTGAACCTTATAAACGTAAACTAGGTAATAGAGCTTCTGGTTCACTGGGTTTTTCCTACAGTAAAACACTTGAAGAGCTGGATACCCTGACGTACACCTTAACTTATGCGGCCTTGAAAGAAGATGAGGCGACGATAAACGGCTCAATCGATACTACTTCCGGTTTTAATACACAATCAGTTTCATTAGCGGTTGCTTATTCGACTATGGCAAAAGACTGGATTTTAAGAGCATCATTTAATCATTTGCCAACAAGTGATGGTCTGGGTGCTAATTTCCCTGTAACAGATACTATTACTATAGGGGTTAGTTATGTTATTCCTTAAATCGATATTACTTACTAGTATTTTGTTCTTATCTGCCTGCTCCGATGTGCTTGATGATATTAACCCGTCAGGCTCTGATAAACGTGGTGACTTTGACTCATCGACAATTGGTTCTCATCCAGGTCAAACGGCAGCTGATTTTTCAGTGTTTGATACATTAAATGATACTTTTGTAATGTCAGCAGAACTGGTTGGTTCAGATGCGATTGTTGTGTATTTCACTATGTGGTGTCCAATATGTGATAGCCATATGACGCATATGCGCACCAATATTATTCCTGACTACCCTGATGTTCAGTTTTATTTTATTGATTATGTCTCCGGACTGGTAAGTGTTGCCAGAGCATCTCAACTAGATAATGGTTATGGCGCATCAAGTGTACTGGTTGATGACAGTAATCACACGGTAACAAACTTATATAATGCGACTATGGGAACAACGATTGTTATAGATAGTAATACTATTGTACAGATGAATGAAGATTATAAAGACGGGCGTAAATTAAAGGATGTATTAGATGCGCTACCATAGGGTATTAACCAGGATATATACGAATGCTTAATATGTTTTTGATAAATATGGCTAAAAGTATTCGTTATATTATTGCTTTAACTTTACTTAATATTTTTAATGTTGCGCTAGCTGATAAAGCACCTGACTTTAGTTTACAGGGTGATGGTGAAACAATTAATCTTTCGAGTTATAAAGGAAAAGTTGTTTATCTTGATTTCTGGGCTTCCTGGTGTGTTCCCTGTCGTCAGTCATTTCCATTTATGAATGAAATGCATGAAAAATATTCAGATGAAGGTTTAAAAGTAATTGCCGTAAATCTGGATACAGAGCAGAATAAAGCTGCGAGTTTCTTAAAACAAATACCTGCCGATTTTACGGTTGCTTATGATCCGCAGGGCAAGGTGCCTGACTTATATAAAGTTTCAGTCGTGCCAAGTTTTTATCTTATAAATAGAGAAGGTAATGTTGTATATAAACATTCGGGATTCAGGCACTCACAAAGTGAAAAATTAGAATCTAAAATACAGCAGGCATTATTAGAAAATAATGCTTCTACGCTGAGCCTTCTAAAACCCACTCATCCATAAGTTCTAATAACTGGTATTCTAAAATAGGCTTAGTTAAACATGCGTCCATACCCGCATCTATAAAGGTTTGTTGTTCATCCGGTAATGCGTGAGCGGTAAGGGCAATTATAGGTATATTGTCATCAGGTTTATCAGCACGTAATTTTTTAGTTACTTCAATACCATTAAGTACAGGCATCCGAATATCCATAAGGATTAAATCGTACTTGCTTGATTGAGCCAGTTGTAAGGCTATATTTCCATCTTCAGCCTCTTCAGTGATGACCCCCTGTTGATTAAGTAATGTACTAATTAATTTTCGATTAATTGAATTGTCATCAGCTACTAATATACGTATGCCTACATATTTACCCGCTGTGGTATCAACGCTGGTTTGTATTAAAGTAGGTTCTGGAAGTTGATCAGTGACAGTAATAGGCATTTTAAGCCAGAAGTTTGATCCTTTATCAAGGTTGTTTTTAACGCCAATTTTACCGTGCATTAAACCAATAAGCTGTTTTGAAATGGCCAGGCCTAAACCTGTACCTGAATCAGGTTTATAAATAGAGTCATTGGTCTGGTTAAAGGCTTCAAAAATATTAACATGATCTTCTTGTGCTATGCCTTTCCCTGAGTCTATTACTTCAATAATTAACTCATGTGAATCATTAATACTTAATACTTCAGCTGTTAAAGTAACAGAGCCTACGTCAGTGAATTTAATGGCATTTCCAATGAGGTTAGAAATTATCTGTCTTAGTCTCAACGGGTCGATAATAATGTTTTCAGGAATTAAACCAATGGGTTGATAGGTTAGTTTTAGTGACTTTGTATTTGCAGCCTCAGAAAACAGGCGTATCACTGACTCTAAAAACTCATTAATATTAACAACCTGCGTTTTAAGTTCTAATTTTCCTGATTCAATACGTGAAAAATCAAGAATATCGTTTATGATATTCATCAAATCTTTCATAGAGGTGTTGATGGTGTCAACATACTCCGACTGATTTTTATTAAGTTGTGTTTTAGAAAGTAAATTGGTAAAACCAATAATACCATTCATAGGCGTGCGTACTTCATGGCTCATGTTAGCTAAAAAAAGGCTTTTAGCTTTATTGGCTTTTTCAGCCTGATCTTTAGCTTTAATCAGGTTCTCTTCTTCGTTCTTACGAGCACTAAAACCCTGACCAGTGCCCTCAACCCCTATAACATTGCCTTCTTGATCAAGCAGAAAGCGAGCATTGGTTGATAACCATACCGTTGAGCCATTACGGTGTTGTAAAGAAAAGGGGTATTGTTCTACGTAACCATTATTCTGGCTTAATGCGTCAATAAATTTATTGCGTTTCTCAGGATCAACATAAAAATCAGTGGTTTTTTGTCCGATTAACTCTTTAGCCGTGTAACCTAACAACAGCTCTACGGAGTCAGAAACGTATAACACTATGCCATTTAAATCAGTCCGGTAATAGGTTTCCTGAAGATTATCCAGTACACCTTTCAGTTCACGTTGTGACGTATTAAGGCTTTTTTCAATGACCTGGTTCTTTTCAAGGCCATCAGCAAGGATGACCATATTATTTTTAAGCCTGGTCTTTGATTTAAGCCACAGGGTAGTTGTGATAGCCGTGCTGACAACAAATAGTATGAGAAGTATGCTTAATATTGTCATTGCCCTTCCTGGTCGTATTTAGTGTAGAAATAATTCATATTTAATTTAATTGTGGAGATTATACCCTATGAGTGTCTTTATATGTGTAATAAGCCCTGTTTATAGCTGATGTTGAATCTAAGGTGAAATTATAAACTAATAGTTTATATGTTCTATTTTGATAGATAAAACGGTGATTAGCCTTGTTTTTAGAGATCTTATTTTATAGACTTCCAGCTTCATTCCCGCATGCGTCTTCAGGGAATATGGATATTTGATGTATGCGCGGCTTAAAGTAAGAAATTCATTAATTGAATACTAATTCAAAATGTATTTATAGATCACTGCTTTTACTCGTTCAGTTTTATAGTAGATTTTTACATAATTTATAAAGTTGTTTGAGCTAGTTACATAGATGTAATTTAAAGAGAGATAATCATGAAGTTTAATATAGTCATCGTTATGGCTAGTATATTCATAACTAGTATATTTTTAACCGGTTGTGCTTCAACACCAACAGGACAGATAGAAGCATTTGGAGTGGCAGCAGCGGATGTTACTTCTAAAATTGATATTGTTATAAATGATTATAATCAAATTAATATTGACAACAAGCTGGCAAAGATGGCCCAGCGTAATAAAAAATATACAACATCAGATTTAGATCCTCTCAGAAAGATTCTTATAAGAGATGCAGATAAAAAGAACTTCGCTTTATATAAAGCGAATAAAGCGTTAGGTATATATGCAAACTCCTTAGCGGAGCTGGCTGCAGCCGGTTCACGGGAAAAAATAGCCATGGCGAGTGTTAAATTATCTACATCGCTTAAGAGCATGAATAAAAATTATAAAATAATAAAGGAAACGTCAGAAGATTTATTAAGTGATGAAAAAAGTGCTGAAATCAGCCGTGTCATTGCCGAAGTATCGAGTTTTTACTCTGAGAATAAAAGAGCCAAAGCATTAAAAAAAATAATTATCAGTTCTGACACCCAAATACAGTCTATAGGTAAGGTAATAAACGAGCAGTTGTTAAAAAATGCGCTGGAAAGCCGGGTTTACAGTATGCGAGGGACTGTTCTTGCAGGTTATTTTGATGACTACAATAAGACAACTGAGAAGAAATCTTTTGCATCAAGAAAAAAATCACTTGATTTCATATATCGGCATTATGTAGAAATGGAATCAACTGGAGCGACAATATTACAGGCACAAAAAGCTATTACTTCTGTTATGAAAGCACACTCTATATTGAAAACTGAACTTGAGAAAGATTTGTTCTCAAGTAAGAGAATATTTAAATCCATAGGAGAAATTATAACCGTTCATAAAGGTTATGATGATCTCGAAGAGTTAATGGTTAATTGTGAAACTGAAGTGATAGTAGATGATAAAAAGGGAATTATCTGTAAAGGTTAAAAACTTTATCTGGGATGAATCATGACTGAGCTAGAAGAACTAAGTGTTACTATAAATGAACTGAATAATATCTGGCCTTTACTTGAAGGTGATGATAAGAACAGGATTCTAGATGAGCGAGACAGGCTTGATGAGCTGGCATCTGAACTTGCTTATAAAACTATAAATCAGGGGGAGCCTGCTTTACAAGCTGCCATTGATAGTTTAAAAGAAGCTACCCAACTTGCAAATGATGTCAAAAAGTCAATTGAAAGTTTAACTGTTAAAACAGAAAAAGTGGCTAAACTAGTTAAAAAAACATCAAAAGCTGCAGGTAAAGTTGCGAGTTTAATTGCGCTTTTGTGATTTAATTTTAGTAGAACATATTTAAAATTTAAGTGCCCAGTTTCATGGTCTCTTGAGAATATATTTATAAACCATAAATATAAAATGATTAAGGATGGCGTCTATGTTTCAAATAAAACACCCGTTTTATCCCATTATATACGTTCGCGGTTATGCAATGTCTCAGAACGAAATTGAAGAAACAGTCGCTACGCCTTATATGGGCTTCAACCTTGGGGCCACAAAAATACGTCAAAGCTGGGATGGAAGTGTTAAAAGACATATTTTTGAATCGCCCCTAATTCGATTAATGAAAGATTATGGTTATACAGATGCCTATGAACATGGCCATGAAAAGAATGAGAAATTACCTGTAAAAAGTGTCTCAGTTTATCGATATTATGAACAGGCAGATGACGACTTGGGTGGAGGAGAGGTGCCATCAATAGAAAATGCAGCTCAAGGATTAAATGATCTCATACTGGATATTAGAAATAAAATTTGTATGGGTGACCAACAGGCTATAGATGATTTTAAAGTTTACCTGGTTGCGCATTCAATGGGTGGTCTGGTATGTCGATGTTTTCTGCAAAATAAGCAGGTAGGGTCGGCAAATACAAAAGCATTGGTTGATAAGGTTTTTACCTATGCAACACCCCATAATGGTATTGATATGGCTGGTATGAATGTACCGAGTTTTTTAAGTTTATATGACATGAATAATTTTAATCGTGGCAATATAGCTGAGTATCTTCAATTACCAGAAAAATCAAAACGTGTAGATTCATTAGGTGGTCACTTTGATGAAAAAAGGTTTTTTTGTCTGGTAGGTACAAATCATAAGGACTATACCGTTGCCGGAGGTATGTCGAGTAAACTCGCAGGTAATATGAGTGATGGTTTAGTAAAGATAAGTAATGCAGTGGTAGCTAAATCGCCCAGAGCATATGTGCATAGAAGTCATAGTGGTCATTACGGTATTGTTAACTCTGAAGAAGGTTACCAGAATCTAACAAGATTTTTATTTGGTGACTACAGAGTAAGCGGTTTTATAGAAGTAGAAAAATTACCATTACCGCCTACAGTTAAAAAAGCGCTTAAAGATGATAAAGATGTAAAAGCATCTTATTATTTTGAGTCAACTCTATCCCCACGGGGAGCAATCTCTTACAAGTTAACAGAACGCCGTAAAGAAACTTACTCTGCTGTTCTTAGAGGTTTTGATGAATTACTAAAAATAGAAAATGTGGATGGATTAAATAAAGCTCGATCTCCCTATATGTTTTCAGCATTTCTTTCGTCTAAGAATATTACAGTAGGTCAATCAATTGTGTTCTCTGTCGATTTGGCGGTTTCGACAACAGATTATGAAATTGATGGTTTTTTGTTTTTTGATAGAACAGTGCCTGCAGAATATTTATATAGAAATACCGTCGTGATCCGTATTTCAACACAGGCAGATGACTTCAAAGTTAGATATAGCTTTAGTGATGATACCTGGAGTGAGACGACTGGATCTGAAATTAAAACTGACAATAATGGTTTATTTATACCCTTAACATCTAAAAAAGGATTTAAAGCAAAATTAAGGTTATATGTAAGTGACTGGAATTAATTAACCTGAATCTGCTGAGAAACGTGATCTAAATGACGAGGCTGATTACTCATAGCTAAAACCCTTTTAAAACAATGAAATATGGGGCTGTTAAGCATTATATTTCTATGTGCTAATTTCATCCATATGAGCGTTGACATCAAACTCTTCCTCAATCAGGATATATAAATGAATACAAATCTTACGCAACAGGTAACTCGAATTATCATCATTCCATAGGAATGGTGGGATTTTTGATGCTTTTATAATTTATCAAACCCGCCCAGGAGGCGGGTTTTCTATTTCTGCTTCATGGGTTTAATCTAATGGTGGTAATATGAAGAAAATAGTAGTGTTCGGTAAACCCGGTAGTGGTAAATCTACATTAAGTAAAAGCCTGGCGTCAGCTACGCAAATTAAATTGTATGCATTAGATTCAATTGTATTTAAAAAAAATGGAGATAGAGTAGATCGGGTGACATACGATGAGGAGCATGAACGCATACTATCCACCGATAGCTGGATTATTGACGGTTTCGGGCCTATTGAGTCATTTAACAAACGACTGGATGTAGCTGATACATTAATCTATATAGAATTGCCTTATATTATCAGCTACTGGTTGGTGACAAAGCGATTATTAAAAGGGGTCCTTATAAAACCCGAAGGCTGGCCCGCTGGTAGTTCCATTTTAAAGGGGACTTTACGAGGCTATAAGGTGTTAAGGCTTTGTCCAAAATTCTGGAACAATAATTTTATGCAGAAATTAGAAAAAATATCGACTAATAAATCTTTATATGTAATTCGGTCGGTTTCCGAATTAAATAGTTTTGTTGATAAAAACGTGAGATAAAAACCATATAACAGATCGTTCAATCGGGATTCAGGTAATACGTACTTTTTCTGCAAAAAACCGCCTGTCACCAGAACCCCTTACCTCTGCATTAGATGTACAAGAAGGCTTTTGCGAGCCGTAAAAGCCATTTTTGGGGCCAAATTGATATATATCATATTGATTCTGTTAGTTTTTTGTGATGTTGATAGCAAATCACCCAAACGGGCGTTGTTTAATAATTTAGTATAGTCTAATATTGGAGCTTGTTTAATTAGCGGAGTAAAATCTATGTTATCAATGGATATCTTTACTTATGTAGGAATTAGCTTAGCTGTAGCTGTTATCGTTATTATGTTCAGCTTATGTAAATATAAGGGCGGCTGTAATAATTCAGCATGTTGAGCTTACATAGCAATTAAATGATTAAAATTCTTAAATGCCCGCAATAGCGGGTATTTTTTTATGCACAGGAAGTGCGGTATCTTGCCTCGAATGCATGAGAAGGGGCAGGAGCAATTTTCAAGGTATGCACAGGAAGTGCGGTATCTTGCCTTGAATGCATGAGAATGGGCAGGAGCAATTTTAAGGTTTGCACAGGAAGTGCGATATCCTGCCTTGAATGCATAAGAACGGGCAGGCGCAATTTTCAAAAGTTTGAGTTAATAAAAATCAAGAAATTACAGGAAACGAAGTGCTAATAATCCTCGTTGGGCCTCTTTAAAAGCATCAAGAGATGTACAGGGAGGGAAATAATCAGACTCTTCAGTGGCGCTGGTTTCAATCACATTTGTTAGCGCCCATCCTTCTAAAGAAAGTTCTTCATGAAGAATTTCCATGGCTGCAATATGGCTTCTCACATTCACCCATGCATTTAATTGACTACATTTTTCAGTGTGCTCTGTTGATTGCACTTCTAAAACTAGATACATCATATTAATAACACCACAAAATAATCAGAATATTTATATTATCATTGATCGATAAATAGAGGTACTGTGTAATAACAATAGAATTTAGGTTTTAATAAAGGTCTATGAATATTATAATCAGCACATGAAAATTATGGGTTGTTTATGCAAAACTATCAGCAATTACAGAAAGAATTAGGCTTGAAATTTGGTTTTCCGGTATCTAAGGACTGGTCAGCAGCTGCAGATTTTCTTTTTCTTATAAAAGAGTATTGTATTGAGAGTAAGCCCAAAGTCATAGTTGAGTGTAGCAGTGGAATAACATCGTTAACTTTAGCCAAATGTTGTCAGCTTAATGAAGTTGGTAAGGTGTATAGTCTTGAGAATGGTGAAGAGTATGCTGATATAAGTCAGTTAAATTTAAAGAATGAAGGGTTAGAGGGCTACGCAGATATTATTCATGCACCTTTGCAGACGGTTACTATTAACGCTAATGAATATGACTGGTATACATTAGCAGATTGTCCTGATTTAAAGGTTGATATGTTAGTGATTGATGGCCCCCCCGGTTTTATTCAAAAACACTCTCGTTTTCCAGCACTACCATTAATGATTGATAAATTGACTAATCAATCCTGTGTGTTTCTTGATGATGCAGGCAGGGATGAAGAAAAAGAGCTGGTAGCTATGTGGTTAGATATGTATCCATATATAGAACATCAATACATAGATACTGAGCGTGGTTGTTCAATGTTAAAGATTAATAAATAATTAGATATTTTTGTCATTTGTTTACAATAGTTATTATACGTATCTAAAATTTATTAGCATTATTTTATATGTCTGATAGAGACAAGGTTATTGTGATGAGTTGTAGTTGATATTGAATTCTTTAAGTGCGGCAATCATATCACCTTCAGCAGATATTTTATTGAAAAATATTTCAAAATCCTGACTAGCTCTTTCAAGATTAAAAGACATTTTATTTGTTTTATCCTTTAGAAATAAGCCAATATTAAGATCAACTGTATTAACGTAATCTTCGGCGGTTATTTGTGGGGACTGGTTGTCTTCTCCACCTAATAAAATACCTTCCTTAAATGCCTTCATAATGCCATAGTCTTTACGTTTACTAAAACTGTCTATGGTTTTTTGTTTGTCTCTCGTAAGGTGTACATAAAAAGCTTTATCTGCGTATTTATTATCAAGTTTACCCAGAAACCATGATAAACGATTGTCTGCTTCAATATGATTGTCCGGGTAAGCGAAACGCGCGTCACCGCTTAGTGTAGAGAGTGACTCATGAGTAGATGAATAGTTAGTGATATGTTCACAGGCTTTAATGAAAGTTGTAGAGCCGCATCGTCCAGTATTGAGAATGAATATATTCATATTTATATGCTGTAACTAGTAAGTGTGTTTTGCCAGGTTTTAATGTCTTCGCTATATTCTTTAATAGCATCAGCTATTAATTTTTGATGTTTATTTATTACAGTATTTGAATTTATAGTTTTATAAATAGAAGCATTGATTCCGAAATTGAAATTTATATTGTCAATAAAAGTCAAAAAATCTAATTTTGCTGATCTTAAATCTGAATTGTTTGACCACCAGTTATCAGGGTTTTCTAACAACTCTAAGAGTTTTTGATTTTTAAGTAAAATTTCATCACGTTTTGTTATATACCTGATTTTCATAGAGGCAATTGTTCTGTTAATGATTTCATTAATTTCTGTGCTGGAGATATCATTTGCTGGATACCCCTGATCAGTAAGTTCTATCATACTGAAAAGCATAACATCCCCAAAAAATTGACGTGTGAATTCACCTGATAAGTCAATCGAAGTATCTTGATGTTCGACTCCGGGTCTAAATTCGGATTGGCCGATTGTGTTTACGGTACGTTTATGTAGCATAGGCAGGTTGGCTGACACAAATTGTGTGCCTAATTCTGATTTTAGTATACGGCCTAGTACCGGTCCCGCCATTCTTAGTTTAAGGTTTGCGAAAGGAATAAAGTATTTAAGACATTCAGGCTTGAATATATAATTTCCTGTGTAAATAGTTCTGGCGGGAATTAATGAGTTATAAATATTTTCATATTGGAAATAACTTTTTCGAGTAGGGTGTTCACCATCAAAAAAATGTTTAAGTTTGCTTGCAAAGTTTTTAAAGCAATCAATATGATTGTGTGAATTACTTAAAGTGCAATGATAGGAATGGGACTCTTGAGAGCTTTTGAATCCAAATAATTCAGCCATATCATGATAGGATGCATCATCTTTCTGGTTTTTAATGTCATTATGAAACTTGCATTGCTGATCAGGGTTTGATCTTGAAATTCTGTTAACAAAGTATATCAGGTCTTCTAAAAATGTGCCCGCCATCACAGAAGGTGAAACAGGTGGGTCGCCAACAACTTTGCCTGTAAGTATGCTGATATCTTCTTGTGAGAATACTCTGTCCAGATGGTAAAAATAATTAATGGCATAGAATTCTTTGTTTTCACCATTGATAAGGGTGTTTATTTTGAATTCCTGATCACTGTCAATAAAGTAGAATAATGTAGCCTTATTTTTATTCTGTAACTGCTTTAGTTTTAGATAAGTAATATTTCGAGTTATAGATGCGCCTTTGTGGTAAAAAATTTCAGTCTCTGCCAGCCCGGTGATATTTTGAGTGCATTGATAGTCGATTGAATGCAGAATTTCTTTTTGTTCATCCTGTCCGAAATAGATAACCTCTAAACCTTTGTTGCTGTATATTTCAGTGAGTTTTATATTTTTAGATTTATTCGATTGATGTTTGCTGTCATCAGAGATAAGTACTTTTATTTTTCTGAATTTTCCATTATGTCTACCACCATAGTTGTATGTCTCACAAAGAGTGTAAATACTATCTAAACAGGATTTTAGATGTTGGGGTCTATCAGCGACGGGTATGGCTATTATGAAATCGTGTCGATTATCCAGTTCGGCATTATCCAGTTCGGCATTATCCAGGACGGTATTATAGGCAATCTGATTTTCAAACTCTTTAAATAATTTCTGGTAAATATCCAGCAGCTTACTATCAAGCTCACCCTGCCACATAGCTTGCTCAATAAATGTTATGCATTGCTGATATAGTTTCTCTACATTAAGATTGTTTGTTGAGTCATTTATGCTTTTAATTAGTGTAAATACGGGTTTTATAATATCCTGGTTTTCATAATTATCGAGTAGCTTCTTTAGTTTGCAGTCGTTCATGCGCTTTCTTTACTAACGTCTGGATGAGTATGTTGGGAACAGGTCTTTATCTATGATGATTTCAATTAAATTTATAGAATCATGATAATCAATATTTTCAAACAGACCATCTAAATCGTCTGTTTGTTCTACTTTTTTGTAGTTTATACCAAATGATTCGGCTAATAGTTTGTAGTCTGGGTTAATGAAATCACAATCAATGAAACGTTTCTCATATTGTTGAAATTGATTTTTTCTAATCAAGCCCATTGTGGCATTGTTAAACATAATAACGGTTAACGGAATGTTATAGTTAACAGCAGTCATTAACTCCATGCAGCACATTTGAAATCCTCCGTCACCTAATATGGCTAAAGTAGGGTGTTTAATAGCAAAACGTGCACCAATTGCTGCGGGTATTGCGTGTCCTAGTGAGGATATGCCTGAATTTGAATAATAACGATTACCATTTGATACATTAAAGAAATTCTGTGCAAAAATAATATTATCATCAAACACCATCACGTCTTCTGAGAAGTGATTTTCAAGTTCATCAAAAAACTTTTTGATTAATGTAAAACGCTTGTTAAACACTGCAGCATCACTTTCGCCATCACTCTCGGTAGTAATTTTATGCTCAGTTTTTGTATATGATTTTTTCTGAACAGGATGAATTTTCAATAAATCCAGTACACCTGAAATAACCTGTTTAATATCACCCAGTATAGGTAAGTCTGCTTTAAAAACTTTCTCGAGTTGTTCCGGGCTAGTATCTACCTGAATAATTTTTTTGTTTTTAAGTAATTTTTCGTCCCATAGATAACTTGTGCGTTCATTAAATCCCGCACCCAGAAAAATGAGTAAATCTGATTCATCAACAATGTAATTTCGAGCCTCACTGTAGGATGTGACGCCGAGACTACCAAGTGAACGATCAGATTGCTCGCTGATAACACCTTTACCTTTTAAACTGGTGGTAACAGGGATATTTATCAGTTGACTGAGTTCATCAATCTCATATTGAGCATCCGCTTTAATGCAGCCATGACCTGCAATAATAACGGGTTTAACTGAATCGTTTATCAACTGGGTAAAGTCTTCAACCGGTAATGAGTGGTTACGTATGGCGGTACTATGTCTCTGTGTTATAACGGCATCTAAAATGCTGTCATCAATCATTTCTTTTTGAACATTATATGGAAAACTTAATAAAACCGGGCCAGAGTTATCTGATAATAAAATTTTCGAGGCTTGATTAAGTACGTTTTGCAAATAGTCTGTACGTTCTATTACACGGTTATAACGGGTGATGCCCTTGAATAGTTCATCCTGATTAATGCTACCGCCTTCCCCTGAACTTTCCTGCAAGCCACCTTTACCGAAGATGTAGGTGGGGGCTTCTCCGGTAATAATAATCACCGGTAACTTATCTGCATAGGCATTTGCTATGCCGGTAACCAGGTTTGTAGCGCCAGGGCCAGCTGTGGTTATACATGCAGATATTTTATTAGAAGCACGTGCGCAGCCTCCTGCCATAAACGCAGCGCCCTGCTCATGTTTGGCGAGTACGCTTTGTATACTTGAATCATACAGACTATCGTAGACCGGCAATATATGAGCGCCGGGCATACCAAAGATGTACTCAACACCCAGGCGTTCTAAATATCTGACAATAAGGTCGCTAACTTTTATTTTCATAATAAGTAGCTGATTCTAGCTGATTTTTATCAGATTAAGAATGATTTTTTAACGCTATTTAAGTCTATACTCAAGCTATTGATTTTGGATAAATTGTCGACTCTAATTTAAACTTAAATGGGACCAGAAATGTTATGAAAACCGTTAGTGATATTATGATATCTAGTGTCTTGACCGTTAAAACTTCGGATAGTATTCATCAAGCCAGAATGATAATGAAAGATAAGGCTATTAGACACTTACCGGTTGTTGATAGTGAAACAGGTGATTATGTCGGTTTGTTAACACAACGTAGTTTGTTGAATCATGCATTTAATATTGTAGAAAAATTCGGTATGAGTGGTCTGGATAAACGCGAATTACGAACAGAGGTTAAGGAAATAATGACAACTGACGGTATAACTGTAGAGCCAGATGCGGGTTTAATCACCATTGGGGAGTTATTTATTATTAAAAAGGTTAGTTGTTTACCGGTTGTCGAGGAAAAGCAGCTGAAGGGTATTGTGACATCGGTTGATTTTGTGAAACTGGCTTTGCATCTGTTGAAGTAGGTATCAAAAAGCGGCGGTCCATCCCCGATGGATATAAACCTTACACTAAGCCACAGCCTCATCTTCAAAACGAATCATCTCAATATGCCATTCTTGATCAGCACAGGCCGTTAGAATTAAGCATGATGGGCCCCCGCGTGTACGTGTGGCACCCGCTGCTCCCGGGTTAATTACCCAGGGTGTGTGATCGTCATCTACCAGCATAGTGTGAGTATGCCCATATACAATTACTTTTGCATCTGGATGTGCAGCTCTTAAAAGCTCATGATCTGGCTGGTGCATTCCATGAATATGTCCATGCTCTATAGCGATAGTGCCACCGGGTAAGTTAATTTCAGCAACGCGAGGAATTGCACTAACTATATCGAATTCACTCTCATCCCATAAAGCAGGCGCATCATTATTGCCTGTTACAGCGGTTACATTTGGGCAAATATCCTTTAATTGTTCGAGTATATGAGCCCCACAGATGTCACCTGCATGAATAATATGATCACATGACTTTATTGTATTCATTATATCTGGGCTAATAACACTATGGGTATCAGACACTATGGCTACTTTTATTGATTGAGTATTGGGGGGTGTCATAGGTTTAGCTCTGTATATTAGTAATAAAAACCGCCAGCCAGGTGAATTACCTGGCTGGCGGTTATATATTGATTGATAAGATTAATGATAGTTTGATAGGGTAAAAAAGAAACCCCCCGAAAGGAGTAGTTAATCAGGAGATTTTTTATACCTTAATCATCAAGAGCTGCTTTACGAGATTCTTCTGCTTTTTTATTGTGTTTATCTATTTCAACTTCTTTGCGGTAAGCCAATATGTCTTTACGCTCTTCAACTCGTTTATCGTAAGCACCTTCTTGTTCTTTAATGGTTAATTCGCCAAATAGAACTTGTTTCATTAAAGCGAAGCCAAATTGCATTAGCGCAATATCATCATCCGCAAATTTTGCAAAATCTTCATCTGCAATCTGATACATATTCTTAAAGCTGTCGCTGCCAACAAAGCGACGGAAACGATCTACATCGTAACTCGCCATAAAGAATAACTGCAGACTCATATCAGATGGGGCACCAATAGTAGGGCCAGTTGATTTTTTCTTAAGTATAATTCGATACCAGTCGCGATTAAGCTCATCAAATTCTTCAACCACCTGTTCCTTGCGATAGTCAGCTATAGTGATTTCACGGTCTTCGTCATGACCTTTACAGTGAGGTTCTTTGACCATTAAGAAATGACGTTCATCTTCGCTTTTACCCAGTGCGCGCATTGATAGTAATCCTGAAGGGTAGTAACGACAGGCTGTAGGGCGGTCTTCATAAACGGAACAGCCTTCTTCTTTCATAAACAGGCAGGCACCATCATCGGTGGTACGAAGTTTTATGCCAGGAATACCATGAGCATCAATTTCAAATGGTACGGTGTAATTTTTAATAAATTCAGATGAATCGATACCCAGATTTTTCTTCATGCGAATAATATCATAGGGTGCTAATGAAACATCGGCGCGTGAGCAGCATTCATTCCAGCAGGAGATATCTTTATGGCAGCGGAATTTTATAGTGTCTTCCAGCTCCAAACGAGTTGGTTCAACAGGGCTGCTATGGGGTAAATCAAATGTGTTTTCGCTCATGTTTCGTGCTCTAAATGCGTGTTCAATAATAGTTTGTATGGTCAATATATATAATGCTAAAGCCCTGAATATAAAGAGGTTATTGCAAAATAAATGATGATCTAACGGTAAATAGGATGCGTATTATATTCTATTTTGCCATAGCTTTCTTGATATAGATGAACAATGTGATGGACTGGAGGTTTATTACCCTGTTATGGATTATCTCCATCGGGGAAAGACTGCGTTTTTTGCGCTCTGTCCTCTTAACCCATGCCGCTAGAAGCTGACAGTGTAGTGTGTCGACTTCGTAAAGCTTTTGATGGCATCAAAACAGGGGTCAGAGCCGGAAAAGCGCCGGGTCTGACCCCGGGTAAATGATATTGATTAGGGTGTGTTTTTCTACCAGCTTATCTCCATCGGGGATAGAGCATCTTTTTGCTCTGTCCCCTCAACCCATACCACCAAAAGCAGACGGTATCTTTTCCTCACCCACAAAAAAACGGGCTCCCCCTTCCTTTAACAGAAGCGGGAGCCCGTCTTTTAATCTAACAGTTCAAATAAAACTTATTTGAAAAGTTTAGACTTATCTACCAAGTCAACGTGTCCACGTTTGAAACAAGTGAACTTTCCAGTTTCTTTGTCGTAGATAGAGTTTACGAAGCAATGCCAGTTCTCTTCATCAACGAAGTTCTTATCCGTACGATAGTAGAAACCAGGGTAACGAGATTCCTGACGGAACTCGATGTGCTTCAGATGAGCTTCAGCAGTGATTATGCGGTGATAGTTTTCCCAAGCACGAAGTAACTCGTGAAGGTCTTTAGCACGCATTTTTGCTGCATCTTCTTTTAGCATGTCGATCTTTTCGCCAGCTACTTGCATCATCTCTGCATTAGTGTTGTAGTAAGTTGCAACACCAGCTACATATTCGTCCATAATTTTCTGTAGACGGAACTGAAGCATTTTAGGAGTAATGTAGTTAGGATTAACGTCAATCGCTGTTGAGTAATCTTTAAACTCAAGGAAGTTTTTAGCAGGCTGTACGATAGCAGCAACTAAATCATCAACTGAAGTATCTAATTCAGGAGTGAAGTCTTTGTTATCTAAGCAGTACTTAACCATAGCTTTAGCAGCTAAACGGCCTTCAGCGTGAGAACCTGAAGAGAACTTGTGACCAGAAGCACCAACACCATCACCAGCTGTAAATAAGCCAGGAACAGTAGTCATGCCACGGTAGCCCCAGTTCCAACCAGTAGGAAGGTGATCCGGTACGCCAGCTTCTGTTTCAGTCATTGGTGCGCCAACATCATCAGGACCAGAAGTCCAGATACCGCAACAACCTGAATGAGAACCTAGTAGGTATGGTTCAGTAGGCATTAATTCAGAGTTTTTCTTCTCTGGCTCAATGTTTTCACCAACCCAGATACCGCACTGACCAACACACATGTCTAAGAAATCTTCCCATGCTTCAGCTTCTAAGTGCTTAACTTCACGTGGAGAAAGAGTTTCACGTAAGTTGCCTAATGCTGTAACAGTATCCATCCAGATAGGACCGTTACCGTCTTTCATTTCTTTAAGCATTAAGTGGTTACGTAGGCAAGATGCAGGAACTGCAGCTGCGCCGTATGGAGGATAATCATCCAGCATAGTTTTGTTCTTTTCCATATACGCTTCGCCATAGGCGTTAGTCGCTTTAGATTTGAACAATAGGAACCATGCGCCAACAGGACCGTAACCGTCTTTAAAACGAGTCGGTACGAAGCGATTTTCCATAAGTGTTAATTCAGCACCTGCTTCAGCAGCCATTGAATATGTAGAACCCGCATTCCAAACTGGGTACCAGGCACGACCAGTACCTTCACCAACTGAACGTGGACGGAAGATGTTTACACAACCACCAGCCGCTAAAAGAATAGCTTTTGCAGTGTATACAACAACTTTATTTTCACGAGTTGAGAAACCAACTGCACCAGCAATACGGCTAGGATCGTTCTTATCGTTAATTAATTTAACAATGAAGATACGTTCTTCGATGCGGTCCATACCTAAAGCTTTTTTCGCTGCTTCTGCAACGATCCACTTGTAAGACTCACCGTTGATCATGATCTGCCATTTACCAGAACGTACAGGCTTACCACCAT
>Ga0316204_10001201_pt1 | contig 75005 bp, 62 predicted proteins | sample 6monrhotite_MG_2_FD_205661 | JGI IMG/M metagenome (GOLD analysis project Ga0316204, IMG submission 205661) | Microbial mat bacterial communities from mineral coupon in-situ incubated in ocean water Damariscotta River, Maine, United States -... | ecosystem: Environmental > Aquatic > Marine >...
ACCCTCACCGTCGCCGCACCTGAGCCAGCGCGCCAGGAACTCGACGCGATGCTCGAACACCTTCGGGCCGCCTGAGTCTCGATCAGACCGCCGTCACACGACCGCGCTTTGCAACACTGAGGTGTACTTGCGGGTCCAGATCGCAGAGTTCCAGCCGCTGTCCCAGCCCGGCTCCGCAGGCATGTTGTACTGGTGCGTGCTTCCGGTGACGTACACGTAGCCGACCTCGTCGACCGCGATCGCGTATCCGTAGTCGTCCGAACCGTTCGCCACGGCGGACCCGTTGTATGTGGCCTCCCACAGGACGGTTTGGCCGTCCGCGGAGTAGCGCGCGATCCACCAACACGTTTCATCCATCCCAGGGGCCTGTAGGGGTCGCGTCGCGGCCACGTTGGTGCTTCATGAGAGCGAGACGGCTTGGTTGGGGGTTGGTCCTTCTGCTGACGGCCTGCGCCCCGGCGGGGGCGAACTGGCAGCCTGCTCCGCTCGTCGAGCCCGAGGTGGTCGAGGAGGAGATCGAGTCGCATCTCCCGGCGGACATCAGCAGCTCGCGCGCGTGGAGGGGCGAGCGCGAGTCCCCCGGCGGACTGTGGAGCCACACCGACCCGGGTGACCTTCCTACGGTGAAGGATGGCACCGGGGCCGTGCTCCCCCTCGTACACACCAACATCGACGCAGTGCTCACCGGACACGTTGCAGGCGTCACGGTCTCACAGACGTTCCGCAACGAAGCCACCGACCCCATCGAGGTGGTCTACGCTTTCCCACTCCCCGAGAATGCGGCGGTGTCTCGGATGCGGATGGTCGTCGGCGGGCGCGTCATCGAGAGTCGGATCGAGGAGCGCGAGGAGGCGCGGGTGACCTACGAGGAGGCCAAGGAGCGAGGGCACGCGGCCGCGCTCCTCGAGCAAGAGCGCCCCAACGTCTTCACCCAGTCCCTCGCGAATGTCCCGCCGGGCGAGGACATCGACGTCGAGATCGACTACGTGCAGACGCTGAGCTACGACGCGGGCGCGTTCGAGTTCGTGTTTCCGATGGTGATTGGTCCCCGATACGACCACGGAACCACGCCGGACGTAGACAGAGTCTCGCCGCCCATTGCAGGGAAGGGCCTGCGTCGGGGGGACGAAATCGAGATTCACGTCAGGGTCAAGACCGGACATCCGGTCGACCGCTGGTGGGCCCCGACCCACGCCGTCGTCGGCGAGGTCGTCGGCGACGAACTGCACCTCGAACTGGCGAGGGCAGACGAGCGCCCCAACCGAGACTTTGTCTTTCGCTACGCCGTGGCCGGACCCGACCCCCGCGCGACCATGTTCCTCGGCCCGCAGGATGTCTTGGGCCGTGGCCGCTTCGCCCTCGTGGTCCATCCGCCCGAGCTCGACGTCGACACTCTCGTTGGGCGACGGGAGTTCGTCTTCGTCATCGACCGCTCGGGCTCCATGAGCGGAGAGCCGCTCGCCCTGGCCAAGGAGACCGTCCGTCGAGCGCTCTCCCATATGCGCCCGGTCGATACCTTCGACGTGGTGACCTTCGAGTCTGGTACCGCCCGGCTGTTTGGGGAGCCCCGTCCTGCCAACGCTGCCAACTTGGCCAACGCACTGCGGTTTCTCGACGGGCTCGAGCCCGGGGGCGGCACCGAGATGGGCAACGCCATCGAGCTGGCCTTGCACGACGATGTGGAGAGGGGTCGTCACCGCTACGTATTCCTGCTCACCGACGGTTTCATCTCGTTCGAGGACGAGGTCATCCGGACCGCCCGGACGCTCGTGAACGCACGAGTCGCACGAGGACAGCACGCGCGCGTCTTCGGGATCGGGATCGGCGAATCGCCCAACGGGCACCTCATCAACGGCGTGTCAAAGGCGGGCCTCGGCGCGGGTCTGCGGGTCGCGACGCCCGGCGATCTGCAGCACGCGGTGCAGACCCTCACCCGTTGGATCGATCACCCGGTCGTCGACGATCTCCGACTCCACTCCGGGGACTTGGAGTTGAGCCGGCACCATCCGGAGGATCTCGGCGGCCTGTTTGCCAGCCACGCGGTCATCGTCCATGGTCAGTACCGCGGGGATGCTGGCTCCTCCGTGCTCGTGATCGAGGGCAATGCAGGCCCCGACCCCGTCCAGATCCCGGTGAGGGTCGTCGATGCCTCGCAGCGAGGCGACGTACTCGACACTCTGTGGGCTCGAGCCGCCGTCGCTGACCTGGAGTTTGACTGGTGGATGTCGCAGAGCGAGAGAACCAAGGCGGCGATCACTCGAATCGGCCTGCAGCACCACATCGTGACCGCCTTCACCAGCCTCGTCGCAGTGGATGAGTCCCGAGTGGTCGGCGATGGGGCTCCGCGTTTGGTGGTCGAGGACGACGGCATCGAGGTCGTCACGGCGTCAAGCACCGCATCGAGGGCCTCCGCCGGCCTCAGCCTCGCAGGTACGACCTCCGCCGAGTCCAAGTATGTCGTCGAGGGCGCGAACGTGAACAACCCGTCGTTCGGTACCGTGGGGTCCTCGGTGCCACAGGAGTTCGTCGACCCGGCGAAGAGTCGGAACTGGCAACCACGGGCTCGCGTCACGTTCGGCCGCCCGAAGACACCGAAGGGTGTTCGTGTCGGTGACATTAGAAAGCCCGCCCAGGCGGTTCGCCGCGCGCTGCGGGTCTGCTACGAGCGCTCTCCCGAATTCAGTCGCAGCGCGCGGTACGTGTTCCCGCTCGAGCTCGAGTGGACCTTGAGCGGGGTGGAGGTCCGGAGCACCGAGGGAGCATTGAAGGACGTGAAGGCCTGCTTCGAGTCCGTGCTTCTCGAGGCCGACTGGCCCGACCTGCCCATTGGGACCACGATCATTTTCTCCCTGCGACTGTCGGCGCAGTGACTCACCCCTCGAGTCGGGCTGCTAGCTAGCCGCTCTACTTTTCTTCGGCGAGGTCGGCTTCTTCGAGGAGGGAGTTCCAGACCTCGCTGAACGATACTGCGGCCGTCTCGAGCGCAGCAACTAGAACCGGGCGCGAAGGCCCATGCCCACGCCCCAAGAGCGGGGCAGGCTGTCGCTGACCGCAGTCCCACTGGATGCGGACGCGGCCGAGTCCAAGAACGCGACCGGCAAGGTCAGATCCTGCTGCGGGTGCTGGAACCGCGCGATCGGGTAGTTGGTGAACGTGTAGTCGAACTGCACGATCGCGGCGAGGTGCTCGCTGATCTGGACGCCCGCGCCAGCTTGCAGTGGCACGTCGATGCCGTGGAAGCGAAGGCTGACGTCGCCGACCGCGGTGTCGTAGTCCGCCAGGAAGGTGGAGTAGCCCAAGCCGGCGCCCACGTACGCGATACCGCGGCCGCGGGGGATGAGGTGCACACGAAGAGCTGGGCCTACGCGAGCGGTGCTGAGCCGCGCGGACTGAACCTGCAGCGCAAACGGGTTGAACCCCAGCGGGTTCCCCATGGTGTTGGCGGCAAGCTGCAGCTGTGCAGGCTCGATGCCGTAGAGCCGGAGGACGTTGGCGTTGGTCTCGACGCTGGCCGAGTAGTTGCCCCAGCCGCCGGAGATGCCGAGGTCGACCCAGCCGCGGATGTTGCCGCCGACGAAGCCGTCGAGTCGCAGGCCCGGGGACGCGCGGTGGGTTTCGGTGCACAGCGAGCGTAGGCAACCAGCAGCACCGATCCGAGCATCGAGCACGAATCCGCGGTGCGGCAGGCGCTCCTTCTTCTTCGGGGATTCGTGGGTCGTGTGCAGGACTGCGCCGGCGGGCTGCGTCGGGGTGGCGCTCGCCCGCGGTGCGGGAGCTTGCGCCGAGGTGGGTGCGGGGCTGCTTGTGAACGCGGGCGTCGCAGCCAGCGCCGGTGCAGGTTCGGGCGTGGGTGCAGGTTGCGCAACGGCTACGGCCGTCCCCGCTGGCCGGCTCGGCCGCTGAATCGGGGCCTCGTTGTCGGCGGCGGATGCGACCGCAGGGAACACCGATGCCACAAACGCCCCGAACTGCACACATCGGCGCAGGAGGCGAGAGCGACGGCCCAGGGCGTTCACAACTGTTGGTGTGTACCCGGCTCCAGGTCCGTGAAGAAAATCTCGACGTTTCCTGCCGAGCCCTCGCGATCCTGGCTGCTGCGGCGCGGGCCGGCGAGCCAGGCTTGCCCCGCGGCCGAGAACGAGCGCTTGGGTGGGCTGAACCAGGCCGGCCCGCTCCGGTGCAATCGCGGGGGATGTTCTCCCGCCCACCTGGGCTCCTGACGTCTGATGCTTCCCCTCGGTCATGTCAAACGTGCGCGCAGGTGTGGACGACGGAGATGCTCCCTCGAGCCCGATCTGCATCGGCGCTTGCCTCGGTAGCTTGAGGTGGAGAGGCAAGATGCTCGCAATCCCACGAGTACTTGCAAGTGGAGCCACCGTAACCATCCCGGTTCGGCGCGCGTGGTGTGTCCGCGCGCGACCACGGGAAGTGTCCCACCCCGTATGCACGTCGAGTCTCGGTGCTACGATGGTGACCGATGAGGAGCGCGTCGTGGAGCGCAGTCGTGGCGACGAGCCTTGCGGGGACGATCGGATGCGGCCCTTCCATCGTCGATCAGGAACAAACGGGAGCGTCGCCGACCACCAGCGAAACGACGGGCACGACGAGCGGTACGTCGACGATGATCGACGCCGTCGATACCACCGGGTCCCACGACGTCGCCGAGCTGGAACCCGAACCAAAAACGCACGAATGCGAGAACCCTGAGTTTCGCTGCAGCAGGCCGATCTCGCCCGCCAGCTCTCACAACGGGTTCGGATACATCGACGCACGCGGCTGCCTTCGCCCTCCCTGCGACTGGACGGACGAATGTCGTGACGATGAGGTCTGCATTCTGGGCGAGGCATGGGGGGAGTGCGTCGCCGCCGTCTCGGGATGCGACGAATTCGATGGGATGTGTAGCTGCATCGCAGGAGGAATCTGCAACGCCGCATACTGTGCGTCCGTCGCCGAGCTTCCGTTCGAATTCATCGATGTGGTCGACGGTCCTGCCGGCCACGTCCGATGGGTCGGCGGTTGCGGTCCTGAAGGGCATTCCACGACCACCCTGACGTTCGGACTCGACGAGCCCTCGTGCACATCGACGTCGAGCGGGCCATCGCTCGACATCACCTTCCCAGGAACAGTTCCGGACCACCGTGATGTCGGCGACGAGCGAGTCTTCGGCGAGTTCGTCGATTTCCCCCTGGTCGAGTCCTCCTTCGACGCAAACGGGAACGGCGTCTCCGATGACGGACCTATCGCCGGCGGATTCATCCGACTGTTCGGGACGAACATCGGCCGCTACGAGTTGTTCCACGACGGCTTGTTGGTTCACGGGCAGTTCTCCGAGATCACGCCCTGTCCTTTGCTGTCTCCGTGCGAGTGAACATGCACGAACTCGTGCCGTGGACCTCGAATCCATCCAAGAGACGTACGCGTGGGGGATTTCGAACCCACGACCCGCCCAAGAGGCCCTGGAAACGAAGCCCCGAAGAGCGGCCCGGTGGTCGGCACGGTCATTCGGCCACCACATGAGTAGACAGAGCCCCCCGGCTGCAGAAGAAGAACGGGCTGAGTGTCACCTCCGAACCTGATCCCCCCACGCGGGAACTCCTCGCTCAGCGATCCGGGACGTAGAAAGCTCCGAACTCCTCGGAAACCCGGAACGAACTTCAGAACTGAACGACTAGCCGTCGCGTCGGTCTTCGAGCTCGGACCATCGCAACGCCAAGGCCTCTGCCTCACCCCGTGCGACGTCGAGCCCCTCAAAGAACTGCTTCTGCGCGTCAGCGCTTCGATCGTAGAACGTCGCGCTGCCGGCCTCTTTCTCCAGGGCGGCCACGCGAGTTTCAGCTTCATCCACGCGTTCGAGAAGCCCACCGAGCTCCTTCTCTTCGGCGTAGGTGAGCGGCTTCTTCTTGGCCTTGGTCTCGGCTTTCTGCGGCGCAGCTACGGCCGTTTTCGCTGCGGGTTCGGCTGCGGCCGCCGCCTTGGCTTTGGCCTTCTTGTCGGCGGCGTAGCGCGCCAGGTAGTCGGAGTATCCGCCCTGGTACTGCGTCACGACGCCGTCTTCGAACGCGAGAACGGAGGTGGCGACGCGGTCGAGGAACCAGCGATCGTGGGTCACGACGAGCAGCGTGCCGGGGTAGTCCGACAGGGCCTCCTCGAGCGTCGCCAACGTGGTGACGTCGAGGTCGTTGGTAGGCTCGTCGAGTACGACGACATTCGCCTGGTCGCGAAGCGTGCGGGCGAGCGCCACGCGGGCTCGCTCGCCGCCCGAGAGGACACCGACCTTCTTGCGTTGCTCGGACGAGGTGAACAGGAAGCGCTCGAGGTAGGAGCGCACGTCCATCTCGTGTCCGCCCAGGACGATGCGGCTGCGATCCTCGGCGACCGAATCGTGGATGGTCTTGTCGTCGTCGAGACCACCGCGTTGCTGGTCGAGCAGAGCGATCTTGGTGTTCTTCCCAAGTTTGACGCTGCCCTCGGCCGGCTCGTCCTCGCCCAAGAGCACCCGCAGCATGCTGGTCTTGCCGCAGCCGTTGGCGCCCACGATGCCGATGCGTTCCCCTTCGGAGAGCCGCAGCGTCAGGCCCTCGATCAGGCGCCGCCCCGCGACATCCACCGCCAGATCCTCGGCCTCGAGGATCATTCGTCCGCTGCGTGTGTGGTCGAGCTCGAACGTTGCCGCGCGGTCCTTGGCCGGACCGTCCTCGGCAAGCGCTGACTCGGCCCGCTGGATTCGGGCCTTCTGCTTGGTCGTTCGCGCTTGCGGCGTCTTTCGCAGCCACTCCAGCTCGCGCTTGAGAAATCGTTGCCGGTTGCCCTCGACCCGCTCGGCGTGGGCCGTGCGCAGGGCTTTGGCTTCGAGGTACATGCCCCAACCGCCGTCGTAGCTGTAGACCTCGCCCTGCTCAACTTCCAGCGTACGTGTCACGACGCGGTTGAGCAGGTACCGATCGTGCGTGACCATCAAAAGCGCGCCGCGGTATCGCTCGACAAGCCACTTCTCCAGCCACTCGATCGCAGCGATGTCGAGGTGGTTGGTCGGCTCATCGAGGATCGACAGCTGCGGCTGGGCGACAAGAACCCGGGCGAGGGCGACGCGTCGTTGCTCCCCACCGCTCATGCTGGAGACCGCAGCGTCGTGCCGAGTCACGCCGAGGTTGGACAACATGCTCGCGGCTTCGTGGCGCAGGTCCCAACCTCCGAGGTTCTCCACTTCGGTCGCCGCGTTGGCTTGGGCCTCGAGAAGAGCGTCGAAATCTCCGGATGCGTTCTCGAGCTGCGCCGACACCTCGGTGTGTCGCGCGACGGCATCGGCCCATCCCACGATCCCGGACAGCGCCGCGTCGATGGCGGTGTGCCCCTCGACGAACTTCGGATTCTGGGAGAGGTACCCGACCCGAAGGTCGGTGCGCCGGACGACCTCTCCCTCATCCGTTTCTTGGTCGCCGGTCAGGATCCGGACCAGCGTGGTCTTGCCGGACCCGTTGCGTCCAACCAACCCCACGCGCTCCCCAGCTTCGATCGCCATGGTGGCGCCTCGCAGAACCTCGCGCTCGCCGAAGGACACACGCAACCCGTTGGCGGTCAAAATCGTCAAGAGGTCGGCATCCTTAGCATGACTTCTCCCGCCTCGAACCCGTGTCGTGAAGCTGGCTACTGGGGAGAGGCCAGCTGGGCGTCCTCAGCTCGCAAGAACGGAAGATCCTGAATCTCCTCGAGGGCGTCGGCGATGAAGTCTCTGACCGCTTCCGCTCCGTGGTAGGCGAACTGGGCCGGGGATCCCACGTAGTCGAATCGCGCGTCGTGGAGCAGTGCGATCCGGTTGGCTGCCGTGAACGCGGTACGCATGTCGTGGGTGACGACCACGGACGTGGCACGAAGCTCGGCGCGCAGCCGAATGATGAGGTTGGCGATGCGGGTGATGCTCTGCGGATCGAGGCCCTGCGTGGGCTCGTCGTACAGCAGCATCTTGGGCTTCATGGCGATGGCTCGGGCAATGCCCACACGCTTGCGCTGTCCGCCGCTGAGCTCGGCGGGATACAGCTTCACGCGCCAACGCTCGAGCCCGACGAACTCCAGGCAGTCTTGGGCCCGATCGAGTATCTCTTTGTCGTCCGCCTTCGTATGCTCGCGCATGCCGTAGCCGATGTTGTCGAGCACGCTCATCGAGTCGAACAACGCGTCGTTTTGGAACACGTAGCCGACCTGCTTTCGCATGACGCCGAGCTCTTCGAGGTTCATGTCGTAGACGGACTTGCCGCGGAACAGGATCTCGCCGGCGTCCGGCTCCAAGAGCCCCATCATCATCTTCAGCAGAACGCTCTTGCCGCAGCCGCTCTCGCCGATGATCGCGAGGGTCTCGCCTTCGTACACCGTGAGGTTCGCGTCTTGCAGCAGCGGGACATCCGCATCGAATGCCTTGCACAGACCGCGCAGCTCAAAGAGCGTTGCGGGCATCTGCATCGTGGACGACGGATGGCGGGTGCCTGCCACGGCGCGAGCCTATCAGTCCCGCGCGCCGGGGTCGTACTCTACGTGCGGGTCGTAGTCGGGGTCGTTGGTGACGACCAGCGCGGCGAGTCCGGTGAAGTTGAACTGGGGATCGCCCGAGACCGGTTCTGCGTTGTTGATCTGCAGATGATGCTCGCCCGCATCCAGCGTGGGCTCGAGTTCGCCGTCCGGATCGCACTCGCTGCCGGTGTCCCGAACTCGGTACCAAGCCCATCGACGGACGTCGTTGTCGCATCCGTACTCCCAGCGCGCGCCGCGTTCGGCGACCTGCTCGGTGTCCTGGTCGAGGCCGATCTGGTAGGCGTCCGCGTTCTCAACCCCCCCGGCAGCGTCCCAGGCGAGCGCCCAGAAGAAGACTTCATCAGAGCAGGGCACGTCGAACGAGAGTGCCGCCGTGCCTTGACCGCCCGTGACCGAGCGCAGGAACACGACCTGTGCCTTGTCGATCTCCGGCAGGATCGGGGATGGTGTCTTGGCGAGCGTCGTTTCCTCGTCGGGGACGTCCGTAGCCCAGACCCACTCCGCGAACGGTTCGCATCCAGGTTCGGAGCCCGTCGAGCTCGTGTCACCGCCCGTGGTCGACGGAGAGGATGTCGAGGCCGTTCCGAGCGAGGTCGAGCCTGTCGTCGTCGAGCCCGCGGTTGTCGTGGGGTTTGTGGTGGAGGTTGTTCCGGTCACCTCCGTTGCGGCGCTGCTGGTCTCGCCTTCGGTATCAGCGTCGGTATCGGTCTCCCCGTCGGTATCCGCCCCCGACGAAAACTGACACCCAGACGCAATCAGAGGGATGAGCACCCACTTAAGCCCGTTCAACACGACTTGTGAGATTACCATCGCCAACCGTCGAACGCCTGTGCGGATGGACGTGTTTAGGGTCACGCCGGTCGCCTACGGGCTCAAACGACGTTTCGGACTCCCCCTACGGAGGCTGAATCGGGCATTCACGCGTACCCAGGCGTGCGTTGCGTAGGGTCTACCGCAGCGAAACGGCGAGAAATCGTGGAGAATGCCGCGAATGACGGACCGGTCGCCCGTCTGTTCCCTGTCGGCCTTCCACGTGCCCGCCGCTGTACGTCCACGATGACGAACGCTCCCGCCAACGAGCCCACTCCTCACAATCCCTTCATCGGGAGAGTCATGGGGGGGCGCTACCAGGTCGACCGACTGATCGGCCGGGGTGGGATGGGCTTGGTCTATTTAGGCCGAGAGCTGCTCGATGACCGCGAGTTGGTGCTCAAGATGCTCGCGCCGCACTGGGCCGAAGAGCCGACGGCGGTGGCTCGGTTTGAGCGTGAGGGCAAGCGTCTCAGTGAGCTGCGGCACCCCAATATCGTCGAGCTCTTCGACATCGGTCACCAGGACGACCATCCGTACATCGTGATGGAGTTCATTCGGGGCATCCCGCTGCGAAAGGTGCTCAAGAAGAAGGGCCGGCTCTCGTTGGCCGAGTTCTACCCGGTCGCTGCGCAGATGCTCGAGGCCGTGGCGTATGCCCACGACAAGGGCATCATGCTGCGCGACATCAAGCCGTCGAACGTCATGCTCTGCGAGCAGGACGGCAAGGCCAACGTTGTGAAGGTTCTCGACTTCGGTCTCGCCAAAATGGTCGAGGGCGATGATGTCGAAGTCACCAAGTCCAACGTGATTGGGACCGCGGGCTTCCTGGCCCCGGAACTCATCCGCGGCGGCGATGTCGACGTTCGGGTCGATGTGTACGCGCTGGGCATCATGTTCTTCATGATGCTGACCGGGTCTTCTCCGATCGTCGGCGAGAACGACGGTGCCATCCTCTACAACCACGTGCACGGCACGCCCAAGTCGTTTGAGGATGCTCTGCCTGAAGGCGTGTCGATGCCGCAGGCAGTCCAAGACTTCGTGTACGGAGCGCTCACCAAGGACGCCGCAGAGCGACCTGCGAGTGCCGGGAAGCTGCTCGAGGCGCTTCAGAAGATGTGTAGTGCGGAGGAGCTGGCACTGCCGTCGGCTTCGGACACCGGACACAAAGAGATCGAGCGCTACTGGGAGCGCAAGAAAGAGGGCGTTGGCCTGAGTGCCGACAACCCCTCGAGCTCGCTGTGGACCCGGCCGCGGCTCGAGAAGCTCCTCGAAGGTGGCGCGGAAGAGGCGGAGGCTGTCAAAGCCAGCAACCACGATCCGTACGGAACCTCGCCCAGCATCGAGCTGATGTTGCCCGACCTCGAGATCGAGCCAGAGTCGGAGCCAGAATCGGAGCCAGAATCGAAGCCAGAATCGAAGCCGGATCCCAAGACCGCATCGGATGATGGGGCGGTCGACCCCGCGTCCAAGCGCGGCGAGGAGCCGAATCTTGTCCTGTCGGACCCGGGGGTGCCCCGGAACATGCCGCCGCAGCCCTCCGCGGCGATTCGGGCGAAGACCGCCGGGCGTTTGCCCGCAGCACCCACCGCGCCCACTCGTCCGGGGCTGCGTTCGGCGGAGTCCGAGAGCAACAGCGAACCACCGGTGCCGCCGCCGAACGCTCGCCGACCCAAGCCGGCTCGCACCGTCGCGAGCTCGAACATGAATCGTGCGTTGCCGGGCCCCCCGCCTCGGCGTCACACCGTCCCGGCAACGTCGGGCTCCGGGGATCGGCCCGCTTTGGTGGAGCCGCCGAAGTCGACCCTGCCCCCCTCGGAGGCCGGACCCATTGCGATGCCTGGCCCGATGAAGGGGTCCTCGGTCACGCTCGTTCCGACGCCCGTCTCGGCCCCGTCCCCGTTCGACGGCGACGGCGAAGTGGGGCCGCTGCATCTCGAGCTTCAGTCGGCACCGAAGCGGAGGCCTCGACCGTCGGGGTCGGGTAGCCGTCCGACGCTGCCGATGGGTCCCATGGCGGCGGACGTTCACGCGGACGTCCCCGAAGTCGCGGCGCTGGAGTTGGACGACCTCGACATCGAGGTCGACATGGACGTGGACGTGGACGTCGAAGTCGACGGTGACCCGGATCCGATTACCGATCCGGTCTCCCCCGCGACCGCACCCCTCGCGACCGCCGCTGCAATCGCGCCGGTCATACATTCGGCTGAGCCTGCGCCGCCGAGCAAGAAGGGCATCGGCACGATCTTGGCGATCTCGGTTGCCGCGGCACTTCTCGTCGGGGGCATCGTCACCTGGCTTGCACTGAGGCCAGACGACGACGGCGACGTGGTCGCGGACGCAACGGCAAACGAGGCCGCCGAACCTCCGGCGCGCAGTGGGTCCAAGGCTGCGGAGCCCCGCGATGCCGAGCCCGCACCCGCCGTGGGCATCGACGACGACGCGGACATCGACCCTGACGCACCGGGAACCATCCGGGTCGAAGGACCGGTCGGCGGTGAGGCGTTCATCAACGACGAATCGGTCGGCACCGTACCGGCCAAGGTCACCCGACCGCCGGGGCTGTACACCATCCGCGTGGAGGCCCGTGGCTTCGAGGACTGGTCGGCGGACGTACAACTTCAGGCCGACGGCCGAGCCAAGCTCGTCGCAGCCAACACGATCAAGCTCGGTTCGGGCCGTTCGAACAAGAACCGGCGCAGGGGCGCGGGGAAGGGCGGCAGCAAGCCGAGTTCTGCGCCGCCAGAGACGACGAAGTCCGATCCGGAGCCGACGGCTGAGACCAAGCCGGACCCGGATCCAAAGACAAACCCACCGCCTGCCGAGGACGACGTCTTCATGAAGCGCGGCGAAAAGAAGGACGACGGGATCTTTCTCCCCGTCGGCAAGTGATCGTGAGCCCGAGCCTGCACCTCCTCGCTGCCGTTTCGGTGGCGCTCTCCAGCTTCCCCGCCGCTGCTCTCGCTCAGGTCGCTCCGCAGCCGCACGACGCTGCGGGCTCGACAACCGTCGCCGAGCCCTCACCGGACACCACCGCGGAGGTCGATGCCATCAATGCCGAGGCGGTCGCGGCGTTCAAAGAGGGCAACTACGAGGAAGCGGCCCGGCTGTTCGAGAAAGCCTACGAGACCAGCCCGGAGCCCAACTACCTGTTCAACATCGGCCGCGTCTACGAAGAGGGAAGCAACTTTCCCAAGGCGATCGAGTTCTACGAACGCTTCATCAACGAGCCCGGTGTTTCGCTCGACTCCCGGGGTGTTGCCCTCGAGCGTCTGCAGGTGCTGCGGGCGATCGTCGAGGAAGCGGAGGCGAAGAAGCGCGCCGAGGAAGAACCCGAGCCTGAACCCGAGCCCGAGCCCGAGCCCGAGCCTGAAGCCGAAGCCGAGCCCGAGCCCGAGCCCGAACCCGAACCCGAACCGCTGGGCATGCCGCCGCTGCGCAAAGGTGGCATCGCGCTACTGATCGTCGGGGGCGTGGTTCTCGGAGCCGCTGGCGGACTCGCTGGCGCCGCGAGTGGCCGCTCGAAGGACCTCGATTCGCTCGACTCCCTCGGGCCACGCCGCGATGCGGTCAAGCAGGGGAAGAACTACGCGCTGGCGGCCGACGTGATGTTCGGCGTTGGCGGTCTCGCGTTGGTCAGCGGCGCCATCTTGTTGGGGCTCTCCTACCGCAAGGGAGCCGACAACCGCCGGGCCCGGCTTGCCCCTTCGTTCTCTGCCCATGGTGCGGGCGTCTCAGCGCACGTTCGTTTCTAGCCTCTCGCACCTCTCGACCTGTCATGAACCGCCATCGCCCCCTCGCGTTCCGACACGCTCTCCTTGCTGCAGCGACCTCCTGCCTGCTTGGGAGTTGCTCGCTCGTGCTCGAGTTCGACGAGTGCCGCACCGACGACGACTGTTCCAACGGCGGTGAAAACGCTCTGATCTGCAACCCTGAGAGCTTGGTCTGCGAAACCCGCCCTGACCCTGCGAGTGTGGTCTGCGAAGATCTGGGGACCTGCACCGACCTCTTCGGTGAGGACTCGACCTGTGGTGCACAGGGGCGCTGCGCACTGTTGACCTCGGACGAATGCACGAAGGTCCTGCGGCCCTCGGGTGCCGCGCCCGACGAGATCGTTTGGATCGGCTCGATCCTCGCGACGTCGGAGCCCTTCACCAGCACGATCGTTCCGATCGAGAACGCCATCGAGCTGGCGATCGACGACTTCAACTCCGTCACGTCGTTGCCCGATGGCCGCAAGGTCGGATGGATCGCGTGCGACTCTGCGGGCAGCTCCAGCACCGCCGCCGATGCTGCGGAGCACTTGATCGACGACGTGGGCGTGCCTGCGATCATCGGTCCCGCGCTGTCGGCAGAGGTGCTCGCGCTCGCGCCGACGGTGGTCGATTCTGGCACGTTCATGATCTCTCCGAGCGCGACCGCGGCGTCGATCGCTGGCCTGGACGACTCGGGGCTGATCTGGCGCACGATCAGTGGTGATGCGGTGCAGGCCAACGCGATTGCCGACCGGATCGCGTCACTCGATCCTCCGCCAGCGAGCATTCTCGTTCTCGCCAAGAACGATGCGTACGGCGTCGGCTTGTTCGAGCCGATGATTCAGCGACTGGCAGCCGAACTCCCGGGCGTCCCGACGGGGTCGCTGCTCTACCCGGACCCGGTCGGCCTCGACGCCGACGAAGTGGAGCGAGCGTATGCGACGGTGATCGCCGATGGGTTCGCCCAGGAAGCGGACACCATCGTCTTCCTCGGTGCCTCTGAGGTGTTGGAGGTACTTCGGGCCTACTTGTTGGCTTGGAACAACACGGGCACGCCGCTCCCACGCTTCGTCGTGTCGCATGGAGCGGTACCTTCGCTGCTCACCGCGACGGGCCTCGTCGCCGACACTTTCGCACCGACCCTGATGGCTTCGATGGAAGGCGTCTCTCCCGCCATCCAGGACCCGAGCAACTTCGAGGCGTTCAACATCCGCTACCGGGTCGTATACGAGGACGCCAACCCACTCTCGGCCAGCCCGCTGGGGTATGACGCGGCGCTCGTCACTCTGCTTGGGATGGTCGCCGGCGGTGCGGAGCGAGGCGTGGACATCGCCAGCGCCATGCCGCGGCTCGCCGACACCAGTGGCACTGCGGTCCCACTCGGCGGTGTGCAAGCCGTGCTCGATGCCCGCGAGTTACTCGTCGGCGGAGCCAACCTCGACATCGGCGGTGTGAGCGGTCCGCTCGACTTCGACTTGGTCGCTGGGGAGATCTCGAGCAACTACGTCGGCTGGGACGTCGTCCCGCAGACCGGGGACACTTCCCAGGGGCAGCTGGTCCCTGCGCGCGCGTACGTACTCGAGAGCGCCGTCGACGGCACTTGGGCCGACCTCTAGCAATCCAAGCGGGGGCTGGCCCCGGGCGACGCACCACGAGTTCGATGACGGAGCCTCCACGCGGTCGTTCGTGGGGGACTTCGGCGCGGTGATGGCCGCGATGCTGGTGACTCGGTGTTCGTGTCGCGTCGTCTGAGCGCCGTCAGGTCGCTGGGGTCGCACGACACATGTGACCTCTGGGACAGGCTCCGGCCCTCGGACACTCAAACGCCACGCGTATCGAGACGTTGCGTCGGAATTCCGGTGGCACGTCGCTTGCTCTGTCTAGCGGCATGCAGTCTCGAAGACCTCTACTCGCCGTACTCGCGGGCATGTGCGTGCTTGCGTTTGCGAACACGGCCGCTGCCGTGCCGGGCGCCGCCGCCGACCTCGATGCGAGCATCTACCACGGCTGCGCCGTCACCAACTGCGGAGACATCGTGTGCTGGGGGCGGAACGACGACGGGCAAGCCGATGACCAGATCGTCACATCGGGTTGGCTGTTCGGATCGCCGGATGCATGGAACGACGTGTCGACCGGATTCTTCCACACGTGCGGGGTCGACGACGCCGGCGATGTCCTGTGCTGGGGCAACAACGACTACGGCCAGCTGGATCTCGTCTTAGACCACGACATGTGGCGGGTGGCGGCGGGCGGCTACCATACCTGTGTGCTGAACGGGTACGGCGAGGTCTTCTGCAACGGTTTTGATCGCTACGGCCAAGCTTCGCCGCCCAACGAGCTGTTCGTCGATATCAGTGCGGGCGCGTACCACACGTGTGGCCTACGGCCCGGCGGGGACATCCTGTGCTGGGGATACGACGGTTCGGGTCAGAGTCTGGGCAACGAGCCGACGCCCAACTGGGCGATGCGCAGCGGCGAGGAGTTCGTTGATGTCGAGGCGGGCAGTCGTCACACCTGCGGACTCACCAACCTCGGTGCCGTCTACTGCTGGGGACGGGGGAGTTCGGGTCAGCTCCACCCCGCCTACGACGACGGCCGCTGGGGTGAGGTTCAGCCTGGCTTCTGGTCCACCATGGGTGACTTCGACGGGCTCGACGCGGGGGTGAGTGGAACCTGTGCGACGTCGGACAACGGGGTCGAATGCTGGGGGTCTCCGTTCTCCAGCGGAGGCAACTACACCCGGCCGTCCGGTTTCGCCTATGAGGACGTCGCGGTCGGATCTGGCTACGTGTGCGCCTCCGACCCGGCAGGCGGCGTGATGTGCTGGGGCCACAGCGCTCATGGTGCGGCCACCCCGGACACGATCACGGGCGCGGTATGTCCGCCGAGCACCAGCTTCGACTTCGGTGGCTCGTTTGGACCGATTGGAGCCTGGGACTGAGGCGCAGGGGCGAGACCGCTCAGCCTTTCTTCCCAAACTTACTCGCCAGTGTGTGCTGCCCCGGGCCCACGAGCAGAAGCGACGCGAACACGATGCCCGCTTCGATCGCATGGCTGGCTCCTGCAAAGCCGTCGTTCTTGCGAATGTGCATCGTGGCGGCGACGACCATTGTGCTGAGCAGGAGCACGGTCGCGGGCACGAACCCGATGCCGAGTGCGAATGCGAGTCCGCCGAAGAATTCCGCGATGGCGGCCATGAAGCCCCAGAACGTTGGGGCGAAGTCGATGCCCACGTGAACCATGCTCTTGCCGAGCTTGGTCCAGGCGCGCTCTCCCCCGGCGAGCTTGGGCCAACCATGGGCCATGAACATGCCGCCGATCCCGACGCGCAACAGCAGCAGGCCGAGGTCGCGGAATTTATCGCCCATCGCCTCCGGCTAACACGGGAGACCAGACGCACCAAAAAACCGGCTCAGTCGTAGCTTTGGTAGTAGGCGCCGACGCCCGAGACGTACATGACGCCTTGCTGGCCCAGGTTCACGTTGGCGAACCGCTGCTCGAACTGCATGACGAACGAGTTGCGGCCGCGCGGACCGGGGAGGTTGGGCGGCAGACGGGGCCGTCGGTCCGCGGTGAAGTCTTTGGGGTCGCTCGGGTCTCGAACCCAGATCGGACAGCCGCCGATGCGCGCAGGCGCTTGCCAAATCGCGTCGTGCAGCAGGGCGATGGGCGACTCTTCGTCCTCGTGGAGGTCGAACACGTCGCCGGGAACGTCCACCTGAATCAGGCTGAACTGGCGGCTTCGACGGTCTTGCGAGCGGCGGGGCAGCGGGCCTTGGTAGCGGCCACGGGCGAGCTCTTCTTCGGAGAGGAACACCACCGCTGTGTCGACGTTGCCGTTTTGGTTGGCGCGGTTGGCGTTGGCGTTGCTGATGAACAACATCATCGCGCGTGCGCGCGGCGGGGCACCCAGCAGCCGGATGGCGCGGAGGTCGATGGTGAAGACGTGCTCCATCCGCAGGTCGGCCGCGTCGAACGCGTCGAGCTGGTTGGCACCGGCCAGGAGCTCAGCCAACTGGGGGTACAGAGGCCAGTCGGAGTCTCTCAGGCCGACGGGAGGACCGAAGACGCGGTTGAGGCTGTCCTCACCGGGAGGAACACCGAAGTCCGGGAAGTACAGCGGCAGGTTTCGCTCGTTGTCGCGGAACGCACCCGCAAAGCGCTGAATTTCTGCGATGTACGGGGCCGCCATAGTCCATCCCGAAGCTGCTGCGAGCGCGTGCGCCTGTCCCACTTTCCAGAAAGACGAGCCGGATTGCACGCAGTTGCAGGCCGAATTCAGACTTTTCGACGGATGCTCTCCACCGGCCCTGGGGACTTTTTCTGCGGGGGGCCTGATCCAGGGGCCTGGGAAGGTCAAGTCGCCGTGGCATCATCGAGGGGTTGGAGGAGGGGCCTATCGACACGGAGCCCGCCGGCTCGGCCCTGGGAGCGGGAGCAGCCCGGCCTTCTCCGGACTCCGCTGCGTTCTTGTCGCGGCTGCGCGAGAACCTCCGGGGCAAGCTGTTTGGTTCCACGTTGAGACCGCTGGCCGCGGAGGGAGCGGCGGCGGCCACACCTCACTGTGCCGAAGCCGGCCAGCCAAAGACGATCGGCCGCTACCAGGTGCTCGGCCGCATCGGAAGCGGTGGCATGGGGGTGATCTACGCAGCACTCGACCCAAGTCTGGGTCGCAAGGTTGCGGTCAAGCTCCTCAACCCGAAGGGCGGGCAGCACAAAGACGCCCGCAATCGTCTTCTTCGCGAGGCCCAAGCGCTGGCTCGGCTTTCTCACCCAAGTGTCGTGCAGGTGTACGAGGCCGGCGAGTTCGCGGACCAGGTCTTCGTGGCGATGGAGTTTATCGAGGGCACGACTCTTCGGCAGTGGCAGCTGGGTGCGGAGCGATCGTGGCGGGCGATCCTTGCGGCATACAAGGCGGCGGCCGAGGGACTCGCGGCAGGTCATGGCGCAGGCATCGTCCATCGCGACTTCAAGCCCGACAACGTGTTGGTCGGCTCCGATGGTGAAGTGCGAGTCATCGACTTTGGCCTCGCGCGTACCGAGGCGGAGGTCCCCACGGCGGGCGACAACGTGCGCAGGCTTCCCGTGGACTCGGACCTGGCATTGACCAAGACAGGGACGCTGATGGGCACGCCAGCGTACATGGCCCCCGAGCAGTTCAAGGGCGAAACCGCGGACGCTCGGACGGACCAGTTCTCGTTCTGCGTCGCGCTCTACGAAGCTCTGTATGGCTATCGGCCGTTCTCTGGGGGAACGATTCACAAGCTCGCTGCGAACGTCCTGCTCGGAAACGTCGAATCCCCACCTCGCTATACCGACGTCCCCGAGCGGATGACGCGGGTGTTGCTGCGCGGGCTCGAGGTTGATCCCATCGAGCGCTACGACGACATGGACGCACTCGTGAGCGAGCTTCCGGTCGGTGGTTCGCGGCTGTGGATCGTGCTGCTGGGGATGGTTGTGACGCTCTTGGTGGTCGCGGTCGCGAGCGCCGCTGGCTGGGCCTGGCTGGAAGGCCTGCGCAAGGAAGAACGCGTCGCCGCGATCAAGGCGGACTACGTCGCGCAGCGGGGCGAAGAGGCCGAAGTGCGGCTGCGAACGATGGTGGCGCGCGACCCTTCAGAACGCTACGACGATCTGTTGCTCCGTGGTGCCGAGGCCCGCATCAATGACGACCCCGCGGCGGCCATGGCCATGCTCAAGGCGCTGTCGAGCCCGTCGACGTCGTTGGTCCCCGCTCGTCTTCTGGGCGCATCGGCGGCTCGCTCCGAGCTTCAGGTCCGCCAGGTTCCGGTGGGCGCTGGACCGGTCACAAGCCTGGCCACCTCCGACGATGGTGGGACGACAGTCGTGGGAACGCGGGGGTTCGGGGCGTACCGGATCGACTCCGACGGTCCCGCGCGTCCGCTGCGGAGTTCCCCAGACCTGGTGTCTTCTGTCGACGTCTCTGCGGACGGCGCCACGATTGTGCTCGGAGGCGACGACGGAACGACGTCGATCGTCACGGCCCAAGGGGAGCCGGCGCGGAGTTGGGGGCGCGAGGGCGAGGGGGCGGTCTTCGTCGGTGTGTCTCCGGACGGGAAGACCATCGTGTCCGGCGATGCGAGCGGGCGGGTGATGGTCGGCACACCGGAAGCACTCGTTCGGACGGAGCGTCTCCACAAGGACGCCGTGACAGCCCTGGCCGTCGGAGCGGGCGGTGCCACGATGGTGACCGCCGGCAAGGACGGCAAGGTGCGCGTGTCGTTCTTGAAGGAGAAGCGGCGCTGGGACCTTCCGCACCGGGCAGGGGTCATCGTCACGTCGATCCAGTTCGGACCCGAGGAGTTGTTCGCTGACTGTGTCGGATCCGACGGACAGGTTTGGCGCGTGGCAACCGCGGAGCGCCGGACCGCGATCGTGGAGGACTTGGAGTCGGTGGGGCTGTACGCGATCGCCTCGGGCGGGGATGCCGAGGTTTCGTATGGGGCAGGGCGGCCGCTGAGGCTCGTTCCGGCCGAAGGCGCCCCAGCGCGCGAGCTGTATCAGGGCAAGCTGTCCGCGGTTGCGATGTCCGGCGATGGCCGCGTGGTCGTGGCTGCGGATGCTGAGGACACCGTTCGTGTCTGGCGGATCGTGCGACCCCGGGACACATCGCACACGCTCATCGACGCTAACGTCCTGACTCTTGCCTACGACCGGGTCCACGACAGGCTCGCCCTGGGCGGCACCGGGGGGCTTGTTCGGCTGTGGACGGCGACCGGAGAGGAACGCGATGGGCTGGGGCAGCTGATCGGCGGCGTGCACGAGCTGAGTTTCTCTCCTGATGGCGACAGGCTCGCCGCACTGGGCGGCCTGGGCGGGATCACGGTGTGGGAGGTGGATGGCGAGCGCGCGCCGCTGAGTCTGCAGCCGGCGTCGTTCGAGAGCCCGATCGCCTGGTCGAGCGATGGCACGCGCCTCATCGCGCAGAACTGCGAAGGGCCACGGCGCTGCGGCTTGGTGGTGCACGCCCTCGATACCGATGAGCGGCTGCTGTCGACGCTCTTGGGGCACCGCATCGAACGCTTTGCTCTCTCGGAGGGCTCGAGTTTCGCCGCACTGGTCCGCAGCTCCAAGCCCGCGGATGTCGAGGTGTTTGAGCTCTCGACCGGTGCGTCGTGGAAACCGCCGTGGTCGGAAAACGACATCCCGGCGGAGATCGTCGGGGTCGCCTTCACGAACAATGCGCGGGCGCTTCGGCTGGTGTCGCGAGACGGAAACTCGATCCGGCTGTGGCATTGGGAGCCCCAGACTCAGATCGTCACCGAACTCGACGAGGTCGAGACCGACGCGGTCTATGACCTCACCGATGGCAGCGCCTTGTTGCTGCGGATGCCTGAGGGCGGCGAGCTGTGGATGGTGGACGAGTTCCTACGCCACCCGGTGGGCGTGTTGCCGAACATCGTCGAGCGCTTTGAGCTCTCGCCGGAGCGTGATGTGCTGCTGGTCGAGTCGACCAGCGGCGTCGAGCTGATCCACATCTCCACTGGAATCCGTCACACCGTCGACGACATCGAGCCGCCCTACGCGTGGCGCGGCCTTTCTGCCTTCGCGCTTGGGCGGCCCCGAGCCGTGGTGCTGCGGGACGACCCGACGCCGAACGAGGGGGCGGCGTTTGTGAAGTGGCTCGATACGCTCACGGACGCCGCGCCGCAGGAGCTCCGCTGACGCACCCAGGGAGATCAAACCGACCTCGAGCGCCCGAAGGTGCCCGAGGTCGGGACCGGGTCTGGGTCCCGTGAGGGCTCAGGTGAAGAAGCCTGGGAGGCCGCCCGAGCCTGGGTCGTTGTTGCCGAAGCTCTGGATGTCGACGTCCATCGCCTGGGCCAACGAGACCAGCAATCGGTTGTGCGGGACGCGGTCGTACGTCAGGTAGCGCCCGGTCTGCAATGCACCGCCGCCGCCACCGAAGGTCACGAACGGAACGGGGTGGTTGCCGTGGCTGTTGCCGCGCGAGAGCTCGTTGCCCCACACGACGATCGAGTTGTCCAACAAAGTGCCGTCGCCCTCGGGCACCGCAGCCATGGCGTCGAGCAGGTACTTGACCTCTTCGGCGTACCAGACGTTGATCGACGTGATCTGGTCGATCATCGACTGGTCCTCGTCACCGAGGTGCGACAGGTCGTGGTGACGCGTCGCACCGACCCAGCTGAACTCGGTCTGACTGACGGAGCGAGACCACTGAAGACTCGCCACGCGGGTGAGATCGCAGGCGAGCGACATCACCATCTGATCGATCATCAGACGCGAGACCGCAGGGAAGTTCTCGTTGGCGTCGAAGTTGAACCCGTACTTCTGCGTCGGCGGCTCGCAGATTGGAGTCGCGAGGTCGTTGCGTTTTTCGATCTCGCGGATCGCCTCGAGGTGCGCGCTGATCTTCTGCTTGTCGGAGCTGCTGTACTTCGACTCGAGTGCTTCGAGGTCCCCGTGCACCAGGTCCAGCACACTACGGCGCTCGGCCTTGAGGCGGTCGAGCTCGCCCGTGTCGACGCCCAGGTCCGCGAACAAACGGGCGAACATCGCCTCGGGGTTGTTCTCGGCGGCAACCGGGTTGTCCGAGCCGCCGTAGATCATCCGGCTCCAGTTGGTGGCGCCACCGTTTTGGACGCCGAACTCGAGCGACTTGTATGCGGTGTCGTTGCCGAGCTGGTCGGCGATCGCTTGGTCGATCGACGCTGCACCCGCCCAGCCCGCGGAACCCCCATCGCCGCCGCCGAAGTCACCGGCGTTGAGCTGGTTCCCCGTCCACAAGCAAGCCATGCCCTTCTGGTGGCCGTCTCCGAGTCCCTGACGCAGCACCTCGAGGCCGTCGAGCACGCACATCTGGTCCTTGTACGGTTCCACAGGGGCGAGCAGCTCGCGAAGCTGGAAGTCGTTCTCGGTTCCGGTCGGCGCCCATCGTTCGTGGAGCGTGCCGTTGGGCGAGAACAGGAGCACCAGACGCTTGGGGAGCGGATCGGCGCCCGCCTGCGACTCGAGCACCGGAATGAATGGGGCCAGAGCCGCAGAGGCTCCGATCGATCCCAGGAAGCCGCGCCGAGAGAAGCCTCGGTTCTTGCGTTTTGGGGTGGCGGTGGAGGGCGTGATGCGTCGTTGGCTCATCGTCTGTCTCCTTTCACGCTTCACCCTTGCGGAATCGGAATGCGCTGGAGAGGGCGATCTCCCGCAGCAAGACGCGAACGTCCTGACCCGATTCGTTGAACGCTGTGCTGATCCCGTCGACGGCACACGTGTCGGCGTCCCCCTCCACGCGCCCGAGCGCGTAGCGGAACCACTGTCGGCTGAAGCAGGTGCCGACCAGCTCGCTCTCGGCGAGCATCGCCGCCAGCTCGGGGCCACCCACGAAGGGGCCGTCGACGTCGGAGAGAACGATCTCGCCGGCGTTGTCGATCGGGAGCCCGTTGGTCTCTTCGGTCCGGAACGCACCGATGGAGTCGTAGCCTTCGAGGCCAAACCCGAGTGGGTCCACTTGGACGTGGCAGCCTGAGCAGGCCGGGTCAGCCGTGTGTTGAGCAAAACGCTCGCGCGTCGTTGCGTCGGGGCTGGGGCTCGGCGGCACGTTGTCGACGTCCGCGGGCGGGGGCGGAAGCTGCTGACAGAAGAATTCCTGCCGCAGCAGCACGCCGCGATGGATGGGCGAGGTCTGGTCGGGGTGGGCGTGCTCGGCCATGACGCCCGGCATTGTCAACAGACCTGCGCGCTCGCCAGCGGGAAGCTCGATCGGCTCCCCCGCAGCACGGCCAGCGGGAGGCGTGACGCCGTAGACCGCGTGCAGGCGCGGGTCGTCGGTCAGCGTGATGTTGGCGGTGAGCAGCGTCGCGAGCCGGCCGTCGCCCTCGGTCAGGACCCATTGCGCAAAGGATGCAACGTCCTCTTTCATGGACTCCGCGAGGGTGGCGTCGTAGCCCGGGAACATCTCCGGGTCCTTCTCAGCATGCTCGAGCTCGTCCATCCCGAGCCACTGCTGGTGGAAGGAGGCGATCGTGTCTCGCGCCTTGGGGTCCGCGAGCATGCGGTCGACTTGCTCCCGAACGCCGTCGGCGTCGGCGAGGGCACCCGCACCTGCTGCGTCGAACAAGGAGTCGTCGGGCATGGAGTCCCACAGGAAGTAGGACAGGCGGGAGGCGAGCTCGTAGCCATCGAGAGCCACGAGGTCGTCCCCCGCGGCGTCGGGCTGTCCGAACTCGACGTGGTACAGGAAGAATGGCGACTGAAGCACCGCCGCGATGGCGACACGAAGGCCGTTCTGAACGCTGCCTTCGCCGGCGTCCTTGCCGGACATGTACACGGACACCACCCGATCGAGCTCGCCGGATTCCAGCGGGCGGCGATACGCGTGCATCGTGAACTCGGCCAGGAACTGCTCGGCACACGAATCGCCTTCGGCGGCGTCGCATGGCAGCAGTTGCGCCAGGTCGGTGGTCGCATCGACGGCCACCGCCTCGGCGGCGGTCATGTATTCCTCGACCTGCAACTCGACGACCGCGGCGTTCCCGTTGCTCTTGAACGCGCCGATGCGCTCGTCGGGGGAGAAGTCCACGGTGTATCCGCCATCGAGCCCGAGCAGGTCGCGGACCGTGTGGTCGTACTGCTTCGCGGTCAGCCGGCGCAGCGACGTGGGACCCACGTCCGCATCCATGCACAGCGAGGCGGGGTCATCGGGATCGACGTCGTCGTCCGAGTCGCTCGTGTCCTCGCCATCAGGATCGCCGTCGGTCACACCGTTGGCACCGCTGCCAAAACCGTTCGCGTCGGCCTCAAAGCCCGAATAGCAGCCGCTGAGTCCCAAAAGACTCGCCGCAGCTCCAAGCATCATGAAACGTATCGTCATCGCGTCTCCCCCACCCCTACGATGCCGCGTACGTCAGCAAATGGGGCAGGAATCCCGGCGGAAACCGCGACCGGGTTTGGACTGTACGCCGACCACCCCACATTTCCTTGCGCTCACCCAGTGTTGGTGAAATTGGTGTGAGGCCGACTCACCGCGGGGCAGATCCGCGCACCCCCAACCGCCGCGTGGTGGCGCCTACTGCCGAACCTGCGCGCGGATACGCTCGGCGAGCGACCCACCTACACCTCGTACTGCGCTCAGCTCTTCGAGCGTCGCTTCGCGGATGGCCGCGACAGATCCAAAATGCTGGACCAGCGCGCGCTTGAGGCTCGGGCCCACGCCCTTGATGTCGTCGAGCACGCTCCGAACCGCGCGCTTCGATCGTCGCTTTCTGTGGTGCGTGATCGCGAAGCGGTGCGCCTCGTCGCGAACCCGCTCCATCAGGTACCGCTCCGAGCTGCCAGCCCGCAGTGCGATCGCGTCCTTCAGATCCGGCACGAACACCCGCTCGGGCCGGACGCGAAAGGCTCGTTTGCCATCCTCGTCGACGGCCCAATCCCGGTAGGCCGCACCGGGGGATGCATTGTTGCCCTTCTTGGTCGCCCGCAAGCGTTCGAGGCCGTCCTTGGTCATCTCGATCGTGTCTTTGCGCTCCTTGGCGAGAGACACGACGTCGACGCCCTCGGTGCCCGTGGGCACCCCCATGTCCTGCATCACGGTGATGACTTGGCGGAGCTGTCCCTTGCCACCGTCGATGACGATCAGATCCGGAAGGGCCCAAGCATCGTCTTCGTCCTCGGCATTCTCTCGTTTGCGCATGGCTCGCTTGAAGCGGCGACCAAGAATCTCGTACATGCTCGCGAAGTCGTCGTTCTGGAATACGCCCTGACGCTTGCCCTCGCCGTCGCCCATGAGACCGCGAATCTTGAACGAGCGGTAGCGAGACTTGGCTGGGGCACCGTCGACGAAGACGACCATCGAGGCGACGGTATCGCTTCCCTGTAGATGGCTCACGTCGTAGCACTCGATGACCCGAGGGAGCTTCGAGAGCTGCAGTCGCTCGCGCAGTCGGGTGAGGGCCGCATCGTGATCTTCCCGCTTGTTGCGGCGGGTGGAAAAGTTTGAGGATGCGTTCTTGTTGGCCAGCGCGATCAGCTTGCGCCGGTCACCGCGCTCGGGAACGACGAGCGACACCTTCTTCCCCTTCTTGTCCCGCAACCACGCCTCCAGGGGGTCGGCGTCGTCCTTGGCCAATGCGAACGGAAGCACGACTTCGTCTGGAACGAAGGGCGCGCTGTCGTAGTAGGCCGAGAGGAAGTTCGCCATCACCTCCGGGTCGGGGTGCTCGAGACCGCGGTTGGAGAACGCCTGCGAGCCCAGGACCTTGCCCTGTCGGATGTGCATGAGCACGAACTCGACGCTGCCGCCTTCGCGGTACATGCCCACTGTGTCTTGGTCGAGGGAAGCGGTGCCGACGATGCGCTGCCCCTCGGTTGCGGACTCGAGGGTCCGGAGTTGGTCCCGCAATCGTGCGGCGGTCTCGAACTCGAGCGCTTCTGCGGCGGACTCCATCCGCTCTCTCAGTCCGACGATCAGCTCGTTGTGTCGGCCGGCCAGGAACAGCGAGACGTCCTTGACCTGCTCGTCGTAGTCGTCGGTGGAGACCTCATACACACACGGAGCCGGACAACGGTCGATCTGATACTGCAAGCACGGTCGCTTGCGGCTGCGCAGCGTGAAGTCGGTGCACGTCCGTAGCTTGAAGTGACGGTTGACCACGCGAAGGGTCGAGCGCGCCGTTCGGGCCGAGTGGTACGGGCCGAAGTAGTAGGCGCCGTCATGCTTGATCTCGCGGCGGAGCTCCAGTCGAGGCCAGTCGGCCTTGGGGTCGAGCCTCAACACGAGGTAGTTCGAGTCGTCGCGCAGCTTGACGTTGAACCGCGGACGGTGCTCCTTGATGAGGTTGTTCTCGAGCAGCATCGCCTCCTTGTTGGAGGAGACGACGACGGTCTCGATGTCACCCACAAGCTTGGCGAGCAGCGGCACGAACATGCGGGTGTCGGTACCGTTGAAGTACTGGCGAACCCGGACGCGCAGGCTTTGTGCCTTGCCGACGTACACCACCTCGCCCTTGCGGCTGCGCATGATGTAGACGCCCGGTGAGGTGGGGAGACGCTTGAGCGCAGCATCGAGTTCGTCGGGCCCGGTGATGCGCGGTTGCCAACCCTCGGGAGTCGAACGGGTCGGTGTACGGCTGATGTCTTGCGGCCGTGCGGACTTCGCCGGGGCCTTCTTCCGGGTACGCGCGCGGGCCATCGTTATTGTCGAATCCCGGAAATGGTGACCGCTTCGATGGCCGGGGACGGCATGGCGTTCGGGCGCCCAAGGAGGAAGCGATACTGGATGTAGCGGCCGTTGAGCTCGAGGCCTGACAGGTCGATGGTGTGGCCGGCTTGGAGCCCCGGATCGACGTAGCCGGCGCTGATGTCGGCGCCGCCGGGACCCGTGAAGTCCCGGTCGCTACAGTCGGGCTCCTCGCAGGCCCGGACCTGAAATCGGGCGACCCGTGCACCGCGTCGGTACAGGTTCGCGATCTCTGCGGGCTGCAGTGCCCGGTTCCACAATGCAAACTCATCGTACGCGCCAGCGCCCGAGTAGCTTGCTTCGTTGCCGCCTGCGAGCGTGAACTCCTCCGGTTCTTCGATGCCCGGGTGCACGGAGACATCCGTGATGGAGGTTGTGAGGCTGGGAAGGGTTCCTGACAATGCTCCGTCGACGAAGATCTGAAGGTCCTGACCGGTTCCTGCAACCGTTCGCCGAAGCGCAATGTGGTGCCAGCGGCCGTCGTCGATCACCGTCGCACTGCAGACGCGGGTTGCGACCGTTTGCCCGGCACCTTGAATGAAGCCGATCGCGTGGGAGGACGCGGCGTCACGACACCCGAAAGCCGGTCCGCCGCCGCATGCGAGGAAGTGCAGGCCGGCGTTGTCCGGATCGACGACACGCGAATCGAGGGCCATCATGTACATGTTGGAGCACGACTTCGAGCGGTACCAAACGGTCCATGTGAACGGGCCCGTACCCGGCTCGACGGCTTCGTCGAGTTCGATGCGATAGGCGGCCGTGTTGTTGTTGTCGTCGTGCGAGAGGCCCCGGCCAAACACGCCGCGGATTTCGGCCGACGCGTCGTCGTCTGGGGCGCCGATCCACCGGGCGGGGTGGAGCCCGGTGGCGTCCTCGACGGGGGCGTCGTGCAGGAAGGGTCCTCCTTCGAGGTGCGCGAGGAACTGCAGTGCATCGACGCTGGTGTTGCCGGTCGGGTAGGCCAGTGCTTCCTCGTCGATCGGAAACTGAAGATGGGTTTCGTAAGGCGCCCGCGGTGCCCAGCGCAGCTCGTTCCACTGCGTTGGGTTGCCAGCGTCGAAGATGCGCGACTCGAGGACCCCCTCGTTGCTGGTGCCGAGCAGTTGGATGCTGTTTTCGTTCCACCCGACGCTTCCGAGGTCCTCGGCGGCTGCGAATTCCCCGTCCCAAGCGTCGTCGGTGAAAACCACTGCGTGCGGGGTCCCGACCGTGTCGTCGGTGGTGCCGATACCCGTCGAGGTCGCCGCGGCGGTCGCTGAACTTCCCGTCCCGGATACGGTGGACGCCGCTGATGTCGAGGACTCTGGTGTTGACGACGTGCCGCCACCGCCGGCCGAGCTGCCGTCGGTCTGAGACTCGTCGAACCTGGGGTTGAGGCCGACGCAGCCGGTGACTGCGAGCAGCCACCCAAACGGTGCGAGGCGACGCATCGGCTTAGTCGTCCTCCGCCGGCTCAGCCACGAGAGACACCAGGGGAATGCGAGGGGAGGCCACCGTCGCCGAGTCGCGGGTCATCCGGAGTTCGTACTGGAACGCCACGCCGACCTGGTCGAACTCCCACACATCGTGAGCGTGTCCTTCGCCCGGGCCGCTGTCGACGAAGCCGATGCCTACGGCGCCTTGGGGTCCGATGAAGGGTGGATCGTCGCTGCAGTCTTCGGTCGCGCAGGCGCGGAGCCGTAGCTCGACCTGCGCAGCACCGCGCGCGTAGAGGTCTTGGATCTCGGCGTCGGAGAGGCGGCGGTCCCAGATGGTGAACTCGTCGTACGACCCCGCACCGCCGTAGTCTCCAGAGGGGTTGCCCGCGGTGGTGAACGCCTGCAGAGGGCCTTGAGCGTGCATCTCGCTCACAGGAGGCGCTGGATGTCGCCGATCGTGACGAGCAAGATGAGGCCGAGCAGGAGGAGCATTCCGTACCCGTGGACGGACTCCTCGATCCTTGGGCTGGCCCGCCGCTTCGCGACCGCCTCGTAGGCGAGAAACGTCAGACGCCCACCGTCCAGGGCCGGGAGAGGCAGCAGGTTGAACAGCCCGAGGAGCGTGGAGATGATGGCGACCATCTCCAGAAAGTCGGGGACCCCAACCGCGGCAGCGCCTGCGACGGCTTTGACGATTCCGACGGGTCCGCTGACGTTCTTGCGGCTCACCTCACCCGTCACGAGTTTCTTGAGGCCCTGCAGTTGCAGGATGCTCATCTCGATCGGCTGGTGGAAAGCGGCGGAGACCGCGGTGCCGAGGGGGACGTCGGCTCGCTCGGACCCGATGCCTTCCATCTGTACCGACAAGGGAGGCGCGTCCCCGGTGGGCACGGCGAGCTGCAGCTCGAGCTCCTGCCCGTCACGGCGCACGACCATCGAGACGGTCTCCCCGCGGTGGGCCGTCGCCGCGGGCGAGACATCGTTGCCACCCAGGGCGGGGTCGATGTCGAGGCCTGCGATGCGCACGAGCTGATCGCCCACCTCTGCGCCTGCGGCCTGTGCTGGCGACTCATCCCCAAACGTCGTGATTGCGATCGCTTGCGGCGGCTGCTTGACCCCGTAGATCGAGAACACCGCAAAGAAGGTGACGAACGCGACGATGTAGTTGGCGATCGGGCCGCCCGCGATCGTCAGCGCCCGCTTCGCGATCGGCTTGTCGCGGAAGTTGAACGAGTTCGGATCCTTCGGCGTGCCGGCCGGAGGTGGGTCCTCCTCGGCCTCCATGCCTCGGATGAGCACGTACGCGCCGAAGGGAACGGCACCGATCACAAACTCGGTCCCTCTCCACGTGCCAAGCTTGAGAATCGCGGGTCCGATGCCAAACACGCTGAAGCGGTCGACCTTCATCCCGGACCACACGGCCGTCACATAGTGACCGCCCTCGTGCAGCATGATCACCACGCAGAGTGCGAGCGCGGCTGTGGCGTAATCCAGTGCACTCATGAACCCCCTACGATGGCCCGAGTTCGGCGATCGTGCAATGGCGACGCGCTCCCCGTGGCGCGGTCAGCGAACCCGACCGCGTCGGTCAAGAGCGGGCTGGCGCTCCGCCCTCGACCATGCCGGGGAAGGCCTCCAAGTAGGCCAGCAGATCGGGTCCTACGGCCGCGTCTCGGAGCATCTGCGGAGCCCAGGGAGGGCGTTGTGGCGAGAACGAATCGTCTTCGATGGCGCTGGGCCACTCGGGGTTCGCGATGGCGGCTCGGCCAACGACGACGACGTCCGCACCGCGCTCGCGGACGGTCTGTGCATCGGCGCGGGTCCAGACTCCGCCCGCGGCGAGCAGGGCGACCTCTGGCGGCAGCGCCTCGCGGAGCGCGGTGACGACCGGCTGTGTCGAATCCTCGAACGGGGCGGGACCGCCCGCGTCGCGCAGCGAGAGGTGGACGTAGTCGGCACCGTCTTCGGCCAAGGAGGCGACAAGCGTCTGGGCGTCGGCGAGGGTGAGTCCACGTTTGGCCCAGGTGTCGACCGGAGAGATGCGGACTCCCACGATGAACGAGGACGAGGTCGAAGCTCGCACCGCGTGCAGGGTCTCGCGCAGGAAACGTGCGCGCCCGTCGAGGTCACCGCCGTAGCCGTCGGTCCGTGGGTTGTCGAGCGGTGCGAGGAACTGGGTGAAGAGATACCCGTTGGCGCCATGAACCTCGACTCCTGCGAACCCTGCTCGTTCCGCTCGACGGGCGGCCGTTGCGAACGAGTCGGTGACCCGCTCCAGATCGGAGAGCGTCGCCCCGCGCACGCCGGCTTCGTCGTCATCGGCGGTCGAGAGCTTGACGTCGGCCAGTGTCGCCTTCGCTCCCGCGTGGTGCAGCTGCACGAGACCCAGCGATTCTGTCTCACCGATCGCGGCCGCCAAGCGGGTGAGGCCTTCATCGTGTTGCTTGCCGGCAATGCCGAGCTGTCCGTCCCACGCCTTGCCCTCATCGCTCACGTACGCCGCACACGTCGAAACGAGGGAAAACGATCCTGCGCGCCGGGTCAGCCAGCGAAACTCGTCCTCGTGCAGCGTGCCGTCGCTGTTGGATTGCAGGTTGGTCAGCGGCGCGAGGGCAACGCGGTGCGGAAGCGTGGCGCCACAGCGTAGGGTCAGCGGCGAAGTCAGCGAGGACATGCCGCGTGATACCAGGTGGCGGTGCGAACCTGACAGTCTCCGCCGGTTACGGCCGGTCGAATCGGCCGAGCCCGAGGCGCCCGAGCCCACCACGGAGCAGTCTCTTGGCGCGGGCCTTGGCGCTGCCGTCTGGTGCTGGGCTGAAGGCGGCCGGTTCGCCGATGGCCTTGAGGTGTCTTCGCAGCACGTTCTGAGCCGAGACCAACCCACCGGTGTGCTTGAGCAGCGAGCGGCCCAGCTCTCGGTCCAGGGCGAGCAGTTCTCCGGGAACGAAGGCCGCGCGCTGCCCTCGGAGGACTTGGGTGACGGCCCAGCCGGCCAGATCGGGATCGATCGCGTGGTCGAGGATCAACCAGACGTCGCCGCGGGCCACTTTCGCCGCGCGCCGAATCCCCGAGCCGGGCTCGACATCCTGAAGGGTCCGGAGGTTTGCGATCTGTCCGTGCAGGACACTGAGGACCGACAGCGTGTTGTCTCCGGAACGCTCGTCGAGCGCGAGAATCTCCGTGGTGATCGGCTCGCCCCGTGCATCGACATGCTCCTCCACGCGAACCGCGGCGCGGACGAGGGAAGCGACGTCATTCTCCTGGTCCCGCACGGGCAGGATGATCGAAACCTCAGGCACGGGGGTGAGATGGGGATATTCGCTAGGCCGGTGCCGGGTCAACAGGCGATTGCCTGGGGCGATCTCCCGAGGCGGTGGTGCCACGCAGGGCGCGCATCCGTACCTCGCGGCCACGATCCTGGGGGCCAGGGGCGAAATAGGGGCCAGAAACCCTGCAACAGACCGCTCCGACGGCCGAGATCTCTATCGCTAGCTTTCTTGTACTCTCCAAACCCTTTCCCGTTCGGGCCCGCGCTTCTGCCGGGCCCAACCATCTAGGAGTTCCACGTCATGGCCGGTGTAAACAAAGCAATCATCGTCGGAAACCTCGGGCGCGACCCCGAGCTTCGCTACACCCAGGGCGGCAGCCCCGTCTGCCAGTTGAGCGTTGCGACCACGCGCGCCTACACGAACAAGACCACCAACGACCGCGTCGAAGAGACCGAGTGGCATCGCATCGTCGTTTGGGGCAAGCAGGCTGAGCACTGCAACAACTACTTGGCCAAGGGCCGCCAGGTCTACGTCGAGGGTCGAATCCAGACCCGGAACTACGAAGACAAGGAAGGCATCAAGCGCTACTCCACCGAGATCATCGCCGACGTTGTCCAGTTCCTGGGCGGCCGCGGTGGTGGTGAAGGCGGCGGAGGCGGAGGCGGCGGAGGCGGAGGCGGCGGCGGCGGCGGTGGCGGTGGCGGAAGCTACGGCGGCGGTGGCGGTGGCGGAAGCTACGGCGGCGGCGGCGGAAGCCAAGGCGGCGGCGGTGGCGGAAGCCAAGGCGGCGGCGGTGGCGGAAGCCAAGGCGGCGGCGGCGGAGCGCCAGCCGGAGGCGAACAGTCGGGCGGAGGCGAAAAAGGTGCCGGCTGGAACGACAACTACATCCCCTCCGACCCGGGCGACGACGACATCCCGTTCTAGGATCTCGTCGATCGTTCACGCAAGAGGGCCCGCGATGTGCGGGCCCTTTTTTTGTGCGCTTCCGGTGCGCGGGTCTCGATCTCGGCAGCCCGCTGCCACGCGCCACTCAGCTCGGACATCGCGTCAGAGGCACTGCAGCGTGACTTGGTGCTCGTGGTCCGAGTCGAAGGAACTTGTCGCTGTGACGGTCTCACCGGCGAGCAGGGCGTTGACCTGTTCGCCACTGAGATCGAGAGAGTGCGGATGCCCGGAACCGAGGATCGGTAGTGCCTCGAGGGCGGTGTCTGCTTGAAGCATGTCGACCGAGAGGTCGAGCGTGTGAGGGTGAATGTCGAACTGCGCGGTGCAGCTCGCAGCCCCACCACTCGTGCTCTCGGAGCCGGCGTTTCCGCTCTCGCTACCGCTAGTGCTGCTGCTGGTACCGCTCGTTCCCTCACCCGTGGTGGAGTCGTCCGTCGTCGATGAACCTGCGGTTGTGGGTGGGGTGCCGGTCGAGGAGGGGTCTGCCGTGGTCGACGGGGCAGAGTCAGTCGTTGTCCCCGAGGACGCACCGCCGTCTGTGTCGTCCGAGTCGCTCGTGCAACCGACGACGCCCGCCGCGACAGCGCCGAAGGACATGCGAAGGAAGGTCTTTCGGGTCACACGATCGGTTGCCATGGGTCCGTGATAGCTGGCTCACCGGTGCGCGGCCAAGGAAAAAGCCGAGAATACGACGTGGGGTGGTGGGAGTCCCGACGTCGAGGCACCGCATCGATCCGGCGGGTCTGCTGTGCCGTACCGTGAGGATCCCTGCCGCCTACGGAGCACGCCCTCGCAACTCGCTGAGCAGGTGCACGCCTCACTCCCGCGGTTCAGACTCGGGGTCCCAGTCCTCGTACGCCCAGGCCTGGACCCCTTCCGCGGTCAGCGTCTTGAGGAACGAGGTGAGCGCACGGACTTGGGCATCGGAGAACGTACGGTCGAGCTGGTGTCGGGCCATCAGCCGAACGGCCTCTTCGAGGGTTTCGACACTACCGTCATGAAACCAAGGGCCGGTCTCGGCGACGTTGCGCAACGAGGGAACCATGAACACCATCTCGTCCGCGGGGTGTCCGGTCAGCTCGAACCGGCCCTTGTCTTCGCGCCGGTCTCGCGGCCACGCAACCTCTTCTCCGAGCTTGCGGAGCTTGTCTCCACCCACGCCCGGGCCGTCGTGGCAGTCGGTGCAGTTACGGCGGAAGATCCGGTACCCACGACGTTCCGTTCGGCTCAGTGCCCGGCGGTCGCCGTCGAGAAAGCGGTCGATCCGCGCCCGGCGGGGCAGCATCCGTTGGTACGACGCGAGCGAGACAGTGACTTGATCGAGCGTCGGGCCGTCCTCACCGGGAAACGCGAGCTCGAATTCGGGGCCCCAGGCCGCTTCGACGTGCGCCAGGAGGCCCTCCTCAGTTTGCCCCATCTCGTCGGCCGCAAACAATGGTCCACTCGCTTGCTCCTCGAGGGTCTCGGCGCGGCCGTCCCAGAACTGGCGGTTCTTGAGGGCTGCGTTGAACACCGAAGGCGAGTTTCGCGACACGGTGACGCCCCCGGTGCCTTGCGGGCGAGGAAGACCGTCAGCACCGAACTGCGCGGGTTCGTGGCAGGAGGAGCACGACACATCTCCAGCCCCGGAGAGCCCGGGGTCGAAGAAGAGACCGTATCCCAGGCGCACCCTCGCGAGTTCCGTCTGCTCCAGATCATTGGGATCGGGGTTGGAAATCGACCCGAGCTCGCCGCAGGCGGTGAGGACGAGGCCGAGCCATGCGACCCGGGACAGGGTCAATCGAGTGACTCGTGCAGACGCAGAGTCCGTGTTGACAGCGGCAGACATGCCGAAAGCGTGCCGCGGCCGACCGCGCGGCGGCAGTGACCGAAGACGTCAATGTGTAGCCCGATCCTGACAACCACGGCGTGCCCGCGTCCGCCGAGCGGGCGGCAGAGCTGGCGAGTCGCGCTGGTCGATTCCGGAGGCAGACCGTTGCGAATGAGCCGGAAATCCTGAACGATCTGCGACACTCATGTTGGGCTCACGCTCGAGTGCTGTCCACACGTCCCGGACGGTATCCTCCTGGAACTCGGACGGCGATGGCACTCGACTGACTGCCCGAGGAGGTTCGAAGATGAAGATAATTGAGACCGAGCGGCTCCGTATTCGGCCGATTGAGGTCGCCGACGTTGGGGGCGTGTTCAGTATCTACTCGTCTTCCGAGGTCTGTGAGTTCTTCGACCTGTCGCCTTTCCAAGACTTGTCGCAGGCATTGGCGCACGTCGAGCGGTGGGTGAGGTTGGCGGGGGAGGAGAAGCAGTTTCGTCACGCGCTCCTCTTCGAGGAGCAGCTTATTGGGACCTGCGGGCTCTACTCCGTCACTGCTCACCACAAGAGGGCATCGATCGGTTTCGACTTGCTCCCCGCTTTTTGGAACAGGGGAATCATGACCGAGGCGCTGGAGGCATACATCCCCTACTGCGTCATGAGGTACGGGCTCACCCGGATTCAAGGGCTGGTCCTGCCGAGCAACGGCGCTTCGATTCGCCTACTTGAGAAACTTGGTTTTCAGCGTGAAGGCGTGCTTCGGAAGTACGAGCACTGGGGACGGAAGGGCCTTGTCGATCTCGCCATTTATGCGCTCCTCGCCAAAGTAGATGAGCGCTGAACGTCGACTCCTGGACGCCGAGCACGCGATGCCGACAAGCACGAACTACATCCGCGAGGCGAGCGTCTGTGACGCCGCCGCGATTGCTCGTGTCCATATCGAATCCTCCGAGGATGCCTACGCACCCCTGGCCAAGGAGTGGAGCGGACCCGACTTGGATGGTCGCACGCGAGCGTGGAACGGCTGGCTGACCGCCGCGCAGAGCGACCTGGGCCGTGTCGACCTCGTCGCAGTGGCGGGCAGTGAGGTCGTTGGGTTCGTCACCGTCGGTCTGGCCCGGCGACACGATGTGACTGCCAAGCTCGAGGTGTACGTGATGCACGTTCTTCCGGACCACCGAGGAAAAGGCGTAGGGGGACGGCTTTGGAAAGAGGGGTGCACGCGCTCGCGTGGCGAGAATCTGCGCTCTGTGTACGTCGAGACTTTCGCAGAGCTTCGTTGCTGCTCGTTCTACGAGGCTCGCGGAGGCGAGCCTGTCCTGAGCACGCCTGCGAGCTTCAAGGGCGGGAGTGTCACCCGGGTTGTGTACTTGTGGCGCACTGGCAAGCTATCCGGATAGCCGCAACACTTCGACTGAGAGAAGGCAGGATGCTGCGGAAACCGCAGCCCGGCGCGCTACCGCCGTCGGCGGACGAAGAGCAGAAGTCCCCACAGCATCGCGGCGGATCCTGGACCGCCGCTGGTGCAGCCGCATCCCGCGTCAGAGTCGGCTGCCGTCGCATCTTCCCCGGTCGACCCCGACCCGGAGGTTCCGTTCGGCGCACCCGTGGATCCGAGCGGCGTCGATCCTGTGCCACCGCCGGTTCCGCTGGACAGACCACCCGAGCTCGAACTCGAGTCCCCACCCTCAGTACCGTCACTGACCGGCGGCTCGCCCGTACTCGAGCTTGTTCCGTCTCCACCGCTCGCACCACCATCATCTCCGGCGCCGGGGGGAGCGACCTCGGCGATCAACTCGGTGAGCCCCATCACGCCTTCGAACAGCTCATCGCAGACCGGGAGGATGTCCTCGGGAGGCAGGACGAAGCCGAACGGAGGTTTCGTTTCGGGGTCGGGACGGAGTTCGATCCCGTACGCGTACGCGCCTCTCTCGCCGTACGCCCAGTCCATGATGTTGCCCGCCGCGGGGTATAGCCCTGCGCCGGGGATGGCGACATAGTCCGTGGCCCACGGCGCGCCCATGCCGTCGGCAAGGGCCTGGGCGGCAGGAGCGAGAATGTCGTCGTCGGGCGCGGGGTCGAGCTCGAAGCCCCACGGGTACAAGACAAGCTGCCCGTAGGCGTGCACGTCGACCAGTGCCAACAACGGGTCGAGGCCGTCCACGAGGTCGCGTATCGCGGCGGCTTCCGGCTCGGAGAATGCCGCGTTCCCGTGGTAGTTGCCTGCCTTCGGGTTGCCTGAGGCTCCAGGACCCCCGAACGCGACCGGGAAGTTTCGGTTGAGGTCGACGCCCTCTGGCGGACGGCGGTTTTTTCGCCAGAATCGGTCGCCGTCTGTGGCCCAGGTGTGTGCGTAGCCGTCGGGGTTCACGACGGGAAAGACGACGAAACGAACCTGGTCGAGCGCGGCGGCGACTCTAGGGCTGTCGGCGTCCCGTACCAGGCGGTCGGCGAGGCAAGTGGTAGCCGCGATCGAGATCCACTCGCGAGCGTGCTGGCCCCCGTTGATCAACACGACCGGTGCATCCTTCGCGGCCGCGCTGATCTGCAGGACCCGCAGCGGGCGACCATCGAAACTGTCCCCTGGGGATGTTGCGGCGACGAGGTCAGGTCGCAGCGCCGCGAGAGACTCGAGGTGGGCCTCGAGCTCTTCGATCGGCGCGTAGTCGGAGAAGAAATCCTCGGGCGGCATCCCGCCGTGTACGATCGGGCCGCTCAGGCGCAGACGCTCTGCCTCGACCGCCGGGCCCAGGTCGTATGCGCGGACGCTGTAGTCGAGTCCGGTCAGGTCGAGGAGCGCTTGCTCACCGGCCTTGAGCCGAACGTCGAGCCACAGGCCCCCGCTGCCTTCGGTCCACACGTCGAGGCCGAGTCCTTGGACGCTGTCGGCGTCTTCGGGTGTCGGGGTCTGGACCCGAACGACCTGGTCTCCGTCGTTGGTGACGGCAGCAAACAACAACAGCGAGAGCGGGACCGACAAGTCCCGAGCGTATCAGCCCGCTCCGTCATCGCCCGCGCGTGCCCAGTCTTCGAGGTTGGTCTGCAGATCGATCGCGACATCTTCGTGGAAGGGATGTCCGAACTGGAGTCGCCACGCGTGTAGATGCAGTCGCTGTGCGTCGGTGTCGCCGCTGCCGTAGCGCCGGTCTCCGTACACAGGAAAGCCTGAGTGCGCAGCGTGCACTCGAATCTGATGGGTCCGCCCGGTGACCAGCGACACCTCGAGCAGTGATGTTCCTGCGATGTCGAGCACAGGTTCGACACGGCGGAACTTGGTCTGCGCCGGCTTGGCCCGGGCCTGTCCGGACTTGGCGACCTGCATGCTGTCGGTGCCCGCTTTTTCGATCAGCGGCACGTCGCAGTCGAACGAGGCCGGTGCGTCGCCCACCACGCGAACACGATAGGTGCGTTCGATCCGGTGATGCTCGAAGTCGCGGTGCAGGCTCTTGTTGGCGACGCTGCGAATCGTGACCAAAACCAGGCCCGATGCGCCTTGGTCGAGCCGATGGACGACACCGACGTAGGGTCGTTCGAATCCTTCGGCGCGAAGCTTGCGACGGAGCGCTTCGCTGAGGGTCCCGCGGGCGGTGGATTTCGTGGCGGCGACCGGGACTCCGGCGGGCTTGTCGAGAACGACGAAAGATTCGTCGCGGTGGACGAACTCCAGCACGTCGTCGGGCTCGAGCTCTGCCACTTCGAGCGCATCGGGGTAGACCGTGACTCGGTCTCCGGTGGCGACTCGGGTGGACGGCACTCGGACCCGAAGGTGGCCGATGTAGACGGCACCTGCCTTGACGAGGTCGATGCCGTCGCGCTTGGACTTCTTGGGCAGGCGGTTGCCGACCAGGGAGCCAAGCGCAGTGCCCTGCTCCTGCGGCACGACACGAAATCGCATCGGACGACTCGCCATCAGCTCATCTCGTTTCGCATCTGCTTCGCGAGGTCGAGCAGGTCGGCTTTGGAGAGCACGTAGTCGTCGTTGCAGTAGTTGCAGGTGACCGCCGTCTCGTCCTGCTCGGAGGCGAGCTTTTCGATGTCGTCCGCACCCAGGGTGGAGACGACGGCCAGCGCCCGTCGCCGGCCGCATGGGCAGTGGAAGCTGAGCGTGCGGCGCTCCATCGCCTCGTAGGACTCGCCCAGCAGCGCAAACCCGACGACCTCCTCTACGGTTCGCTCGGTTCGCAACAAGTCGGCAAGGCCGCCGTCGCGGACGAAATCTCGCAGCGGTTCGAAGACCTCAGGGGGAGAGCCTGGGAACGTCTGACAGAGGATGCCTGCGGAGCGAAGCACGGCACCGGCACCATCGAGTTCGACCTCGCACGCGAGCACGGAGGGAAGCTGCTCGGAGTTGGTGAGGTAGGTTTCGAGGTCGACGTCGATCTCACCGGTCTCGAGTGCCACGACGCCTTGGTATTCCTGCTCGAGCCCCATGTCGCGGGTCACGACGATCTGCCCCTCGCCCACCAGGTGGCCGACGCGAGTGCGGTACGCCTTGGGGTCGGGCTCTGGGACCGGGACGGGCCCGGGCCGGGTGCTCAGCATGCCGCGGATCTTTCCGTCGCTGTGCGCGTCGATCAGAATCTGACGAATCCGGCGCTGGCCACGGAGCTGAATCCGGACCCGCTCGTCGTCGTTCTTGGTGAGCGTTGCGAGCAGGCAAGCGGCGGTCATGGCCCGGCCGAGGACGACCGCGTCGAGGCCTTGGAGGCCGTGCCGACGGCATGCCTCGGCGACCAGTTCGGTGGTCACTGCACCCACCACGCGGGTGTCTTTGCCGGTGTTGATGCCGCGCAGGAGCTCGTCCATCGCGCGGAGGGTAGCAGCCGCCTGGGGCTGGGCCCATGGGGTCTCCGAATGCCCGCTGTGAGGCGGATAGACGCCAGCTCGACCCCCCGCGCAAGGGTGCTGCGCTCGGAGCGAACCCGCCGCTACTTCAAACGGGCGAGTTCGACTTCGACCGTCTCCACCTTCTTGGAGGGGCGCCGCTCGACCATGATCTCGACCTTGTCACCGGCGTTCTTGGCCTCGAGCGACCCGTACAAGTCGTCGAAGTTCTTGATGGGGGTCTCGCCGACCGCGACGATGATGTCGAATTGCACATCGCCCCGTGCCTCGGTGATCGAACGCAGCCCCGCCTTGGCCGCGGGCGAGCCGGGGGGAACCTTGCGAATGATCACCCCTTTGGTAACGCCCAACCGGCGCGCCTTGTTGGGGGAGAGGACGCTGACGCCCAGACCGACGCGCTCGGCTCGGCCGGAGCGGATGAGCTGGGGAACGAGTCGCGTGATCGTGGTGACCGGGACCGCGAAGCCGATGCCGGCCGAGCTTCCGCTGGCGGAGAAGATCAGCGTGTTCATACCGATGAGTTCGCCAGCCGAGTTCAGCAGGGGGCCTCCGGAGTTTCCGGGGTTGATCGCAGCATCGGTTTGGACCATGTCTCGAATGGTCAGGCCTCCGACGCCTTTGACCTCGCGCCCGAGCGCAGAGACGACTCCGACGGTGAGCGTGTGGTCGAGGCCAAACGGGTTGCCGATCGCGAGCGTCTTTTGGCCAACCTCGAGTTCGTATTCTTTGGGAGGACGACGAAGGACCGTGAGCCCGTCGGGAGCGGAGATCTTCAGGACCGCGATGTCCTTCGCAGCATCGAAGCCAACGATCTCCGCGGCGTACTCCTTCTGGTCGTACAGGGTGACCTTGAGCTTGGGCTTGTTGCGGAGCTCGCAGTTGGGCAGCGCCACGTGGCAGTTGGTCACGATGTGTCCTTGCTCGTCCCAGACGAATCCCGTCCCCGTGCCAGCCGGGGCCTCGGTGGCTTGCATCGAGTAGCGGTCATAGACGACCTGGCTTTGGGTCACGAAGACGGTGGCGGGCGCAGCCGCCTTGAAGACGGACGTCGAGTTTTGTTCGTCCTGGGTGCGAGCGCCCGGGGAGAGCGGCGCCACCGCAGGCGTGGCGGCTGGCGGGGGCTCGGCCTTGGCCAGCGACGCTCCGACAGCCGTCGTGGCGGCAACCGGTTCCGGGGCGACCGGTTCCGGGGCGACCGGGGCGACCTTGGGTTCGGGCGGCGTGGGAGCTGGAGCCGCGGCGACCGCAGGTTCTGCGGCCGGGCCGGCGGTGTCACAGGCCGCGGTGACGAGCAAGGCGGCGCCGAGACACAGGACTCGGCGCGTGGCATTTCCGACATGAGAGGTCATTGCGATTCGAGCGGGCCCAGGAGGCGAATGTAGGCCGCTACACCGCGGCCGCAAGGTTTGTTCCCAGGGAGGGCCTTCCTAGGTCCTCGCCGATGGCGCGTTCTCAGAATCCAAACAGACCGCAAAGCCCACTGGAGCGTACGTCTGGGGGAGGCCTATCGTGCTATATCTCGCTCCAATGACCGGGCTTCCTCCGTGTGCGCATTGCGGCCAGCAGCACGCCGAAGACGTGCTGCTCTGCCCGACCAGCGAAAAGCTGATTCCGCTCGCAGGGCGCGTCCTCGACGGCAAGTTCCGCTTCGAGAAGCAGCTCGGCGAGGGCGGCATGGGAGCGGTGTGGGCGTGCGAGAACATTCTCGTCAAGAAGACGGTCGCCATCAAGTTGATGCACGTCCAGTTCTCCAAGGACGAGGGCGTGCTCAGCCGATTCCGCAACGAGGCGACCGCGGCCGGTCGCATCGGCAGCAAGCACATCTGCGACATCCTCGACTTGGGTCGTTCGCAGCTCGGCCCCTACATCGTCATGGAGATGCTCCACGGCGCTGACTTCGCTGGCTTCATGCAACAGCGCTCGGCGGTCGACCCGGGAACCATCGTCATGGTCACCCGGCAGGCGCTCGAAGGTCTGCAGGCTGCGCACGCCGCGGGCATCGTCCACCGAGATCTCAAGCCCGAGAATATCTTCCTGCACGAGCCCGAGCCGGGACAGCTTCTGGTCAAGCTCATGGACTTCGGCATCTCGAAGTTCACCGAGGGAGACATGGCCGGCAAGACCGGCATGGGGGTGCTCATGGGCACCCCCGAGTACATGTCGCCCGAGCAGACCGAGGGCGCGGCGCAGGCCGACCACCGCACCGATATCTGGGCGATGGGCGTCATCCTCTACTGGGCGCTCGCCGGACGGAACCCATTCATGGGCGCGACGATGGCCTCGACGTTGATCAACGTGACGACTCGGGAGCCCACCCCGATCTCCCAAGCCGTCCCGGGGATCGACCCAGGGCTGGCGGCGGTTGTCGATCGTTGCTTGAAGAAGAACCCGGCCGACCGCTTCGACAGCTCCGAGGCCATGAGCGCCGCGCTCGAGCCGTTCGAGAACCTCCAGGGTGCCTTCTTCGTTCCGTTCCTCAGCAAGTCGGGGACCACGGGCCGCGGGACCTCCATGCCCCGGACCCCACCGCCGGGCGCGACGGTGGCCTCTGTGGGGCCGCCGCAGATGCGACCGCCCTCCGCTCCGCCAGCTCCAGCTCCAGCTCCGGCAGCCGTCCCGGTGCCTGCTCCGTCGAGCAAGAGCGAGGACGTCATGGTCCTGGGCGCGGCTGGAGCGAGTGGGGGTCCGACCTTCTCCTCCGAGCTGTCCGGGGCGCCTCCGGGCGCATCCCCCACGATGGCCAGCGGTGGCGAATGGGGGGCCTTCGGCGACGACGCCGACTCGCGTCCCGACAGCAACATGGGGTCGGGCAAGGGTGGCTTCCTCGTCATCGCACTCGTGGCGTTCGCCGTGATCGCAGGCGGCGGCTACTTCGCCTACGCCGCGATGCAAGAGCCCGACGCCAAGGCCGTCGCAGCGAGCGCTGCCGCGAACGCCGAGGCGCAACAGGCCGAAACTAAAGCCGCCGAGGACGCCGCGAAGGCGGCCGAAGAAGCCGCCGCAGCAGTGTTGCCCGACGTGGGTTCCGGCGACGAAGCGGGGGATGAGGCCGGAGAGTCCGCCGAAGGCGGCGCGGTCGTGGCCGGTGCCGAGGGTGGCGCAGCCGAGGGTGGCGCAGCCGAGGGTGGTGCGGCCGAGGGTGGCGGAGCTGAAGGCGGTGCGGCCGAGGGTGGCGCAGCCGAAGGTGGTGCGGCCGAGGGTGGCGCAGCCGAAGGCGGTGATGAAGGCGGCGGTGACGAAGGCGGAGAGGCAAAGCCATCGGGTGGAGGCTCGAAGCCGTCAGGCGGAGGCTCGAAGCCGTCGGGCGGAGGCTCGAAACCGTCGGGCGGAGGCTCGAAACCGTCGGGCGGAGGCTCGAAGCCATCGGGCGGAGGCTCGAAGCCATCGGGCGGCGACTCTGACAAGGGCAAGCTGACGCCGAGCAAGGGTCCTCGCGACGACACTTCCGCCAAGAAGAAGGGCAAGAAGAAGAAGGGCAAGAAGAAGAAGGGCAAGAAGAAGAAGGGCAAGAAGAAGACGCTCTCCCCGAAAGGGTGAGCTTCCCGGACCCGCCGTGGCCCTGGCGCTTGTTCCCATGTTTCGTCTGCTCTTGCTGGTGCCTGCCTTGGCGCTCGGTTGTGCCAAGGACCCCGGCTCCGGCGGCGGTCCCGGTGCCGCAACACCCTCCAAACCTGGTGTGGGCTCGATTCGCGTCGGCAATCAGGTCAAGGGCGTCGAAGCCCAGCCCGACTACAACGCCGAGGCCGAGGAGATTCGCCAAAGCGTCGAGGGCACGCTGCCCAGCCCGCTGCCGAGTCCCAAGGCCGCGTGCAACACCATGTTCGACGCCGTGATCTCGATGTATCGGCGTGTCGATGGTGACGGTGCGCGCTCGGTCGTTCTGCTCGAAGCCACGCGCGATGCCGATCAACTCGCGTGTGAGTCTGAAACCTCTTCGGCCGCCGCTGCCTGTGTGGCCGTACTGATCACCCGCGACGGAGGAGAGTTCGCATGGCTTCTCGACCAGTGTTCACGCGCGTTCCCCTCCTGATTCTCTCGGCCGTAGCGTCGTTGCTCGGGTGCTCGCACCCGCCACCGGACGGTCCTTCGGTCGAGGCGGCGGCGGGCCCGAGTCCCGTCGCCAAGCCGGCGACTCAGCCCGTGCCGAAACCGGTCGCCGAAGCTCAGCCGCCATCGGTCACGCCCGAACCCGAGCCCGAGCCCACACCCCCGGCCAAGCCGCCCAAGGCGGACTCCCTGACGATGACGTTCGTCGGCGACATCATCTTCGGTCGCTATCGCGAGACGGGCTTCGACCCGATCCCCGAAGACGGCTACGCGGTGTTCGAAGCGATGCAGGGTGCCCTGGACAGCGACGTCTTGATCGGCAATCTCGAGACGCCGCTGGTCTACGACCTGCCCGAGACCTCTCCGATCGGATCCAAGTTCGCGTTCGGTGCCTCGAAAGACCACGCCAAGCTCTTGGTCGATGGGGGCTTCGACGCGGTGAGTCTGGCCAACAACCATTGGTACGACCAACGCCGAACGGGCGTCGAGGAGACGCCGAAGATTCTCGAGGAGCTCGGCATCGTGCCGCTGGGAGGCGCGACGAACGAGCCGGAGGTGTTTCGTGTGCAAGCGGTGGAGGCCAAGGGCTGGCGGATCGGGGTGCTCGCGTTCACCAACCGCAGCAACGCACCCCAGCGCGATGACACGCCCACGCTTCCATTCCTCAGCGCCCGAGAGGTGGCGGGCACGGTCGCTCCGGTGATGGAGGCGGCACGCGGCGAGTACGATGTGTTGGTCGGCTTCGTGCACTGGGGCGAGGAGTACGAGGATGGTCCCAGCGGTGCGCAGAAGAATGCCGCCCATGCGTTGATCGACGCGGGGGCAGACCTCGTGATCGCTCACCACCCGCACGTGCTGCAGGGCGTCGAGGTGTACGGCGACGGCTTGATCGCCTACTCGATGGGCAACTTCTTGTTCGAGAACACCAACGACCCCGCGCGACTCACTGGAGTCCTTCGCGTCACGATGCGAGCCGATGGGTGTCGAGACGAGGTCCGCTTCCACCCCGCCTACGTCAAACGCATCCCCGTGCAGCATCCGGTGCCCGCGGCCGGGTACATGGGTCGCAAGGTTCGGGAGCGGATGCGGATGGTCAGCCGACGGTTTGGCGCCACCTGGGACGATGTCGAGGTGGACGGCGCCGTCGATCTCCGGCTCGAAGACCCGAAGTCCTGCGCGACCCCGTGAGTTTGGCTGTATGGCGACTGTCGTGGCCAGCAACGGTCGTGGCCGCCGGATCCTGCGCTGAGCCAGGTCTGCTCCAGCCCCTGGGCCTCCTGTAAGTGGCTGTAACCAGGTCTTCGGACGAATGTATGCCTAGCGTCTACACGTTGGCGCCAAGGTTGCAGTTCCGCGCCACCATGCGAGTTCGCGCGCTGCTCCTGACCCTCGGTTTCTCCCTCCTCGGTGGATGCGACACCGCGCCCACGACTGGCGAAGGCGGCGCGACCGCGGACGACGATCGCGGCGGTCTGGGCAAAGCCGACCTCGTTGGCACCTGTGGGCTGCCCGACGGAAGCGACCTCTGCGACGGTCCGGGTTGGGGCAACTGCTGGTGCGACGACCTCTGCGTTTTCTACGGTGACTGTTGCAGTGACGTCGACTCGGTCTGCGGAATCGAAGAGCCGGAGCCCGAGGGCGAGCCCTGTGGCGGCTTCCTCGGCGATACGTGCTCGGACTCCGAGTACTGCGCGTACGAGGCGGGCCAGTACTGCGGTGCTGCCGACGCGTCCTCCACCTGCGAGCCTCGCCCCGAAGTCTGCATCGAGCTCTACGCTCCGGTTTGCGGCTGCGACGGCAACACCTACTCCAACAGCTGCTTCGCCGCATCCGCTGGCACGGGCGTCAGCTACGAAGGCGAGTGCGAGCCTCCTCCTCCGGGTGGCTTCTGCGGAGGCATCGCGGGCATCCAATGCCCCGAGGGCCAGATCTGCGTCAACGACCCGACCGACGGTTGTGACCCAGAGCTTGGCGGAGCCGACTGTGGTGGCGTTTGTGTTCTCGACGAGCCCGACGAGTGCGCGCCCGTGTTGTGCGAGCTGTTCTGCGAGGACGGTTTTGCCCTCGACGAAGACGGCTGCGAAGTCTGCTCCTGCGTCGAGCCCGAGCCTGAGCCCGAAGAGCCCTGCGTCGTCAGCGGCTGCAACTCTGAGATCTGCGCGGCCGAGCCGATGTTCTCGCCCTGTGTCGCGCTGCCTCAGTTCGCCTGCTTCGACGACGCCGAGTGCGGTCACTTCGCTGACGATGGCGGCTGTGGCTGGAAGCAGACCGAAGAGCTGGCCAGCTGTCTCGACGGCTTCGACGCCTAGGCAAGCGAATCGCGAAGAGCGCGAAAGCGATTCGCAAAGCGAATCGCGTGCGCTCGCGGGACATCATCAACCTCGGCGACGAGCACCACCGACGCTCGGAACGCGTCGCCGATCGTCGGGGCCGCCGCGAGGAGATAGGTGAGATGGCCGTAGCTGGCGGCGCCCACGGTCTGGGCGATGCGCAGCGGAAGCTTCGCGTCGGAGTGATCGACGGCTGCCTGCCACAGCGCATCCGTTTTCGTGCTGGGAAGACGAAGCTCCAGTTGCAGCGTTGCGGGCGAGAGCCCGACGGACCGCAATGCTACGGCACCAGACTCCCCGATGGCTTCGTGGATGGGCCGAAGGGCACGAGCGTCCAACGTACGTACGGCGGGCATATCCTGGTGGTGCCCGCCGCCGGCTGAACGATCACGCCGCGGTGACTACACCCGAAGGGCAGGGAAGTCGTAGACGACCGCGCCCTCTTCGGTGATGTCGACGTTGGCGTGGCCAGCCTTGGCGATGTCGGTGAGCTTCTCGTCCGCCTCAGCGACGGGGATCGCGAGCTCGGCTGCGGTCGAGGCGGCGGTCAGTTTTCCGCCGCGAAGTCGAGCCAGCTTGAGCACCCGAAGCTCGAGGTCGACCGTAGGGTCACGCAGGTCGGCGTTGGGATCCTGAGGCGGTGCGTAGCCGGGGCCAGCAGGCGGGTAGCCGGGGTTCTGCGGATAGCCTCCGGGGTAGCCTCCTTGGTACGGCACGGCACCGGGCGGCAACATGGCCTGACCCGCGGGAAGGGCATAGCGGTTGGCCTCGCGAACCTGCGACTCCATCGTGATGAGATCGTAGATGGTGCCCAGCATGAACAGGCCGCCGGTGAGGAACCAGATGATCCCGGTGACCGGCTTGCCCATGTAGAAACGGTGCACGCCCGACACACCCAAGAAGCCCAACGCGGCGAGCAAGTAGGAGACGGTCAGGCTGCGCATGTGCGGGAGGATAGCAGCGGGTTGTGCGTAGGTCGTCATGGGGCGGGCGAGAGTTCCAACCCCGCGCTTGGGGTCGGTATTCCCTCGGGCCGCAGTCCACGAAGCAGAGACGCCAGATCCTGGCTCCGCTTGAGGGTCGCGAACATCGCGGCGTAGACGTCCCAGGCCGGGGCCGCGAGCCGTAGCCACTGTTTGCACCGTCCCAGCGCAACGGCTTCGGTACCGCCTCCATCGAGAATGCGCTGCGCGTACTCCTGGAGTCGCTCACACAGCCACACAGCGTCGAGCTGCGGATCTCGGTGTCCGCGCAGCTGCCTGAACAGGCGGGGGCGACCCATGGCACCCCGTCCGATCATGAACGCGGTGCAGCCGCTGATCTCCTGGCAGGCTTCGACCGCCTCGACCGTGTTGAGATCACCGTTGGCCACCACGGGCATGCGGACCACCTCACGGGCGCGGCCAATGCTGGCCCAGTCGACCGGGGGCCGGTACCCCTGCATTCGGGTTCGCGCGTGAATCGTCAGCCACGAGGCACCGCCCTGCTCGATCGAGCGGGCGATGTCCTCCACATGGTCGGCATTCTCCCAACCGAGCCGGATCTTCACGGTGACCGGGGTGGAATCGGGGACCGCCCTGCGGACCGCTGCCGTGATCGCTTCGAGTCGCTGCGGGAATTGAAGGATGGTCGCGCCGCCGTCACTCTTGTTGACCGTCTTGGCCGGACACCCGAAGTTGATGTCGATGCCCGGCGCACCCATCGCGACGCAGCGGGCGGCGGTGGCGGCCATCGGTTCGGGCTGGCCGCCGAGCAGCTGAACAAAGACCGGGACGCCAGAGGCTGTGGTGCCACCGGTTTGCACCTCGGGGCAGTGCTTGAGGATCACCTTCGGCACCACCGCCATGCGCGTGACTCGAACGAACTCCGACACGCACAAGCTGATCCCGCTGTGACCACCGTGCATGCTGGTGAGCAAGTCGCGATAGACCCAGTCGGTCACGCCGTCCATCGGCGCGAGCGCGGCGAACAGGCCGGGGGCGTCCGGAGTGCGAGCGATGCGAGGGTCGATGACGCTCACAGCGTCAGCTCGAGCTGGCCGTCGAGCTTGGGCGACCAGGGCACCAGGAGGAACTCGTAGGTTCGAGACGGCGTCGCGCCGGGTCGGCTGCGAACCTTGCGACAGATGAACCCCGCGGGGGTCAGCCGACGGCCCTCGAGCATGGCCCAGATCTCGTGCTCGACATCTTGAGCGGCGTAGCCGTTGTGCTCGAGGGTATCCACCACGGAACCCATCGCCATGCCGTGATCAGGGGCGGATTCGACGAGGGCGACGATCGCCTGGCGGAGGGCTGAGCGCATGGACGGCGGAGCATCGCGTGGGCGCCTCCCAGGCGCAAATAGAACTTCGGTGAAAATGACGTTGACTTTCATTTTCATCATGGCAAGATGGTGCCTGTTGGAGCCCGGTCACGAACGTCTTCGTTCGGCTCCTTGCAGGCATCACCGGGCAAAAACATCGAAATGGCCAGCTGGCCCGATCGTAGCGAGGTGCGTCGCTGCGGTTGGGTCGGCTTTTTTGGGCCCGCGCGATCTCTGAATCCCAGCCCACCGTCGGGCTGAGGGGCTTACCGCGAGGCGGGGAGGTTGCCGGGCGCTTGGAGCTCGGTGTCTTCTGAGGGGAACCAGCGGCTGGCGACCCGAATCGCGTTGGTTGCCGCGCCGAGGCGAAGGTTGTCGCCAGCGACGGTGAGGCACACCGTCTTTCCGCTCTCGTCGCGGGGGTCGATCCTCAATCGGCCGGCCAATGTCCGATCGCGGTCATGCACGCACGCGAGTGCGGTCAGGCCATCGCCGACCGGGCCCGGATTCACCCGAAGGAACGGCGCGGTGTTCGTCTGTTGCAGCGCCGCTTCGATTTCGGCAAGCGGGGCGGCTCGCTCGAGCTCGAGCCAGACGTTCATGAAGTGGCCGATCGCGACAGGAACCCGGCAGCACTGAGCGCTGACCTTGAGGGTCGCCGCATCTAGGATCTTGCGGCTCTCCTTCATCAGCTTGCGCTCCTCGGAGCTGAAGCCGCTCTCGTCGGTCTTGCCGTTGTGGGGGACGGTGTTGCCCACGTACTTGGCTGGGTCGAGCTGCGTACCGATGCGGTTGGGCTCGGCATAGCCGGCGCGCGAATCCTCGAGGAAGCCATCGAGCGCACCGATACCCGCGCCGCTGATCGCTTGGTAGGAGCTGATCGCGACCGAGTGCAGACCGAACGCGTGGGCCAGCGGCGCCATCGCCATCGTGAATGGGATGGTGGTGCAGTTGGGGTTGGCGACGAGCTGGGTCTGCTCGGTCACGACCCCGCAGTTGACGCCTGCCGACACCAACGGAACATCCGTCTGCATTCGGTAGGTGTTGCTCTTGTCGACGACCTTGTAGCCAAGCTCCAGCAGCCGCGGCACATAGCGCTTGCTGTGATGGTCATCGAGCGCGACGAGGGCGAGGTCCCCGCGCGGCGCATTGTCTTCCTCGAGCTCAGGCGCCCCGAGCACGTCGAAGGTTTCCCCGTCATGCTCCAGCTGTTTTCGTCGGCTGGCAAACCCAATGATCTTCGCTTGGGGCCACGCCCGGCGGATGAGGGTGATCGACTCGCGACCGACGAGGCCTGTGGCACCAAGGATACAGATGCGCATGGGCGTGCTCTATCACGGAGCGCGAAGCCGAGCGAATCCCCTGGCGCATCCTTTGCGCGTCCAAAACGCAGTGAAATCCACGTCTCAGCCCTCACCAAGAAACGCCAAAGCCCGATGCCCGGTTGTGTCATCATCTGGAGGGGAATGCAGGGAGACAGCATGAACGGAACTACGAGTCGGCAACGCTTGTTTGGACGCTTCGCGATGGGGCTAGCTACGGGGGCGTTGAGCTTGGGTTTGGTGGCTTCGCCTCTCACCGCGCACGCCCAAACCCTGCCGACGACCACGTCCGTGAGCGCCGGGGCCGTCCCGCTCGCTCTCTTCAAGAAGAAGAAGAAGAAAAAAAAGAAGAAGAAAAAGAAGAAGAAGCCGGCAGCTGAGCCCGGACTGTCTCCGGAGTCCGCCGACGCCAAGCGTCAGGCGATCCGCGACTCGGTCGCGAGTGACCTCGACGCCGGCAACCTCGACGGGGCGGCCAGCGGCCTCGAGGAGAACGCTGAGCTTCTCGGTGACCCCGTCACCATGAAGGAAGCCGGTGCGCTTCGCCTCGAAGCTGCCCGCAAGGAGCGCAGCATCGAGCAGGCTGAGGCCAGCATCGCGACGACCACGATCGCCCTCGATATCCTTCACTTCTATGACGGTGTGTCGTCGGGCTCCGCGGAGTCGCGTTGGCTTGTCATCGAGCCCGGAACTGCCGCCGGCATGATCTCCGACGCCGAGGCACAGATCTCGGAGGCGGAGGCGTTGATCGCCGAGATCGAGGCCGAGCAAGCTCCCGAAGACGAGGCTGTCGCCAAGAACGACAAGCCAAAAAAGAAGAAGAAGAAGCGCGGCAAGATGAAGCCGGGCACGGGCTTCCTGATCGGCGGTAGCGTGGCCACGGCCGTCGGTTTGGGTGGTGTAGGGCTCGCGGTCGCCGGACTGTTGCAGAGCAACTCGGCACAAGATGAGGTCGAAGGTCTCGGTGGCGATCCCGCCAACCAGCCGCGCATCGACGAGCTCGACAAAGAGGGCGCCCGCGGCAACATGCTTGGCTACGTCGGTATTGGTGTCGCGGCGGCCGGACTCGCGATCGGCATTCCGCTCATCATCGTTGGCGCCAAGAAGCGCAAAGAAGCCGGTCCTTCCGGCAGCGCGAGCGTTCGCGTGGCTCCACTGGTCGCGGGCCGTATCCAGGGTGTCGCGGTCTCCGGCCGCTTCTAGTACCGAGCTCAACATCGCCATGCGACTGCTTCGAATCCTCACTGTCACGGTTGGGCTGGGCTGTTTCGGCCTCGCTGCGGGCGGCGCCGGCTGCAACCCGGTCTCCGACTTCCAGTGCTCCACCACCGAAGACTGCGTCGCAGAGGGCGCGGGAGGCGTGTGCGAGGCCAACAGCTTCTGCACGTTCCCGGACGCCGAGTGCACCACGGGCAAGCGTTGGCATGATCGGGCGTCCTCGCTTGCGGGGATGTGTTTCGGGGACGAGGGCGGAGCGACCGACACCGACGATTCGGCGGGAAGCTCCGGCGAGTCCGGAAGCAGCGGCGATCCCACGACGGGCGTCGAGCCGACGACTGCGAGCAGCACGTCCGGTGATCCGACCACCGGAGATCCCACGACAGGCGACCCCACGACGGGCGACCCCACGACGGGAGACCCCACGACCGGCGGAAGCTCCTCCGGGACGGGCGCCATGGCCACGTGCGATGAGACCTACGGCGGCGCCGCGGACTACATGCTCTGCGAGGAGGCCGCCGACAGCTGTCGCTTCGGCGTGACGGTCTCGATGACGCCATGCAACACTGTCTGCGAGTCGTTCGGCGGCACGTGTATGGGTGCACAGCTCAACGAGAAGCCGGTGTGCACGTCCACGGGCGACATCACGTGTGACGACATGACCTCCAACACGGTCATCTGCATCTGTAGTCGCTGAGCGCTCAGGCCCACGAGCACGTCGGGATCCGCACGCGACACGCAGCGGCGCGGGTCCGCCATCGTGATACGCACCGCGGCATGTCGCAGCGTGCAGCCTTCGCCCCGCGGGACATCTCCGCGTCCGACCACGCCACGATGGTTTCGACCGTCAAAGGCCTCGCCATGGACGCGGTCCAGAAGGCGAACTCGGGGCACCCGGGGATGCCGATGGGAACGGCCTGCATGGCCAGCACCCTGTGGACCCGGTTCATGGTCCACGACCCCGCCGACCCCAACTGGCCGGACCGCGATCGCTTCGTCCTCAGTGCAGGCCACGGCTCGATGCTGCTGTACTCACTGCTGCACCTGTCGGGCTACTCGCTGACGCTCGACGACCTGAAGAACTTCCGCCAGTGGGGCTCGAAGACGCCGGGCCACCCCGAAGTGCACGACACCGAAGGCGTCGAGGTCACGACGGGACCGCTGGGAACCGGCTTCGCCACGGGCGTGGGCATGGCCGTCGCAGAGCGCTGGCTCGCGACCCGCTACAACCGACCCGGTCACGAAGTCGTCGACCACTTCACCTACGGCATCGTCAGCGACGGCGACCTGATGGAAGGCGTCGCGTCGGAGGCAGCCAGCTTCGCGGGGCATCAGAAGCTCGGCAAGCTGATCTACCTCTACGACGACAACCAGATCACGATCGACGGCGGGACCGGAATCTCGTTCACCGAGGATGTTGGTAAGCGCTTTGAGGCCTATGGCTGGCAGGTGCTCAAGGCCGACGGACATGATGACGCCGCGCTCACGGCTGCGCTCACGGCAGCACGCGCCGAAGCGGGCAAGCCCACGCTGATCTGCGCGCGCACGGTGATCGGTCACGGCAGTCCCTCGAAAGCGGGCAAGTCCAGCTCGCACGGGTCGCCACTGGGGCACGAGGAAATTGAAGCCACGAAGAAGGGCATGGATTGGCCGCTCGAGCCGTTCCATGTGCCCGAAGGTCTGCCTGGCAAGATCGCAGACACGATCGCTCCGGGCGTCGCACAACATGCCGCTTGGAACGAGCGCATGGTCGCCTACCGGGCCGCGCACGCGGAGCTGGCCGCCGAGTTCGAAGCCGTGCTCGAAGGCAAAGCGACCGCCGCTGACTTCGAAGGTCTCCCGGAGTTCGAGGTCGGCACCAAGCTGGCCACCCGCAAGGCGAGCGCCAAGGTGCTCAATGCTCTGGCGGAGCGCTTCCCCTCGCTGGTCGGTGGGTCCGCGGACCTGGCCGGCAGCAACGGCGTCGGCTTCCCCGAGGGCGGCGTGCTGAGTCCCGAGCAGGGCGATGGCCGCAACGTTCACTTCGGCGTTCGCGAGCACGGCATGGGCGGCATCGTGAACGGCATGGCGCTTCACGGCGGCATGCGGCCCTTCGACGCCACGTTCCTCATCTTCTCCGACTTCATGCGCGGCGCGGTTCGGCTCTCGGCGCTTCAGCAGATCCCGGTCGTGCACATCTACTCGCACGACAGCATCTTCCTGGGCGAGGACGGTCCCACGCACCAGCCCGTCGAGCAGACGATGAGCCTGCGGATGATCCCCAACCTTCACGTCGTTCGCCCCGCGGACGCCAAGGAGACCGTCGGCGCGTGGACGATGGCGCTTCAGCGCACCGACGGACCCACGGCGATCTTGCTGACCCGTCAGGGCTTGCCGATTCTCGAAGGAAGCAAGCGCGACATCACGCGCGGTGCGTACGTGGTGCTCGAGCCCTCCGGAGAAGGCGAGCTGCACGGGATCCTGCTCGCCACCGGCTCCGAGGTCTCGCTCGCGGTCGAGGTCGCCGGTCGGCTGGAAGCCCAAGGCAAGCGCACCCGCGTGGTGTCGATGCCGTGTTGGGAAGCGTTCGAAGCCCAGGATGGCGCCTACAAAGAAAGCGTGCTGCCCAAGGCTGTCACGCGCCGCCTGTCGATCGAGGCGGGTGTTGGCATGGGTTGGGAGCGATACGCCGCCCACCAGCAGAGCATCGACCGCTTCGGCGCCTCGGCCCCGATGGAGGTGCTGGCGGAGAAGTTCGGCTTCACCGCCGACGCGGTGCTCGCCCGCTATCTCGACCTGGCGTAGGTCGGGTCAGTCGAGGTCCCGGAGCAGGGACTCAAGGGCCTCGACGAGCTGGTCTGTCTGCTGGACTGTGGGGGTGAAGCGTAGGGCTTCGCCGACGCACAGGAAGTAGCGGTCGTCGTACTTGCTGTCTTTCTCTACAACGACGTCGAGCCCAGCGTATTGACCCAGCTGGAACACGGGTCGTTCGGCGTAGGTCCAGCGCCCTGGCTCCACCTCGACGTCGAGGTGGCGACCCGTTCGAAGCGTATCCCGGAAGAATGCGCGCAGTTCGTAGAGGGACGCCACCTTGCCCCACGGCAGCGTGATGTGAAACAGCCCGATATCGACGAGGAGTTCGAAGGCACCTTCCGGGTTCTCGAGAAGCTCCAGCGTGACGTCGGCCGCGACACCGAGCGCGAGCAAAACACTGGAGTTCGAATCGGCCACGGCCAGGTCCAAGTCTCTCACGGGGGAGGACGGGCTCGGGTGCAATGACGGCGAGCGAGGCTGGGACTCGGAGCTCAGGACCCCCTGTCCATCGCGGCGCTAGTTCTGCCTCTCGTCGTTCGCGTGTTTGCGATACGGGGCGTCGGTCGGTGTCGGCGGCCTCGTCCACGGCTTGGGCCCCTCACCGGCTTCGTCGCGCTCCTCCTCCTCTTCGAGCATGCAGATCACCGCAGAGTTGGCGTGGTTCGGCATGAAGGCGGAGTTGACGTCCATGAGCGCGTTGCCCATTGCCGCCCCGCCTGCCGAGCCCCGAACGCCGGGGGTTCCTTTGCGGCGTCGCCACGCCATGAGAATGAGGGACGCCGCGAAGAGGCCAAGCACAAGGCCTGGCAGGCCCGGGAATCCCATGACCGGCTCCGACGACTGGGAAACCTGCGCACCTTCGGGTCCCCATATTGCGAGCATCACGGCTCTACTCTACGCCGTCTCCGCGGGATTCTGACCGGTCGCCGTGCGCGCGCAGCCAAGCTTCGATCGTGGGGACCGCGGCTGGCTGCCGTCGCTTCGCGTGAACTCGCGCGGCCCGAGCGATGTCGCGGCTCAGATCCTTGTGCCCTCCGCTCCATTCGATATCGGCGAGCTCGAGCCGAGCCTGCATCTCTTGTTCGGCCCCGTAGTCGGATCCCTCGAGAAGTTCGATGGCTCGTGTCAATCGTGACCGCGCGGCGTCGTTGTTTCCGGCGCGGGCGTCGAGGTGGCCGAGGGCGGCGGGGGGAAACGCAGCGTTGGAGTGGTCGGCGCCCTGCGTGGTTTCGACGATCAGGAGGGCGCGTTCCAAGGTCGCGCGGGCTTCGGGTTCGCGCCCGGGCTGTTGGCTCAGCGCGTTGCCGAGTACGACCAGGCTCGGCGAGAGCATCGGGTGGTTGGCCCCAACAACACGGCTCGATTGCCGAGGTAGTCCGCAACCGGGTCCGAGTTCTTGCCGCTCCGTCTCGTCTCTTGAGCGATCACGTCGTCGAACATGGCGAGGCTGGTCTCGACGCGGCCGGTCAAGCCCAGCAGAAGTGCGAGGCGACCGCGGGTGCGAAGCATGGTCGGGTGTTCCTCAGGATAGGTCTCCTCGAAGATGGAGGCCGCCGTCTCAAGCGTGTCTCTGGCGCCGACAAGCTCATCTTCGCCAATCCAAGCGCCAGCGACTTCTGCGAGGGCCTCGGCGACGAGGGGGTGAGAGAGACCGAGGAGTTCGGTTCGGTCTCGCTGTGCTCGGCGGAAGTGTTGCATCGCCGCGGCGTAGTCCCCAACGCTGACTTCGAATGATCCCCGGCGCAACGCGGTGGCGGCTGCAAAAAAAAATGCTCGGCGTCTCCTTCGTCGGCGAGTACGGACTCCGCGCTGGCGTACAAGGAGCGCGCGGACTCGACGTCGCCATTGGCTTGGGCGAGCTGTGCATCGAGCTCCAGCAAGGCCGAGCGAAGTTGAACTGGGGTGGACGCCGTACAGAACGCGTATTGATCGTCTCGGACCAGTTGGGTCTCGCTGCCAACGTTGCTCAGGCCCTCGCCGCGAGTACGGGCACGGGTGAGCCCAAAGTCGGTGACAACCACACGGCCGGTCTCGGTGCGCTGCACGTATCGGCTGTCGAAGTCGCCGTGCACCAGACCGGCCTCGTGCGCCGCGACCAAACCGCGGCCGGCATCGACAAAGGTGGCCAGTACATCCGACCACGCCGGGGATGCGCGGTCGATCCAAGTCCGCACGGACTCGCCATCGAGCAGCTCCATCGCGATGAACAGCTCGCGCCGGGTCGCACCGACGTCATAGATCTGGATGACGTTCGAATGGCTGAGCCGAGCCATCGAGCGAGTCTCGCGAAGGAGGCGAGCGCGCGAGTAGGGCGTGCCGTCCTCGTGGCTCGATGGGATCAGGCGCAACGCAACCCTGCGCTCGAGCTTGCTATCATGTGCTGCGTAAAGGGCGCCCACGCCGGCGTCCTCCATGGGGCCGTCGAGGATGTAGCGCCCGATCCGCGAACCGGGCTCTCGGCTGGACGCGATCATGTCCGCGCCGGCCGTGCTCACCTCGCGCAGAACGAGAGCAACGGAGTTCGGAGAGGACGAATCCTGGCTCGTCACGGGCGCTGTCCTCGATGGTACGCGGGACGCTCACGCACAGTCAGAGGTCGGCGCAACTACCCCCGCAATGCCGTTTAGGGAGTCCTGGCGGCAACTGGCCTGCTAGCTCACACCCTGGATCCGCGCGCCTCGCCGCCGGGCGTGAGCAGCCACGCAAGCCGCGCGGATGCCGTGGGGTGCCCCAGGCGGAAGGTTGTGGCATTCTCCGCGCGCCTCGCCCCCGATCCTCGGGTCTTGCGGGGCTTTTGCAGCCACGTTCTCCAGACGCCTAAAGGGCAACAAGCAGCCATGGTCGACCTCGTCAACACCCGCAACATTGGGATTTCCGCCCACATTGACTCCGGAAAAACGACGCTCACCGAGCGCATCCTTTTCTACACGGGTCGTATCCACAAAATCGAGGAAGTCCGTGGCAAGTCCGGCGTCGGCGCGGTCATGGACAACATGGAGCTGGAGCGTGAGCGCGGCATCACCATTCAGTCCGCTGCCACCTTCGTCGAGTGGGGCCCCACCCACATCAACATCATCGATACACCCGGACACGTCGACTTCACCGTCGAGGTGGAGCGCGCACTCTCGGTTCTCGACGGTGCCATCCTCGTCCTTTGCGGATCCTCCGGTGTGCAGTCGCAGTCGATCACGGTCGACCGTCAGATGCGTCGCTACAACGTCCCCCGCGTTGCGTTCATCAACAAGATGGACCGCACCGGCGCGGACGCCTACCGCGTGACGAGCCAGCTTCGCGAGAAGCTCAAGCACAACGCCGCGATGGTGACCATCCCAATCGGTGCCGAGGATGACTTCGAAGGCATCGTCGATCTTCGTATCCGCAAAGCCTTCTTCTTCGATGGCGACAACGGCGAGAACCTCCGCGAAGAGGAAGTCCCCGAGGACATGAAGGAGAAGACCGAGGAGATGCGCAACAAGCTCGTCGAGACGGTCGCCGACTTCGACGACGCCATCATGGAGAAGTTCCTCGACGGTGAGGAAGTCTCCGCCGAAGAGCTGAACCCGGTCATTCGCAAGGCCACGCTCTCCCTCGACCTCACCCCCGTGTTCTGTGGCTCCGCCTACAAGAACAAAGGCGTTCAGGTGCTCCTCGACGGCGTCGTCTCCTACTTGCCCAACCCCACCGAGGTGGAGAACAAGGCGTTCGAGATCGCAAACGACGGCAAAGAGACCGAAGTCGTTCTCGCGACCGACGACAGCAAGCCCATGTGCTCGTTGGCGTTCAAGCTCGAGGACGGTCGCTACGGTCAGCTCACCTACGTCCGGATCTACCAGGGGTCGATCAAGAAGGGCATGTTCGTCTACAACACGCGAACCGGCCAAAAGGTGAAGCTGGGTCGCATCGTTCGCATGCACTCCGACAAGATGGAGGACATCGAGGAAGCGGGATCCGGCGACATCGTCTCGATGTTCGGCATCGACTGCGCTGCCGGTGACACGTTCACCGACGGCGAGGTCAAGTACTCGCTGCGTTCGATGTACGTGCCTGCGCCCGTCATCGAGTACTCGCTCGAGCCCAAGGACAAGACGAACCTGTCCAACTTCTCCAAGGCGCTCAACCGCTTCTCCAAAGAGGACCCCACGTTCTCGGTGCGCCGCGAGGAAGAGTCCGGCGAGACCCTGATCGCAGGCATGGGCGAGCTTCACCTCGAGGTCTACATCGAGCGAATGAAGCGCGAGTACAAGGTCGAGACCATCGTTGGTGAGCCTCAGGTTCGGTACCGCGAGACCATCCAGAACGAGATCCCGTTCGCCTACACGCACAAGAAGCAGACCGGTGGCTCCGGTCAGTTCGCGAAAATCGGCGGCATCATGCGTCCGCTGACCGATCCCGAGGACGAGAACGAGACGTACCGGTTCGTCGACAAGATCGTCGGCGGCATCATTCCTCGCGAGTACATCCCCTCCTGTGACAACGGGTTCCAGCAGGCGATGGCACGCGGTGTGGTCATCGGCTTCCCGGTCGTGAACGTCGAGATGGAGCTCACCGATGGTGGCTTCCACGCGGTCGACTCCAGCGACATGGCGTTCCAGATCTGCGCCCGAAACGCCTTCAAAGAGGCGATGCGTGCGGCCAAGCCGGTCGTGCTCGAGCCCGTGATGAAGGTCGTCGTCGAGACGCCCGAGGAGTTCCAGGGCGCGGTTCAGACGATGCTCATCCGACGCCGTGGCCTCATCAACGGCTCGGAGACGGCATACGGAACCACCGCTGTCGACTCGAACGTCCCGCTCTCGGAGATGTTCGCCTTCTCCAACGAGCTTCGATCCGGTACGCAGGGCAAAGCCGAGTTCACGATGGAGTTCGCGAAGTACGCTCCCGTGCCTCAGAGCGTCCAGCTCGAGCTCGCGGAGAAGTACAAAGACCGTCAGAAGGGCTGATCAGCACCCTCTTCGGAGGTGCCTCAAAGGTCGCGCTCGGGTTTCCCGGCGCGGCCTTCTTCGTTGGTTCGTGCGACAGGTGCAAGGCTTGCCGGGCCGGTGTCGACCGAGGACACCACAGACGACGCACCATGGCGATCGCAAAGACCCGAGACGAGCTGGGCTCCGCCATGGAGACGGCCTACGCGAAGCTGTGCGCCGACCTCGATCGACTCACGGCGAGCCAGTCCGGCGAGGTCTGCGTCGACGACTGGACGGTGGTCGATGTCCTGACAGTCCGGACATGGTGGGGCAACGCCGTCGTCGGTTGGATCGATGCGGGGCGGCGTGGTGAGGTCCCGGATACGCCCGCGCCTGGGTTCGCCTGGAAGGACACACCCCGACTCAACGCAGGAGTCATCGCCGACGCGCCCAAGCGCCGGTCCTGGAGGCGGGTCCGCGCCGACTTCGAGGCCAGTCACGACGCGGTCGTTGCCGCGCTGAAGCGTCTGAGTGATGCCGAACTGGAGGCGCCGGGGCAGTTCGAGTGGGCCGGGCGGTGGCCGGTCCTACGATGGGTTTCGATCGCGACGACGACCGGCTACGCGTCGTCGCGGAAGTACGTTCGGGCGTTGCTGCGAAAGCTCGAGGCCTGAGGCCGAGTTCGCTCGAGCACTTACTTCTTGGGCGGCAGGAGTTTGATCTCCTGGCTCAGTGGCGCGATCTTGCCGCCGGTGGACTTGAGTTCTACGCCGAGCATCAGCTTGAGCTTGTTCGTCTCGCGGTCGGCGTAGAGCTTCTGGAGGTTGGCGCTCTTGTCGTCGTCCATGAAGACCATGCCGCCACAGCCTTCCCAGTCGCTCCCGACGGCACCCGGGAAGGGGTTGTCTTCGGCACTCCAGCTGCTTCCATCGTCGGTCTCGGTGGCAAGCAGATCGGACTTTTCCGCCCCTTCGACCGTGTACACGGCGGTGAGCGTTGAGGTGATCGCGGTGATGACCGGGCCCTTCGTGCCCGAGACGGTGATCTGGTACTTCACGCCTGTGTCGGTGACGGGGATGCTGTCCTCGAGCGTCTTGAACTCGATCTTGGCGTCGCTCACGGGCACGGGGTCACAGGCTGCGAACAGGACGCTTGCAAAGAGAAGGGCACGGCGCATGGCGGGAGGGTACCAAGGTGGCCTGTCGGAGGCGTTGCTCCCCTGCACTCGCTCCACTTGAGCAACGTTGCCCAACATGGGCAGGCTCGCCGAGCCGCAGGTCCGTGTGACCCGAGCCGTGCCGCGTTTGGCATGATCCTCGCTAAGTCCGCCTGCATGAGTGAAACGCCAGTCCGACCCAAGTCCGTCCCCGCCGATGCGTGGTGGGAGCCCAGTGACAACGAGTGGGTGCTCGGACCGAAGGATGACGACGGCGAGCTCCACGGTGAGGTGTCGTACTGGCGTCCCGACGGAACCCTCTGCTGCCGGTGCGACCATGAGCACGGCCAGGCGCACGGGCAGAGCCAGCGCTTTCACGAGAGCGGCGAGCGATCGCAGATGTGCTCGTTCGTTCGTGGCGAGCTTCATGGAACCCGCGCCTGGTTTTCCATCGAAGGACCCTCGACGGAGAACACTCGACCTCCGGGCGTGCCCGAAGAGGTGATGCGCTCGGAGATGGACTACGACATGGGGGATGTGACCGCCGTACGCCACTTCGACGGCGATGGCTGCCGCCTGTGCGCGGACGGGACGCGCTTCCCCGACCGTCCCGCGTCGCTCTCATCGAGCGCTTGGTGGGACGAACGCGACGAGCGCTGGAAGGACGGACGCGCCAACGGTGAGGCCGAGAAGATCGGCGTCTGGGAGCACTGGGACCGCGACGGGCTGTTGCTGCAGCGGTGTGCCTACGAGGCTGACGCGCTGCACGGCCCGGGCTGGGAGAGGGTCGAGCCGGACACGCTACGCCTGCCGAGTGCGGTCGCGGCTCGCGGTGCGTATCACGAGGCGGTTCGGGTCGGACCGTGGGAGTTCCTCGATGCCGCGGAGCAGATCGTGGGTGTGCTCGACTACGGCGAGCCGGTGGGCGCAGACGAAGAGCTGGTGTGTCTCGATGACGCGTCTCGGCCGGCGGAAGCGTGGCTCGACCTGGCCGGAAAGTATGGGGTGCAACGGAATCTTGGGCTGTGGCTCGCGACGTTGGGCCGTGCTGCGGGTGCCGCCGGGGACGTGACGCAGCTGCGGGCCGCGGTCGCTGCACGGCGCAGCCCGTGGACGACGGAGGTCGCCATGGAGCGGGCTGAGGAGGGCGACTCCGTCGGCGATGTGATCGACGCCCTCGCTGCCGGGGCCGATGTTGCGGCATGCCTGCGCGCCATGGCGATTCAGCTCGACCAGCACGAGCGGTCCCGCGCGGCGCTCGAGTTCATCGACGCCGCCATGATGTTGGCCCCCGACCGCGCCGACTATGCGTTTACCCGCGGCTTGGTGCACATGAGCCTCGGACACGCCGACGCGGCCCGTGCCGATGCCGCGCGGCTCCCCGACGAGGGGCAGCGTGGGTTCTTGCAGCTGTACGCCAAGGTCTTGTTTCCCGTGTTCGACTTCTGGCCCAGCCGCGAAGACCCGCACACGCACTACGACGGCCTTCCCGATGCGCCCAGCCAGCCGCTCCCGGCGATGCTCGGCTTGATCGAGAAGTACGCCACGCGGGTCCTACAGATCCGCACCGCGATGCTCGAGCACGACGGCGTCACACAGGAAACGCCATGGATGCTCCCCGACGTGTCGGCGTTGCTCTCGAGCGGCCCGGTTCCGCTGGGGACCGACAGATTCGAGACCCCCGACCCCGACGACCCCGACGAGCCGTACGTCATCGACATCGATGAAACCTTGGAGCTTGGAGATGCGATTCCCGACCTGCTCCGCTCGGCCCGGGCGGAGTGGCATGCCTTGTGTTGGTTGCTGTGGAGCTGTGGCGTCGACCGACTCCAGCTTCCGACGCGTCTGAATCCACCGAAGAACTTCGGGCAAGCGGCCGGCATGGCGCCCACCCGGCTGTGGCGCTGCCGCGACCGCGTTCACATGCGCGGGATGGGGGCCCAGAGCCAGGGCATCCCGGGGTTTGCCTGGAACGGCGTCGACATCGACGAGCTACCCGGAGCGCTCACCAACATGGCGATGTTCGAGTACCAGGAGATGCAGGCGCTGATGTACTGGTTGACCGACGACGAGGTCCGCTCGCCGTGGCAGGACAACTTGCGCGGGAGCTGAGGCCTACGCGTCGGTGCCGGTCTCGCGGGGCTTGTACGTGTAGTACCCGCTGCCGCCGCCGTAGTCGTAGCGTTCTTGGCGGGCGTCAACCTCGTTGAGCACGACGCCGAGCATGTTGGCGTCGCTCTGCATCAGGCTGCTCATGGCCCGCTCGAGCTCGCCGCGCCGCGTCTGCTCGCAACGGCTGACCACGATGACGCCGTCGACCTGGCTGGCGAGGATGAGGGGGTCGGCGACGGGTAGGACCGGCGGGCTGTCGAGGATGACGACGTCGAAGCGCTCTTTGAGACCGATCAAGAGCTGATGCAGCGCGTGGGACTCGAGCTTCTCCGCGGGGTCGTCGGGAATTTCGCCACACACCATGATCGAGAGGCTCTCGGGCGCGCCGTCGGGTTGCCGAATGACGGCGTCATCGATCTCGGCCTTTCCGGCGAGCAGGGCAGAGAGGCCCGTGCGCTTGGGATCGGTCTCGAACACCTGATGCAGCCGGGGCCGTCGCATGTCGGCATCAATGACCAACACCGACTTGCCCGCTTGGCAGAACGACAGCGCGAGGTTCATCGCGGTGCTGCTCTTGCCCTCGGATGAGGACGGCGAGGTGATCATGATCGTGGACGCGGGCTCGCCCCCTTGCACGAAGGCGAGGGAGGTCCGAATGCCGCGGCAGCGCTCGGCCATGAGCGACTGGGGGAACTTGTGCGCGTAGAGGTCACGCTGCTTGCGTTGTGCACGAGCATTGCCGGCCCCCAGACGTGAATCGGGAGGCAGCAGCGGCAGCTGGCCGAGCACCGGCACGCCGAATGGCGACAGCGAGCGCTCCAGGTCGAGGAGGCCGCGCAGGCGGGAGTCTCGGAAGTCGATGGACAGGGCGAACACACAGCCCAGCCCGATGCCAAGCACGCCACCGAGCAGGACGATGAGCTCCTTGGGCGGGAACACGGCTTCGGCCGAAACCGTCGCCCGGTCGAGGATCTCGATGCCTTCGTTCTCGACCCGGTTCGTCAGGCCGATCTCGGTGTCGCGTCGAGCGACCAGCAGGTACTCCTCGGACGCGACCGATGCCTCACGCTCGAGCTCTCGGTACTCGCGCTCGAGGCCAGAGAGGGTGAGCGCGCGTCGGCGTTGGCCTCCGAGAGACCCGCCGAGGTAGCTCTCGTGCTCGGACGCTGCCGCGACCTGAGCTTCGAGGGACGAAAGAAGAGACTTGGACTCGCGTTCGATCTTGGCGTTGATCAAGTCCAGCTTCTTCTTCGCCTTGCGGTGCTCTTCGTGCTTGGGGCCGAACTCGACGTCCGCGTCGCCAAAGGCCGACTCGGCTGCAAGCTGCTCCTTTCGCATCTCCTCGAAGACGGTGAGCTTCGCCTCGGGAAGGAGGTAGGCGGCGGCGAGCTGGTCTTTGCCGTGCAGCGTCTTGGCTTGGCCGAGCATCCGCTTGAGCCGGTCGTGCTCGCTCTGAGCTTCCTTGTGCTGCCTGGTGAGGGTGAGCACCGCTTCGGTGATCTCGTTTTGGCGGTCAGACAATGCGATCGAGGTGATCTTGTTGTCCTTCTTGAAGTCCTCGAGGTCGTGTTCCGCTCCGCGGACGGTCCCAAGGGCCTTGCCTCGCTCCTCGGTGATGTCTTTCTTCGCCTCGCGCCCGACCTTGTTGCGGCCTTCTTGGACGTGGGCGATGTAAGCCTCGGCGACCGCGTTGGCCATGTTCCGAGCGACGAGCGGGTCAGGGTACTCGGCGGTGATCAGGACGATGCGAGAGCTGGGCACCTCGGTGATCGTCAGCATCTCGCGCAGACGCTCGACCGGGTCGACGTCAGCGGCCTCGGCCTCGCGCTCGGCGGGGTCTTCGATCTTGTGCACCCCCAAGAACTGGGGGTCGGCGGCGAGGCCCAAGGATTCGAGCGCGGCGGAAGCCACCGTCCGGCTGCTCATGATCTGCCGCTGCGTTTGGTAGTACTCCTTGTATCCAAGCAGCCGCGCCTGGGCGTCCTCGCCAACGCCCTCGACCTTGTCGAGAACTTGAGGCCCGGACATGTGGAGCACGATCGAAGCGCTGGCTTGCCACCGAGGCTCGAGAAGCCGAAGCACACCGATCGATCCGGCGATGCACACGACGGTCGTCACCGCGATGACCAACCATCGACGGCGGAGGATCTGCATCAGCCGCGAGAGCTGGGCGAGAACATCGACCTGCCCACCATCTTCGGCAGCGGGTCCGGCGCCGTTGGGCGCATGGGGAGGAGCGGAGTGCATCTGGAGCTACGAGGTGAAGACTAGCGCGGACAGGTCCCAGAGGCCGTCAGGGAGGGCAAGACGGGCCACTACTGAACGAACGGAGGGCTCCTAGGACGGTGGGGACGGGCTGCATTGGTTCGTGCAGCCGGCGGATGGAATCCGTGTTGCGCAAACCGCGGAACACCTACCGAAGCTGGGGGAAGTCGGCCTCGGGCAGCACGACGCCGATCCACAGCGGGTGTGCCGGGTCGAGTTCGTAGCTACGGAACCCCGTCCACCAGGCCTGGCCAGCGGCTTCGATGCGGAAGGGCTCCGCTTTCATGCCTCCATCGGTCCACATGCGAAGCGCCTCTGCTGACACCGGTTCGCCGATCTCATCGAGCGGCTGGAGGACCGCCTCGAGCTTGGAGGTTTCGTCGACGAACTTGGGGGAGCGAGGCAGGCCGATCACCCGGTGCTGCGCATCGAGCACGAACACCTTGCCGTGCTCCTCGCCATGCCCGGTGTTCGGCATGCGCATCGTAAAGTCGGACAGGTCCGTCAGAAGCATGTCGACGCCGAGCACAAAGCTGCGCCCCGCTGGGCTCCTCGCCGTGCGCGCGGCCGTGACTCCGGGCTGGTTGGTCGTGAAGAATGTGTAGGGGTCGGTCCACACGATCTCCTCTGGGGCCGTCGATGCTCCCTGAAACCAGGGCCGCTTTCGGGGGTCGTAGTCGACGGTTTCGGTCCAGCTCTGGGTGACGTTGCCGGCGGGGTCGAGCTTCTGAAAAAGGGTCGGGGTGTCGGGCTTGGACACACGGACCCGCCACCCGTCTTCGATGCGCAGCAGCATGTACTCGTTTCCGAGCGTGTCCGCGCGCAACACCGAGCTGATCACCTCGTAGCCATCGATGAGCGGCAAGAAGAACGACGTGAGGGTCTCGGGATCGTCGGTGTCGAGTCGTCCGGCCTTGGCCCAATCGGCAGCGCCTTGCAAGCTTCCCCGGACCGGCTGAAGAAGCCCGGCCAGCTCGGCCTCGAGCCCGTCCGCGGCCGTGCCGATCAGTAGCTGGGAGAGGTGGTTTCGTTCGAGGCGAGCCCGGTCGCGAGCATCCCGAATCATCAGCGCGGCGACCACGGAGCCCACCAAGACGATGAGCGCGAGCGCGATCGCGGAGAACTGAAGGAGCCGAGTGAGACGCCGCTTCTTCTCGCGAGTGGCGATCGCTTTGGCGAGTCGCTTCTGCAGCGCGGACGCACGGGTGGACTGGTCGGGAGTCGGGAGGACGCCCGCGGGCAGGTGTCCGAGCATGTCGAGTTGCTGCCGCACGACCGAAATCTCCTGGTTGGAGAGGGCACAGAACGCGTGCAGCAGGTGGGCCTCTACGATGTAGTGCCGGGCAAATGCGTTGTCGGGCCACGAACTCAGCGCCTGCTCGAGGACCCCAACCACGCGGCCCAGTGTTCGATAGGTTTGTTGCTGATCGGTGTGGCGCGCGATCTTCTTGGATTGGCGCTCCCGCTGAAGCTGAGCCTGTGCCTGCTCGAGCTCGCGGAAGTCTGCGACGGCTTCGGCGGCGAGCTCCGCGGAGTCGAGGTGGCGTAGCGCGGCGCGGACCTCATCCGCAAACGCCTTTCCATCTGCTTGCCGAGCGTGCGGATGGGTCGCGAGTGCGCGCTCGAGGACCGGACGAAGGACGTCGTGGTACGGCTCGAGCTCGGGCGAGACGGACTGCGGAAACGACCACTCGTTGCGGCTCGCGATCTTGAGCGCGTCGATGGCCGTCGCTTCCTCGTGCGGCGGGATGCCGTACAGGACCTCAAACATGACGGCGCCGAGCATGTAGACATCCGTCCACGGCCCGACCCAGTCACGCTGCCCGGTGCTGATCTCGGGCGGCATGTACACCGGCGTGCCGCAGGTGATGATGACCTGGTTGATGTCCAGGATCCGTGAAGGACGCGTGGGGTCGGGGTGCAGCGCACACGCCAGGCCCCAGTCGACCAGCAGCACCTCGCCGAACTCGCCGACCATCACGTTCTGCGGCTTGATGTCGCGATGGATGATGCCGCGGCTGTGGGCATAGGCGACTGCGTTGGCCGCTTCGATCAAGATCTCGAGGTGCGCTCGCAGGTCGTGGGTCTCGCCCGGCGGTGCGTCGATCGTTCCTGGCGTGCGCTTGTCGAGCAGGTCGTCCCACGGCGTGCCGTCGACCAGCTTCATGCTGTAGAAGATCTGGTCGCCCTGGTCGACGCCCATGTCGTAGACGGGGACGATGTTCGGGTGTTCGAGGACTGCTGTGATGCAGGCTTCGCTTTCGAACGAGTCGGTCGAGTCGGGCAGGCCTGTGTCCGCGTGGAGCTGCTTGACCGCGACTTCGCGCCCCAACGAGAGCTGCTTGGCTCGAAAGACGCGGCCCATGCCGCCCGACCCGACCTCGGTCTCCAGCTCGAACTCGGTGCGGCCCAGTTGGCCTTCGATTCCAGGTGCGCTGACGTGAATGCGACGACGAGGTGTTGCGGTGGGCCGACGCTTTCGCACCTCCTGGGTCTCGCCGTCCGACAAGGCCCGGGTGCGATTTGAACCGGCTGCAGGTTCCGGAAGCGTGGGTCGATGCTCGGGCATCGGCCGGTACTCTGGGGCTGGCCGAATCGAGGTCCGGGGGCTATCGGTCGGCGCGATCCGGGCTTTCCAGGCGCGCTCCAGGTCGTTCGACCAACCGGCTCGCCAGCTCTCCTCGCTCACGACATCAAGGGTAGCAGGTTCAACGCGAACGCCGAGACCTCCATGCGAGGCTGAACATCCATCCCCACAGCAGGAGCCCGAAGACATCGTGGTCGGAGCCGGCTCGACAGTCGCATCCTTCGTGCTGCCCGTTCGCCATTCCGCCATCGTCCACATCGCCGGACGCGAAGACGGCAAGGGTCGCATCAGAGCTGTTGCCCGCACGATCGGTTGCGACGGCACGGAGTTGGTGTTCTCCGCCGGTCAACTCGATCTCGAACACGGCTTGGTCACCCCAGGAAGTGCCAGCTTCGAGGGGGAGGTCATCGAGGGTGAGACGGATCGTATGGACGCCGGATCCTTCGTCCAGCGCCTGTACATCGATCCTGTGGACGCCGGCCTCGACGATGTCCGGGGGGTCGGTGAACTCGACGGAGGGAGGGACGACGTCACCTCGAGCGTCAAAGCTCGCCCCGCAGGTTTGGGGGGCGAGTTCCCGTGGTTGCTCGCAGCCGGAGGCCCAAGCTCCGCGTCCATCGTCGGGCATGGCTGCGAACCCGTCGCAGTCGGCCGTTGGACTCCACGTTCCATCGGCATCGAAACAAGGGCTGATGTCGAAGCCCGAGCGCGCTTCGATCCACGGTGTCGCGAGGTGCATCAGCGATGCGAAGCCTCCGTCCCCGCAGGCCTCTCCGTAGGAGACGATTCCAAACACTCGCCATTGGCCGCCGGGGAGCTGCACGAACGCGGGCCCACCCGAGTCTCCCTCGCAGGAGTCGCGGCCGTCTCCGCCGAGCCCAACCTCATCGCCTTGCCACGCCGTGATGCTGGTCGTCACAGAGCGCTTGTCGCCGTATCCAACCTCGGACTCCCCGAAACCGACGAGGGTGGTCGGCATGTCCGGCACCAACGCATCGGCCTCGCAACCCATCAAGGGCGGCACGACCGGTACATCGTCTTGGGCCGAAGTCAGGATGCAAAAAGCCCAGTCGCGACCTGCGCCCGGGAGAAAACCGTCGGGCCAGGTCTCGCATCGTTGTGTCGCGACCGTTCGGGCGTGACGTGGGGCGATCGAGCTACCGAGTTCGACGCTGGAGAATGCGTCGCCGCAATGAGCTGCGTAGACGACCACGCGAGGGTGGACGAGGGTGCCCGTACAGACCCGCCCCAGCGACACGACGGTTGGCCAAGCGCACGCATCGGTCGCCTCACCGCCAACGATCTTGGCCGGATCTGGGGGGGCCGTCAGGGAGCCCGTTGCGGCCACAAGTGCCGCGAGTGCCGCCGTCGCGAGCCACACGTCTCATGGTACCAGTCGCCTCGCCGGGTTCGACCTTGGCGGCTTGCTGCTGTAGCTTCAAGGAGGTGTCGATGCGCTTCTGGACGATTGCGCGGCAGATGTTGATGGTGAGCCTGGTGCTGCCGGCTTGTGGCCGGAGCCCGACGGACGTGTTCACTCTCGCCTCGGGCTCGTCGGGAGGGGACACGGGGACCTCGACCGGCGAGGAAGAAGTCTGCGACCCCGAACTCGAGAACTGCACCTCTGTTGTCACGCTCCAGCGGGCGGCGGACATCCTGTTCGTCATCGACAACTCCGGATCGATGGGCGAGGAGCAGGGCGTTCTTGCCGCGAACTTTCCGCAGTTCATCAACGTCCTGGAGGGCGAGCAGGTCGGCGCGAGCTACCGGATCGGGATCGCGACCTCCGACGAGATCGGGCTTCGGGCAACGAGCTGTCGGCAGCGCCTGGGCGACTTCATCTGGGAGGGAGTGCTTGGCCCCAACGACGAGCCTCTTTTTGTCGATGAGCGTGACGCCGGCTGTCTGAGCGCATGCGAGTTCGACGAGGTGCCGCTGTCGAGCACGGTCGACTCGGACGGCAATGTCGTGTCGGGCCCCTGGATCGAGCGCTCCGGAGGCTCCACCAACTTGCCCGCTGGCATGAGCATGGCCGACGCTCTCCGTTGCCTCGGTCCGCAAGGGATCAACGGATTCGGCTACGAGGCACCACTCGAAGCCATGCGCCGGATCGTCGAGGAAAACGTTGATGGCTTCGTCCGCGATGACGCATTGCTCGCGATCATCATCGTCACCGACGAGGTCGACTGCTCGCTCCCGTTGCAAAACGTCGACACGCTCTTCTCCACGCTGGGCCAGCCGTTCTGGGCCGACCTCGAGCCCAGCCCTACGTCGTCGGCATGCTGGAAGGCGGGCGTGCAGTGCATCGGCGGGCCTGGCACCTACGATGCGTGCGTTGCTGTCGACAAGGGTTGGGACGGACTCCCCACGGAAGACCCGGACGGCTCCGTGCTGTATCCGCTCGACCGCTACATCGATGCGCTGCAGGGGGTTGCGGACCGTAAGGAGGCGCTCGGCGGCAACGGGACGATCTCGGTCGCGGTCATCAGCGGCGTTCCCGAGGACTACCCACAAGGCGGCGAGCTCATCTATCGCGACTCCGTCGACCCGGTATTCAACTCCGAGTACGGTATCGGCCCCGGTTGCGACTACGGCATGGAATCGCTGGGCGACCTGCCGGGCATTCCGCCGGTTCGCCTCAAAGCATTCGCCGAAGCGTTCGCGGGGGAGCGTCGCAACATGTTCTCGATCTGCTCGGCCGACTATGCCGTGGCCCTCGAACAGATCGCCGACGAGATTGCACAGCTGGGATCGCGGTCTTGCATTCCCGGCTGTGCGTACGATGCTAGTCCCAACGTCGCCGGGCTGCAGCCTCGCTGCACGGTCTTCGAAGAGCGGGGCGACGATGGCGGTGGCGACATCCCAGTGCAAGCCTGCGCGGTGACGAATGCGGGTTGGGACTTTCCGTTGGACCTCGACATCTGCTTTCGTGCGCTGACCGACGCCGATCAGTCCACGGCCTGGCCGCACGACGACCTCACCCCGCAGTGCAGCAACCGGGGGTCCAACCTCGAGTTCGTCATCGAACGACGCGAAGGCGTTCCGGTTCCGCCGGGCGTCGGGGTTCAGGTCGAGTGCGTGTTGATCGGCCAGCCCGACCAGCGCTGCGACGAGTTGTAGAAGCGTGTGAGCATCGTATCTTGCGGGCGCGATGCGACGCGTGCGAGCAGATCAACACGGGCTTGATCCCGCCCCCGTACTGAGCGCTGCAGCGCCCGGGCCGAATGTGTGGCTAGAACTCGATCTCGATCAGCTCGCCGGTCTGCGCATCGACGGTGGCCCGCTCAGCTCCGGCACTCACGGTCCAGCTGCGGCCGTCGAGGCTGAGCGAGGCAGAGTCGACCTCGGCATCGAGGAACTCCGACGCATGCGCAACGGCCTCGTCGCGTTCCATCGGTGTCGGGCACAGGACGGCAACCAGCGTCGCGCCAAGGAGCCCAAGACAGATCGCGGACAGGCGACCGCTTCGCTTCAAGTTCGTGACGCTCATGTCACGCTGGTGTGACACGAAAAAGCGCCGATCGCACGAAAGCGGCGAAGATGGGGTCCAAAGGGGTCGAAACGCTGCTTGGGGGCTCCTCTTGTCGCTCCCCGTCGGACCCACTGTCGGCCTTGTGACAATGCGCAGTATACGCGACGGCGGGACCTCAGGTGGCCGGAGGGCGTTCGAGGGCGGTCTGGATCTCCCCGGCCCAGGTGTCCATGCCGGTCATGGTCGAGGCTGCGAGGGAGGGGTCGGCCGCTAGACGCTCGACTTCTTCGCGAAGACGCTCGAGTCCTCGCTTCAGCCGACTACGAACCGTACCGACAGGGACATCGAGTGCGGTCGCGAGCTGCGGTCCTCGGAGTCCCTCGAAGTAGTAGAGCTCGAGAACGATCTGGTGATGGAGCGAGAGGTGTCGCAGCGCCCGAAGCAGCAGCGCGTGTTCCTCCTTACGCACGACGACAGCACTCGGGCTCGGGTCGAGGTCGATCACGCTGGAGTCCCCAACCTCAGCCTCGGACCCAAGTTTACGCCGGGTTCGATACTCGGCAAACAGGATGTTGCGCGCGCATCCCAGCAGGTATGCGCGAAACCCCGCGTCGCCCTGGATTCGTTCTCGTCCCTCGATACATGCGACGAAGGTCCGTTGCACGAGGTCGTCGACGGGCCCGCTGATCTTGCTGCGGAAGAAGCGAAACACGCAACTGAAGTGGCGATCGAACAGCTGACTCCCCGCGTCCGCATCCCCCTCCCTCCATCGTTGGAGTCGATCGATCTCGTCGTCGGGCACGCTCACCGAGGTGAGCATAGAAACGCGGCCGGTGGATTTGCAAGACGGCTAGAGCACATCTCATAACCTCGCCACGACGTCTCGCTGGTCTTTGGGCCCGATGGCGTCGTCGCGAAACCTTGCAGTACCCCGGTACAGCGGCGGCTCCGCTCCTAGCCACCGGCCCCAAATCCTTCGCGAGCCACCGCGTCGAGGTTATGAGATGTGCTCTAGCTAGTCGTCTTCCTCGACCCAGGCTTGGACGGTCTCCGAGAATGCGCGGCCCTTGGGCCCGTCGGTCGCCGCCACCTCGAGCGCGAGAGCGGCCGCAGTTCGTGCCCTCGTGGTGTCTCCGTCCTGCCGAGCGCACTTGGCGAGTTCGAAGGCGGCTTCGTAGCGGACCAGCGCGGTCCTATCGGTGCTCGGGGGCACGGCAAGGGATCCTTCGAGCTGCTCTCTGCCTTCCCCTCGCTCTCCAGCGTTGCAAAGCGCGCGGCCCAGGGCATTGCGCGTATCGAGAAGCGCGTTGCTTTCAGGGTCCAGTTTGGCGCTGCGGATCTCCAACGCCGAGCGCAGCAGAGGGACCGCCTCTTGTGGCCGCCCAAGTTCGAGCAGCATTCTTGCGCGGTTGACCTTGTAGTGGGCGACGTCCGGATGGGATGGCCCCTCCGAGACGATCGCGATCCGGACCGCCTCCGCATACTTCTTCTCCGCCGCGGCGATGTCGCCCTGGAACTGGAACAGCGCACCAATGTTCGAGTGGGAGATCGCCACCTGCGGATGGTCGTTCCCAAGACTCGCGACCCTCGCCTCGAGTGCGGCCTCATGTTCGACCCTCGCCTCGTCGAACAGGCCTTGCATACGAAGCAGGCCCCCGATGTTGTCGCGGGTTCGTGCCGTCGAGGGGTGCTCCTCGCCGAGAACGGACGCTTTGATACGGACTGACGCGCGGAGGGCCGCGAGGGCTTCTTCCATTCTGTCCATGCTCACCAGCGGCCCCGCGAGGTTGTTGTAGGCGGATGCTGTGGCGATGTCGTCGGAGCCGAATGCGGCCTCTGTCTCTTGCACGCTTTGTTGGAGTGCTGCCAGGGCCTGCTCATTCTTGCCGGCTGCCAACAGCAGGCTGCCCAGTGTTCGTCGTGCAGCGGGGATGTCGGGATGGCCCGGTGGTCGAACCGAGAGCGTCAACTCGAGCGCTCGCTTCGCTTCGACTTCCGCCTCGTCGTAGTTCCCGGCCTGACGAAGGGTGTCCGCGAGGGAGGCGTGGGCCTCGGCGGTTCGGGGATGGTGCGAACCCAGATGCTTGGTCAGCGTCTCGATGACACGTTGGCCCGTCGCTGTCGCTTCGGCGAAGCGGGCCTGTGCGGTGAGGGACGAAGTGAGCCCGTCCCGAGCTCGGGCCACAGCGAGCGGATCGTCGAGCCCCTCCAACAGGGCTAGAGCCTCCCGGAACCCCCCGGTCGCCTCGGATGAGCGCCCGCGCAGGTGCAGCATCGCCGCCCGTCGCACGTGGGCGTCGGCGACCTCTTCGGGCTGTTTCGAGCTTCCTTGCAGGCCCGGCCCGAGAGCATCGCAGACATCGAAGTTTCCCCGCTTGGCCTCCAGTGAATACCGCTCGGCCACGGCGTCGCGACGCAGGGCGGTGAGCTCGGCTCGCGCCGCAGCCTCATGGGCAGCCGACAAGGCCAGTACCGCCGGCTCGGGCCGTCCTGCGTCATTCAGCGTGCGGCCGAGTGCGAGCTGCACTTCGGCTTCGATGGGCAGGAAACCGAGACCTCGAATCTCCGCCTCCGCCTGCTCCGCCTTCTCGAGGGAGAGCTCCACCCGCCCAGCCAATCGCAACGCATTGGCTTCGGCGACCAGCATGCGGCCGCGATTGACGATGTTCGCTTGGCTCGTGGGCGGGGAACGGTCTTCGCTGCCGAGCCGAGACACGGACGCACATGCATCGAGATCGGGGAGGCCGGCCGCGACATCGTCGGCCCGGTCGAGGACTTCGGCGGTACGGTCCTCGAGGGTTCGGGCGGTGGCGTCGAACACCTGACGCGCGCGGTCGAGACACGCCATGCGGCGGTCCATGACGTCGAACGATTGGTCATGACGAACGCTCGCTGCAAGGCAGGCGTCCTGGTGGCCTTGCATCCAGCGGTCAGCGAAGTCGTCGAACTCCGGGGAGATTCGGCTCCAAGTCTGCGCGCCGTGGCTGGCCTCGAGGGCGTGGAAGGCTGCCTCGAGGGACGCTCTTCGCCCGTCGGACCAGACGTCTTCGAACGCCTGCTCGGCTCCCGTGCACGGCGGCTCGCTCCCGGACAGCTTGCCCGCGGCGAGGCCTAGGAGCACCACGACCGCAGCGCCGCCGCCCAACGCCAGCACCTGACGTCGCCGCTTGATCGGGTCGTGCGCCAGGGCGTCGAGTAGACCCCGCATCGACGGGAATCTGTCTTCAGGTTTCGTCGCCATCCCGCGCATCAGGACCGGGCGCAGCCAGGGCAGATCACTTGTCGAGCGCTTCGGCAGGATGGGGGGACGTTGATGAGCCGATCGCAAGCCGCCGATCGAGTCTGCGGAAAACGGATGCACTCCCCACAGCGCTTCTGCGAGCGCGACACAGAAAGAGAACTGGTCCGAATAGGCCGAGCCCGCCTCGCCCCGCAGTTGCTCGGGCGCCATATACATGGGGGTTCCCAAGATGGCGCCCGAACGCGTCACGCTGGTGGTCTGTCCGGACGGGACTTCCGCTGGTGTCGTGGTCACGGCGCTGTCCAGCTTTGCGAGGCCGAAGTCGATGACCCGTACCCGGATGACGCCGGGCTCGGCCTGGACGAACACGTTCTCCGGCTTGAAATCGCGGTGGACAAGGCCTTGCTTGTGGGCGGCATGCAGACCAGCCCCGGCTTGGAGGTAGGCGTCCAGGATGTGGCGTGGCTGGGTCGAACTCTCTGTTTGCCAATGCCGCAGGGTCGAGCCGCGAAGGAACTCCATGGCGATGAACGGGTCGTCGCCGTGCATTCCGACCTCGTAGACCTGGACGACGTTGGGATGGCTCAGTCGTGCGAGAGCGCGCGCCTCTTTCAGGAGACGCTCGGCGGCGGCTTTGGAGCGCTGTCCGGCCAGGAGTTTGATCGCCAGCTCACGCTGAAGCCGTTCGTCGTAGGCGAGAAAGACTCTGCCCATCCCCCCGGCCCCGACGAAGCGGAGGACGGCAAACCGGCCGATTTTGCTGGGCGCAGCGGTACGCCCAAGTAGACGGAGGGCCACGGCAGCCTTCGTCCATTCGGCTTCGGGATCGGTGTCAGCGGTCGCTGAACCGACCGCCGAGGCCAGCTTCTTCTCGAGGTCGTCGTCCATGGAATCGGGGGGCGAGACGGTTGTACGCGACCGGCCTCTAACTCTCTAGGTGTTCCGAGCGCTGTATCGTTCCATTTTATTTTTTGAGTTTTGGGAATCGATTCCGCGACCTTCGACACCTCTGTGTTGAACCGATGCTTCGCCTCCCGATCCTTCTTCCCGCTCTGCTTGCGGTCGGCTGCTACGAGGAGCCGGCTGCGGTCGAGCTTGATCCCACGACCGGGGTCGCCTCGACAGGCGGCACTGTCACAACACCGGCCACGACCGACGCCGCTACGTCCTCGGACGAATCGACGGGAGCCTCCGCGGCCGACAGCTCCAGCACCTCCGGGGCCTCGTCCACCACGGCCGAGCCCTCCACATCTTCCGGACCCGGCGACTCGAGCGGGGGCTGTGCCCCTGCCGTGTTCGGCGACGCCCTCTTCGACAACGCCTGCTTTCAATAGGACACCACGATGATCCAGTTCAACGTCACGCTCTCCCCTCGTCAAACTCACGCCGGCCGCGGTCGCGGCATTGTGGCCTTTGCTGCGGCGGCAGCGTTGCTCCCGGTTCTTGCGCTGGCGAGTCCCGTCGATCTACCGAACACGTTCGAGAGCGGAGCCCCTGTGCTCGCCTCAGAATTCAACGATAACTTCGATGCTGCGGCGGATGCTATCGATGACAACGACACCCGGATCACTGCCCTGGAAGGCAACAGTGATGGCGGGGTGCCCACGGGGGCGGTGGTGTTCTTTGATGCGACCGAGTGTCCGGAGGGATGGAGCGAGCTGACCGAAGCTCGTGGCCGGGCGGTGGTCGGGATGGAGGGCTCGGCGGGGACGCTGCTGGGAACTGTCGGGGAAGGGTTCACCGATCTCGAGGACCGGGCGCACTCCCACGTCACGGATATTGGGAACGTGCCTTCGACCTCGACCTCGGTTGCGCACACGCATGGGGTTGCCGCTCACTCGACGGGATCGTCGGGAAGCCACAACCACCAGTGGAAAGACGGCACATTTGGGACGTTCAGCGCGTCAGGGGCAGCCACGAGCACGGGCCCCTTCTTCGCAGGAACGGGCGGGACGCCCTGGCCGAACTGGGGGTCGGCCGATCGCTTCACCAACAATGACGGCAACCACTCGCACACCGTCGCGAGTCAGACCACCGGTAGCGCGACGAGCACGGGGCACACGCACGTGGTGAACCCTCCGGCGACCGGGTCGAGCTCGTCCTCCACCGGCCAAGTCATGCCGTACGTGCAGCTGATGGCCTGCCGACGGGACTGAGAACCGCCATGCGTACGCCCACGCTCACCACCCTCGCACTTCTCCTCCTCGCCGCATCCCCCATCGGGTGTGATGACCCCGAAGAGTCCATGCCGCTGTTAACGGCCGGGCGCAATGACCATCGAAGCGACCTTTTCGGTCACGCCGCGTGATCAAGAGCGCTGCCTCCCAGCGCCGAGCGTGGTCAACCGGCGTGACCTTTTTGGCCCGCGGACAGCGCGGGCGTAAGCCGGTTTGGCGCCGCACAAGGAGGGAGGACGGGACGGAGCGGGCAAAAAAAAGACGACCAGGAATCCACCCCTGTCGTCTTCGGCGCCTCCGCCCAATTGAACCAGAACGAAAGCCTCCCCAACTTGCTTGACGCGATCCTCGACGTCAAATTGTTCGCAAAAATGGAGTTCGGAGTCGAGGAGCTACGGCCCTCGGCCTGCGAAAAGTGCGGCACGGGTCGCGGATGCCTCGGCGCGCTCCGGATCCACGGCCACGGAACACGCCCTCGCGACGTTTGGGGCCCACCCC
>Ga0316204_10001202_pt1 | contig 74927 bp, 70 predicted proteins | sample 6monrhotite_MG_2_FD_205661 | JGI IMG/M metagenome (GOLD analysis project Ga0316204, IMG submission 205661) | Microbial mat bacterial communities from mineral coupon in-situ incubated in ocean water Damariscotta River, Maine, United States -... | ecosystem: Environmental > Aquatic > Marine >...
GTGGTTTTGGCCAATAGGAAAGAAAAACGCCTGGGTGGTGCTGCCAATGTGGCCCTGAATGTACAGGCCCTGGGTGCTACGCCCATTCCCTGTGCCATTGTGGGTGACGATATTGATGGCGACTTCTTTTTGAAAAGACTTAAGGAAAGAGACATTCCAAGCAAAGGCGTAATTACCAGCCGTGAGCGGGAAACCACTGTAAAGGAGAGAATACTATCTGGCTCAAACCAGATGCTGCGGGTAGATACCGAAACAGACGCACCCCTGAGCGAGCTGGAAGAAAAAACACTGCTTCAACACATCAAAAACCTGCTGCCTGAATGCGATGTAGTGGTTTTTGAAGACTATGACAAAGGGGTGATCAACCAGACTGTAATAGCCGAGACCATTGGTGAGGCTAACAAACTGGGCATTCCTACCGTGGTAGACCCCAAGAAGCGCAACTTTATGGACTACAAAGGAGCCACTCTTTTCAAGCCCAATTTGAAAGAATTGCGTGAGGGCCTTAAGGTTGAGGTAGATCCGGAAGACATGGACTCTATACAGGCGGCTGCCAAGGCACTACAAGACGTGCTGCAAGCCCAAATGGTGATGGTGACCCTTTCAGAACATGGCGTGTTTATAAAAGACAACGGGCACACTCATTTGATTCCTGCACACATCAGGCGCATCTCAGATGTATCGGGTGCTGGTGATACTGTCATTAGTGTAGTGGCCTGCGGACTGGCTGCTAAGCTGGAAGCTCATAAGACTGCAGCCATTGCCAATCTGGCAGGTGGTCTGGTTTGTGAGCATGTAGGTGTAGTACCTATCGATAAGGATGCCTTGGGCGCAGAGATCGAAGAGATCGGTATTCTTGCCTAAGTGCCAGTAGCATACTCGGCCACCACAATTTCATTCGCTAAATCATAAGTTTCTCCACCGAAGCAAAACTGCGTGCAGGTGAGGTATACTTCATCGCCCGGAGCAAGTATATATTGGTTGGCGATATAAGGCAGCGTGTTAGGAATAGAAAAAGAGGTTTTCATCACCACCCGAATGGTTTGGTCAGTGCTGATGTTTTTGACATATACTTTGCTGCCGCAATTCTCCTTCTCGCAATTACCGCGATCCGTTATTTCTATGGCCTCTTTGCCCTCCTGGTTGTAGTCATCCTCGTGCCATTCGACTCGATTTTTATAGTCTTCGAACATCAACTCATAAAATTGTCGATAGGTGAGCTGAGTTGCATTTTCCTCCTTGTCAGACGCTGCTTCGTTCTTCTTCTCTTCCCTGGCACTGCCACAAGCTGCAATAATTGCAATGAGCAGTACAAAGGTTAATAACTGGATTCTTTTCATGGAAACGTAAAAACGGATGTTGGGTAATACAGAATTATCACTAAAAATGCTATTTATCAAATCAACCGACACAATTAGCAAGCCAACCGTTAGATTAGCAATAAGCATCCAGGTGCCTGATTGAACCTATGAGCAACCCTTACAAACGTATGATCATCCCTTTCCGCTGGGTTTGGCTGGCAGCTACGGCCATGGCCTTCCTGGTGGTGTTGGAAGATTATGCGGGTTACCTCATCAATGGTTATGAGTACGCATATAGTTGGTTTGCGGTTCCTGCTAAGGCCCTTTCCAACTATTGGATATGGGCGATATTGGCACCTTTAATCAGTTGGCAGGCCCGAAAAATTGCAGGCAGGAAACCAGGGAATAGGAGCGCCAAGAATTTGACGTCCATGGTCCTTGGGCTGCTTATAGCGCTTGCTCACAGGGTGCTGGCGGTGTCTCTTTTCGACCTGGTCATTTATCTGAAATCAGGATTTTATGCCAACCTTTTCCATGAGAAAAACCAGCAGTTGATAGGTACAGGTTGGGTTTCCAGCAGTATTCAATATGGCATCATTCTCTTCCTGTTTTTTGCTGTGCTCTACTATCAGCAGTACCTGCAAAAGCAGAAGGAGTTGAGCCAGGCCCAGATGAGGGCACTGAAGATGCAACTACATCCTCATTTTTTGTTCAATACCTTGCACTCGGTGGCCTCGCTGATAGACATAGAACCCAAGGCAGCACAGAAAATGCTTTCCCAACTGGGCAGTCTAATGCGCAGTACACTGGACCAAGACGAGAAAGAAAGTGCCAGTCTTGAAGAAGAGATTGCCTACATCAAAAACTACCTGGACATTGAGTACGTGCGTTTTCAAGACAGACTCACCGTCAAATACCAATTGGACGAAACTGCCCTGCAAGCCAAAGTGCCCTACCTTATTCTACAGCCTCTTGTAGAAAATGCCATCAAACATGGTCTGCAACACATGCAGGAAGATGGTCTGCTGACACTTGAGGTGAGGCTGTTAGATGAGGAAGTGAGATTGGTAATAACTGATAATGGCACCGCTAGTGGCCAAAAGCAAGTAGGGAGCGGACTTGGACTTAAGAATGTTGCCAGAAGGCTGGAGGCCGTTTTTGGTGATGACTTTATATTGGAGGCGAACCCAGTTTCAAGTGGTGGCTTCCGGGTATTAATAGAATTTCCTTTTATCAAAACCAGCGCATAATGGATATAAAAGCTGTGATAGTAGACGATGAGTTTTTGGCCCGCCAGCGGATCATAAAACTACTGGAAACACATGATGAGGTGAGTGTGGTGGGAGAGGCCAGGAATGCTGACCAGGCCGTAGCTGTGATAGAGGAAAGAGCACCGGACCTGGTTTTTCTTGATGTACAGATGCCGGGAGCCGATGGCTTTTCAGTGATTAGCCGACTGAGTAAAACCAAAATGCCACTGATCATTTTCACCACTGCCTATGACCAGTATGCGCTGGATGCTTTCCAGGTGCATGCCATGGACTACCTACTGAAACCCTTTGAGCAAGAACGTTTTGATGAAGCGGTAAAACTGGCCCTGTCTCAGATGAAAATGAAACGATCCGCAGGTTTCAACGACCAAATGATGGACCTGATGAAACGCTTTCAAGGCGCTGATGAAGGCTATGTTTCCAGTCTGAAAATTAAAGAGAAAGGGCGAGAGGTTTTTGTCGATGTCAATGCCATACTCTACCTGGAAACAGCTGGTAATTATGTGATTTTGCATACTGCTGAGCGGCAGCACCTTTATCGTTCTACCATGAACCAAATGGAAGAAGGTTTAGATCCAGAAGAGTTTTTGCGCATCCATCGCTCATTTTTGGTCAACAAGCGTTTTGTGAAAAACCACCGCTACCTGGGCAGCAACGAATACATTTTTGAAATGAAGAATGGCAAGGAACTACAATCTGCCAAGTCTTATAAAGAGACGATTAACCGGTTTTTGGACCAGTATTTTTAAGGGGCTGTACTATAATTAGTGTCTGTCCATAATATTGTTCGTTTTTGAATTCAATGTATTTTGCCCAAACCCTGAAGGGGTATACATTGAAAATCAGTACCCACTGTAGGGATGGGACAAAAACAGATTTTCAGTATGCTATTTTATGGACAGACACTACCTATACGGCCTGTCCGTACTTCTCCATCCCAAATCTTGACAGCGGTCACAAGCCCGGTTTCTTTTGAGTGATCCAGGCGTAAACCCAGGCAAACCATTTTAAATCAAGACAATGAAGAGATTAAAGATCATCGGTTTGCTGGCTGTTATTTTTTGCCTGCTTTCCAATTCCACAAAGGCCCAGGCCATTAAGCAACAAGACCTGGCAACTGCCTGGGCAACTATGACCAATATGTTCGTGACCACGGCCAAGGCCATGCCGGCACAGCACTTTAGCTACAAGCCTACTTCTGAAATAGCCTCCTTTGGCGGACTCGTGGGCCATACCATTGGTGCCAACTATCTGTTTGGCCCTACTGTGGATGCCCCGAAAGTAGGCCGTCCTGAATTTGACGATTCCAGTAAAGATGAGGTAGTGAAAAACCTGGAGGCTTCTTTCAAATACATCAAAGACGCTATTGGCAAGCTGAGCGATGCCGATCTCAACGAAGAAATTGAGTGGTTTGGCTCGAAAATGAGCCGACTGAAAGCCATTCTCTCTATGACCGACCATGTGGAGCGGGAGTATGGTAAAGTAATTACCTACGCACGATTGAAGGGGGTAGCCCCCGCAGGAGGCAGAGGATGGTAGATTAGCATCCAGGCTATCAACTTCATGGTGTTTTTAGTTTGGAGGACACGGGGTCAATGATCTCGTGTCTTTTTGTTTTATATCCGATTAGTTCTCCATTATATTGGTTTGTGCAGAATGAGCAAGTATCGGATTATCAGGAATTCACATTTGGCCGCAAGAAGCTTAAGGTTAGTGGAGATGTCATTTCCCATAACAATGGCTATATCTTCCGAGAAGTAAACAAACCAGTGGCCATCAAATTCTATTATGATGTCATTGAGCTTGAGATGTATCGCATTGGCAGTAAGGCATGCCTCCACCTTCAAGATGCTGACAATAACAGCCTGAAGCTCATTTTAAGATCCTACTTTAGTTTTAGAAAAGACAAAATGGCACAGGTATTTCAAGAGATACTCGATTTCCTGTGGGACCGGTATTTTGCCCAATACCTTGAGCAGTGCAGTGAAGAGATTCAACAAGGGAAATCGCTGGACTTCGGCAGGTTTCGAATCAGTAAAGAGAGTATTAAGGAAGTTTCTCTATCGGGTAAAATAAAGCAAGAAGTGCGTTTTGCTGAGTGCAAGGTGATCCGCAAATATAAAAAGACTCTGATTTACTCCACTAGAAATCAACATGATCATGTAGAGTTAGATGTGCGGTGGGACTGGAATGCGTATCTTGTTGAGAAAATCGTAGAAGAGCTATGCCGTTCGTAAACCTCAAAGACATTCCTTCAAAAGAGCTATTGCCGGGCTTCAGTGGCAAGATGATCCATACTGAAAATATGACGCTGGCCTATTGGGACATTGTGGCAGGCAGTGTGTTGCCAGAGCATCATCATGTGCATGAACAGGTGGCAGCTCAGGTTATCAGTGGTGAGTTTGAGCTGACGCTACAAGGTGAAACCAGGGTGATGAAGGCTGGAGATGTGGCGATCATCCCTTCCAATGCTCCGCATTCCGGCAGGGCCATCACCAACTGCCAATTACTGGATGTTTTTAGCCCGGCCAGAGAGGATTACCAATGAAAAGAATAAGTGCACTGCTCATACTGTCGATCGCGGGTTGCGTTTTCTTTAGCTGCAATGGTTCTGGCGCTGACCCGGAACCAGAGGAACCCGAATATGTTGAGCAGGCTTGCGTGATGGCTGAGTCGATTGAATTGGTACATATTCTGGGCTGTCAGGCTTATTATATTCCAGGAGTAGAGCAGAATGAATTTCAACGCCTGGTGCTGGAAGATCACCCACTTTACGATACCATATACACGCGGTTGCTTACAGATCATCAAGTATCAGGTCTAAGCCGTTTTCCTATCCGTATCGATTCAGCGGCTGACTTATTCCTTCTTTGCAATACCTTCGGCAGTATAGATTACCCTCAGCTTTGGGTTACGGAGCTGGAAGGTGATGACTGTGAATGAAAAAAATCCACGCTATTAACGTGGATTCTGTATTCTGTGGTAATGCTCCTTAAGTGCTTATTTCTTCAACTCTCCATAGTCCACCACCAGTCGACTCATGGTTTTGATACCTAGCAGCAGGCCGGCATCATCTACATAAAAGTCAGGTGTATGGTGTGGAGCCGCTTCTTCTTTGGTAACTCCTTCCGGCATACCACCCAGTCTGAAATAAAGGCCTGGGATTTCGTTGGCAAAGAATGAGAAGTCTTCTGCACCCGTAGTGGCCTGCACTGAAGCATCTACATCATCAGCACCCCCAACTTCCATAAAGGTAGGCGTCATCATCTTGGTCAATTCCGGATCGTTATAGGTAACAGGATAGCCCTTGTCTATAATCAGTTCGGCTCTGGCTCCATTGCTCTCTGCAGTGTTTTCTACCACTACTTTAAAGCGTTCGAAAATCTTTTTCTGCATGTCTGGATCAAGCGTTCGAATGGTGCCCACCAACTCGGCATATTCAGGGATGATGTTGCTACGCACACCGCCTTCCATTTTGCCAAAAGTGAGTACTGCTGCCTGCTTGGTGAGTTCAGAATTACGACTAATGATGGTTTGAGCATTGTTGATGATCTGTGCTGCAGTCACAATGGGGTCAACGCCACCCCAAGGGGCAGAACCATGCGTTTGCTTGCCATAAATCTTCACAGTAAAGCTATTGGCACTGGCCATAATTCCGCCAGTACGGTAAGCCATTTTGTTTACTCCCAGCCCAGAGCTGATGTGCAGTCCGAAGATCACATCCATATTCTCTATCACGCCTTCCTTTACCATCAGCTCAGCGCCACCTTCTTCACCCGGAGGAGCTCCCTCTTCAGCAGGTTGGAAAATGAATTTTACAGTACCTCTCAGGTCTTTCTTTACTTGAGAAAGCACTTCGGCTACGCCCATCAAAATGGCCACATGTGTATCGTGTCCGCAGGCATGCATCACGGGTACTTCTGCGCCCAGGTATTCGCCTTTGGCTTTAGAGGCCCAGGGTAATTCTACTCGTTCTTTTACTGGCAGGCCATCCATGTCAGCCCTCAATCCAATGGTAGGGCCGGGTTTGCCGCCTTTGAGAATGCCTACTACACCGGTTTTTGCCACACCTGTTTGCACTTCAATGCCCAGGCTTTTGAGGTGTGCTGCTACATATTCAGCAGTTTTATATTCCCGATTAGAGAGCTCGGGATTTTCATGAATGTGATGTCGCCAGGTAATCACCTTGCTTTCAACCTCCTTGGCCAGGTCCAATACCTTTTCTTTTAAGGCAGGCTTGGGGTCGGTCTTCATGGTAAAGGCCGAAAAGGCCAAAGCCACCAGGCAGGCGAGGGTAGTCAATTGTATTTTCTTCATAGTCTAAGGGTTTGCAAGCCATAAAATAGGGCATTGCGCCTTAAACTAAAAGGCGGATTAGTATGAGATGTAAAACCGGGTCAGCGTTGAGCCGCGCTATATTCCTTAACCGTCTTGATAAAGACCTTTACTTTTTCAGGGTCAATGTCGGGGTAAACACCATGGCCAAGGTTGGCAATGTGCTTGTTCGGGCCAAAGGCATCGAGCATTTGTTGGGTGGCCAGTTCTATCTCCCTGTTAGAAGCATACAGGTTGCAGGGGTCCAGGTTGCCTTGCAGTACTTTTTCCGGTCCTATGAGGCCGCGTGACTCGCGAATGCCCATGTTCCAGTCCAGCCCGATGGTGTTGCAATTGAGTTGCCCCATGGCCCTGCGGGCAAAGTAGGCGCCTTTAGCAAATACGGTAATGGGCACTTCGTCTATGGCATCACAAATCTGACTGATGAATTTGAGGGAGTAGCGTTCGTACTGATCAGCAGGTAAAATACCTGCCCAGGAATCGAAAACCTGTATAATGTCAGCACCAGCTGCAATTTGTGCTTTGAGGTAAGCAATGGTACTGTCGGTAATCATCTGCAATAGTTGATCGGCCAGAACAGGCTCTTTGTACAGTATTTTTCGCGCTTTTGCGAAGGTTTTGCTACCCTGGCCCTCCACCATGTAACAGAAGATAGTCCATGGAGCGCCCGCAAAACCGATGAGCGGTACACGGCCCGCCAGTTCTCTTTTGGTCACTTTAATGGCATCTAATACATAGCCCAGGTCCGATTCGGCATCGGCTACTTTTAGCGCAGCCAGGTCTGCCATGCTTGAAACTGTTTTTGGGAAAAAGGGTCCTTTCTTCTCCACCATTTCATAAGGCAGTCCCATGGCTTCGGGTATCACCAGGATGTCTGAAAAAATGATGGCAGCATCTACGCCCAGTATGTCTACAGGCTGGATGGTTACCTCAGCGGCCAGGTCAGGGTTTTTCACCAATTCGATAAAACCGCTCAGGCTGTTTCTTACCGCACGGTATTCGGGCAAAATTCTTCCGGCCTGGCGCATAAGCCATACAGGAGTTCTTTCAGTTTGCTCGCCTCGGGCCGCTCGAAGTATCAGGTCATTCTTCAGTTCCATGCGGCAAAGATAAGGATTGTTCGTTCTAGAATATCCTCTCTTTTCGGATTGTCATCTGATTGTATTTCCCTTCCATTTTCACAAAGTTCTGCCCAGCCTTGGTATACCAAAAACGTGTGGGCTGTGTGCCACCATAGTCGGTGAATACAATCCAGCAATCCATAAGACTGCCATCAGGCATATTCAAGGTCTCAGAACCTGTTACTTTCAGATGATAGAATTTGGGAGGAGTTTTGCCTCCTGGGTGATAAAAATTCATCACTGCATGGTAGCCATCGCGCATGGGCAATAGGGAGTAGGTTTCCAGGTCAATCTCCCAATTGAAAGTGGGCTCAGTCAGTTCCAGACTAAAATCCTTCTGAGCATTATCTCCCACAGAATCGGTGCCGGTAATTTGGCTGGCTTCGAACCGAAAAGCTTCAGTTCCCAATTTTTTGGTAGTCCGAATGTGCTGGATGGGCCTCATGGTTTGCGGCTCGCACCAATATTCGAACTTTCCACTCCATTCGGTACCAGGCGATTGCCAGGTATGGGTGATCTTGACTAACTCTTTTCCGTCAACCCGAACCATTTCGGTAGTGCGGGTTTTAAAGGCCATCCCTGCCAGCTTGCCATTGAATTCGCTGTACACCAGGTCCTTTTTGGTGCCCATTTCCAACTGATCAAAATGCCTGAATTGATGCCCAACCCTGAGCGTATCCTGTGCCTGTAGGCTTAATGTAGCGCCTATGAAGATGATTGTGAGTAGCTTCTTCATTTTTCAAATCCCTTTAGTGCATCGAGAACTTGTTGCCACGGAAGCGGTGAAGTATGCATGGCAAAAACCGTTTCCACTTCCAATTGATATTGATCAACTACTTGCTTCACCTCTGACAAATACTGAGGTGAAAAGAAGTTTTTGCTCCTGCCATTGTATTGCACAAGGTCGGAAGCATACAGCACCTTTTGCCTGGGCAGATACAGCATGATCATGCGTTCGCCACCTTCACCATTCACAGGAATGATGTGCACGGGTGTGTCGGGGTCGTCAAGCGTTATGGCTTTATCTACAAGTCGAAACTGTGGTTCGGGCTTGTTTTGCTCATAGGCATCGGGCATGGGCGAATGATCAGCTTGCAGTATCTGTCGAATGATTGGCTCATTAAGGCGATGGGTATAAATGGGGATGTTCCCGGCTGCAAATGCCCTGATTCCGCCCAGGTGTGGCCATGCATCAGAAGTACTGAAAACCGCCTTGATGGGCTTGTTTGGATACTGCTTTTTGAGGAAAGCCAGGTGCTGTTCATTATAGCCAGAAGAAATAGGCCCTTCTATGACCAGGATGCCATCTTCCTGTTCAATATGGCCTACATACCACATGCCGGGGATGGTTTGTATGCCTTTAGCTACCTTGACCAAAGCCTCTGTTTTAAGGGCAATCTCATTGACCAATTCCGGGGCTGGGGCGGGAGGCACATCGTTGGGGATGGCGAAAGTATCGGGTGCAACGTCCGGTGCAAAGTCAATGTCAACAATGGTGGTAGACCTGAACTTTTTGCCAAGTTTATAAACATCCCACTGAGCAGGATAACGAAAGCCACCAGCATAAAGCCAATGCAAAGAATATTTGATGGTAGTGATGAACTTGCCCCAGGGGTAATTGAAAATGTCGTAAGGCTGATAGCTTTCAATCTTGGCTTGCGTGAGCACAAGGGTATGCCGATTGATAAAGAGCTTGACATTTAGTTTGTCTTGAGTGTAGCTCAAAACATGATGTGGACTGCCCTCAAGATCTTGATCTGCTTCATTGCTCAATATGGCTTCTGTCGCATCAAAAATCAGACGTTCTGGAGCATAACGCAACCATTCTTCATGTCCAACCCGTAGCTGGTAGGGCAAGGGGAAGGCTCGTTGACCAAACTTCATTAAGCCACGGTCGCCATTGAGTATGACTTCGCTATCCCGGGCTTCCCTGGACTGAAACTGACGGGTATTCTCTTTCCTGTGTAGTTTTTGTGAGCCTACCCCTCGCAGCTCTTCCACTACCTCATAACTGGTAATGAAAGGTCCATTGGGGCTTTCTGACTGCTCAAGCCAGTGCTTATGCCCGATATGTTGGGTGCGGATGAAATCTACTTTTTGCCAGGCCTTTTTTCCGCCCATGCGCTCGATGACCGAATCGAGGATTTCAGTAGCACTTTGTGCCAGTGTGAAAGAATGAGCACCCGTAATGAGGATGCCGACCAAGATGAGTTTTTTCATTGCTACTAAAGTGCAGCATGCCAATCAATCAGTTTTTACTGATATGCACTTTGCAGCAATTGCTCGACTGGCGGTTATATATGGCTGAAATCTTCAGATTGTCGATCAAAATCAATGGATCATAGAGTATTGCCCCCGCCTGGTCTTGAATCCAGTAAAAAATCTTATCATTGATATTCTTGAATGATGAGGGCTACCTTTTTATCTAATCGAATTTTCTGGCTGAACTTCTCCTTTTGGCTGCTCTTCTTCAGCTATAAGTTCTATGACTTCACCAATTTCATGGAACCAAATGTGGCCTTCCTGCGCATAGGTCTGCCCATGTTTTTTCACATCATTCTAAGCTACGCCCACTACTTTTTCGTGCTGCCGCCTTTGCTTCGTGACAAGAGGATTATTCCGTACTTGAGTAAGTTGCTTCCTACCATTGCGGTGGTGATGTTTTTTCAGGTATTGGCAGAAAATCAGGTACTGTCTCAGTTTACCTCTTCCGACTATTACGAGCAGTTTGGCTGGGTGCGTTTTGTCAGTACATTTTGGGACCAAATGAGCTTTATGATCTTCACTGGCATGATCAAATTTGCTGCAGACTGGTTTGAATTGGAGAACAAAAAGAAACAGCTGGAAAACGAGAAACTCAATGCGGAGCTCAATTACCTTAAAGCTCAAATAAACCCGCATTTCCTCTTCAATACCCTGCATAACCTCAATTATTTGGCATTGAGCAAAAATGACAGAGCCAGTGAGGTGATTGTGAAGCTCTCTAACATCATGCGCTACATGATTTATGAAGCTGGGAAAAAACGAGTGCCACTCAAGGCTGAACTCGATTACATTGCCGACTACCTGGACCTGGAAAAGCTGCGACTCAACAAGCGGGTAAACCTGAGCATGGATACTTCCCAGGTAGACACCAGCCTACAGATTGCTCCATTGGTGCTGATCCCCTTTGTAGAGAATGCATTTAAGCATGGCGTGAGCGATCGGCATGAAGACTGTTGGGTGAAAATCAAGCTCAGTTCAGAAGATCAAAGCCTCATGTTAGTAGTGGAAAATAGCCTAATCAATAATGAGATAAAGGAGGAGCAGGACTCTGGTTTTGGCCTACAAAACATCCGCCAAAGGCTGCAACTGGGTTATGAGGGCAAGCATGTGTTACAAATTGAACCGGGAGCCAGTAGTTTTCGTGTAGACTTGAAGCTGGACCTGACATGAAACTAAAAGCCATAATCATAGATGACGAACCCCTGGCTCGGAAGCTTTTGACCGAATTCAGCCAGAAAGTGCCTTTTCTGGAACTGGGTGAAGCTTTTTCAAATGGTTTAGATGCGCTCGAATACCTGAAAAGAGAGAGTCCTGATCTGATCTTTCTGGACATTCAAATGCCAGATATTACTGGCCTAGATTTGTTGAAGGTGTTGCCCAACAGACCGCAGGTGATCTTCACTACAGCCTATGCAGAACATGCGCTGGAGGGTTTTGAGTTAGATGCCACCGATTACCTGCTGAAACCCTTCGATTTTCCCCGTTTTCTCAAAGCGGTGACAAAGGCTTTGGAGCGACAGCCCCAAAAACAATTGACAAGTGAGAAAGCAGGTGGGCAGTCCGACTTTCTCTTTGTAAAAGATGGCCGGGAACTGGTCAAAGTACGCCTGGCAGATATTCAGTATGTCAAAGGTCAAAAAGACTATGTGCAGTTTCATACCATCCATTCCCGGCTTATGAGCCTGATGAACATGCGCGACCTGGAGGCTGATTTGCCCGGTGATCGATTCATCAGAGTTCACCAGTCGTTCATCATCAATACCGAGCATATTGAAGCCATCGCCTCCGATAAAGTGCTGATTGCTGGCCAGTACATTCCCGTGAGCCAAACCTATCGGCAGGCTTTTAAGGCCTTTTTGTCGAAGTATGGGCATTGAATAAGGCTAAATGCCATTTAGTTAAGGTTTTTCGCCCTTGCATCCCTAAAGGGACCACTTCATAAAGTCGATTTACCCTTTCAGGGATAGGGCGGTCATAATTGAGCGACTCATAGATTGTTAACTTAATGGCATTAGGTTGGCGTTTAGGCTACCAAACAGGTCGTAATAGTGCTGTTATTTCAACCGTTTGCATAGCTTTGCAAAAAAGTAAAGAGATGAGTTTTCTGTTCGATGATTTCAAAGGCTGGAAAGCCTGGTGCGAAAAGTACGACATGGCGCTTTACGAGCCGGTAATTCAGTATGAGGTTACTCAGAAAGAGCGCACCGAAGAAATCATTTGGCTGGGGTTGGAACGTGCCTACCAGGTAATGAAAGAAGCTGTACAAACTGGCCTCACAGAAGACATGACCTCTCGTTCGGGCATGGTCAACAATGGCGCCAAAAAGGTGTACAACCATCCATTGCCAGTGCTGTCCAAAGAATTTCAGGTGTTGATATCCAGGGCCCTTGCTGCCAAAGAGGTCAACTCATGCATGGGCAGGGTGGTGGCAGCCCCCACTGCCGGAGCTTCGGGCATTTTGCCTGGAGTCATGGTCACTTTGCAAGAACTGCACGACCTGCCGGATCGCAAAATCATGGAAGGCTTGCTAATAGGGGCTGGCATTGCTCTGATTATGGAGAAAAGGGCCTCAATAGCCGGAGCTGTGGGAGGCTGTCAGGCAGAAACGGGAAGTGCCGCTGCCATGGGTGCCGGAGCCATGGTCTACTGCCTGGGTGGCAATATTGACCAGGTGTTCAATGCTGTGGCCATTACAGTGCAGTGCATGCTGGGCCTGGTCTGTGATCCTGTAGCCGGACTGGTTGAAGTGCCTTGTGTGGTGCGAAATGCCAGTGCTGCTGCCATTGCCAATAGCTCGGCTCAGATAGCCCTGGCCGATGTAAGTGCGGTAATTCCTGTAGACGAATGCGTGGAGGCCATGGGAGAGGTTGGGCAAAGCATGGAAACTCGCTATAAAGAGACTGCCATGGGCGGGCTGGCCGCGACCACTACGGGTCAGGCTATTTCAAAGAAAGTGCTCATTCAGGACATTGAAATGCTGCCAGACGAAGAGGTGAATTAAGCATTTATTTCATGCCGTTTAGTGATGTACTGCCTTCCTGAAATTCCTTAAGAGATGCGAAAAGGGTAGATTAACCCCCTTAGGGATTGGGCCTGTATTAAGATATGTGTCTTGAAAACTTAACTAAACGGAATTCAGGCTGGTCTAAAGGTCACTGGCCTTTATCTTCACGATCTTGCCATCTTTTTCATACACCAGATAGCCACCAGCTTCGGTTTTCGCTTTGATCAACCGCTCGCGCGAAAGCTCCAGACCTTTGTCCATTTTCTCTACAAAGTCCGACTTATCTTTATTCTCCTCTTCCATAGGTAGTTTCAAATTTACGCCATTTCTGCCGTTCAGAGATATAAGGCTTACTTCCCTTGATTTGGGAAGCCAGCAGCAAATGCTTTTCCTCTGAGTTATCCACCACCAGCCACTCGTCCACTGCATCGAGGTAGAGGTGAAACAGGTTGTGCAGGCCGCGCTGGTACCTGCGCCTGATCACCGGCAGGCTGATATTGTGCCCACCTTCCGTTACCCTCAATTGCACACGGGCTATGGCCAACTCTTCACTTTTTAACCAGAAGTAAACCAGCACCACTCGAAAACCTTGTTTACGAGCCATTTTGAGCTTGCTCAGATAGCTACGTGTGGCCAGGGTGGTTTCGAATGCGAAATCTTTCTTAAGAGTGATAAGCTCATCCATTCTGGAGAGCATGATACGGCCGGCTTCAAAGCTCACCTTTTCAGGCTGGAATGGCGATAAACCTTTGGCAATCTCATCGGCATTTACAAACTCATGCACCTTCAATATTTCAGGTAAAATGGTAAAGGATGCAGTGGTTTTGCCTGCTCCGTTGCAGCCTGAGATCACGTAAATGGTCGGCTTCATTCGCCTTGCATTTTTACCAGTCCAATGTCAATCAGGTAATCGACCGAGAAAGTCCAGATGATGGCCCAGAAAATACCGAATGCCAGCATGTAGAGATACACCTGCTTTCGCGGAGCGCCCACCGAGGCCACTAAAATGGAACCGCCAATGGGCGAAAGAATGAGAGGGGTAAGAAAGCAGGTGCCTATGATGCCATACTTGCGCCAAATGCGTACCATACGCCTGCTCTTTCTGGAAAATTTCTTAGGCTTTTTGACGAAAACCGGGATTACGTGCCTCTTAATTTTTTCACCAACCAGGGTAAACAACAGCACACTAGACATGAGTCCTAAAACCGTAATCACAATAATTTCCAGCTTGTTCAGTCCCGCTGCCGGGCCAAATAGAGGGGGCAGTATAGATTTAAGGCATGCCAGGAGGTATATGCCCAGGTAGCGGAGAAACTCTTCTAACATTTAGCGCAATATGAGATAGATGTACAGCACGTAAAACGATAGCAGGATAATGCCGGATACCGTTCCCAATCTTTTACGGAAAATCATAAGGGGAAGGATGCCGAAAGTGAGCCCAAGCATCCAAAACATATCGCTGTTGAGTATGGTGGGATTTACCGGCAGGTTTTTGACCATACTGGTAATGCCCAGAATTGAAAGTATATTGAATATATTGGAGCCGAAGAGATTGCCCAATGCCAGGTCGGTTTCGCCTTTTTTGGCGGCTATTACTGAAGTGAATAGCTCTGGCAAACTGGTGCCCAGTGCCAGAATGGTAAGCCCTATGATGCGCTCTGAAATGCCCATATCCACTGCTATTTTTTCTGCACTGTCAATGAACCACTCACTGCCAAAATAAAGGCAGGCACCGCCCAATAGAATGAGAAACAAATCTTTCATCTGCTCAAACTTATCTTCGTCAGTTTTGGGCAAGTCCACTTCCAGTTTCACCTGTTCTTTCTTGGTGTTGATGATCAGGTAAACAAGGTAAATGAGCAAGCAAGAAAACAGTACAATGCCTTCCCAGTGCACCAATTCGCCATCAGACACAAAGACATAAAGCAGTAATGAGGCCGCAAAAGTAACCGGCCAGTCTCTACGAGCTGTCACTTTGTTGATGGGGATAAAACCCACCAGCGAAGCCACGCCCAGAACCAGTGCCAGGTTAGAAATATTGGAACCCACCACATTGCCCAGGGCAAAGTCAGGTACGCCTTTCAGGGCGGCATTCAGGCTCACCAGCAATTCAGGTGCTGAGGTGCTAAAGGCCACAATGGTAAGGCCCACAACCAGAGTGCTCACATTGAAGCGGAGTGCCATGCGCGAGGCTCCACGTACCAGCACATCACCCCCAAGTATAAGGGTAGCAAGGCCGATAAGCAGAATGAAGATTTCTAGCAGCATGAATTATAGTTTGGGACCAAAAGCCAGGTCACCCGCATCACCTAAACCGGGAACAATGTATGCTTGTTCGTTAAGTTTTTCATCAATCGCGCAAGTCCACAAATGTACATTTTCACCAAGGCTTTCTTGCACATAAGCAATGCCTTCAGGTGCAGCAATGGCAGAAGCCAGGTGCCAGCTCTTTGGACTGCCCGTCTTGCTCAATGATTGCACTGTCTTTACCAGCGATTTGCCGGTAGCCAGCATGGGGTCAATGATCACTATGGTTTTGCCATCAATACTGGGGGCCGCCTGGTAATTCAATTCTGCATCAATTTTATTTTCGTTATGGGTACGCCAGGCCCCGATAAAACCGCTGTTTGCTTCATCAAATAACTCCAAAAAACCTTCGTAGAAAGGGAGTGCAGCCCTCATGATGGGAATCAGCACCAGGTCGTCAGTAATGGAATTTACATGGGTAGTTGCCAGTGGAGTTTCCACCGGTTTGGCCTCGTATTGTAGTGCCTTCGACACCTCATAGGCCAGTAGTGTGCCCAGCCGCTTGATATTTCTACGAAAACGGGCGCGATCTTGCTGAACGCTTACATCCCTGATTTCCGCTAAATAATGATTGGCAATTGAGTTTTCCTGGTTCAGAGCGAACATAGCTGTCGATTGAAACGCCAAATTTAAATGATTCATTGAGTTGGCCTCAGTAAATAGCTAAATAGTTGTGGCCTGTACATGCTAAGTTCTCAATTGACTCCCTTATTTTTGACCAAAATCGTTTGATGGACTTCAATTTATTAAATACCCTTTGTCAGATCCATGCGCCATCAGGTAACGAACTGGCCATGAAAGAGTTTTTGCTGAATTATGTGAAAGCGCATGCCAGCCAGTGGAAGACTCAGCCCGAAATCATAGAAGGAGAAGGCTTTCAGGATTGTCTGATGCTGAAATTTGGCAAGCCCAGAACCGCCATTTTCGCGCACATGGACAGCATTGGCTTTACAGTCAGGTACCAAAATCAGTTAGTGCCAATAGGTGGGCCTAAGACTGAAAATGGCTATCAGCTAGTCGGTCAAGACAGCATGGGCTTCATTGAATGCGAGCTGGAAGACGATGACGGAAACTTGTACTATAAGTTCCCAAGAGGCATTGACAGGGGTACAGAGCTGGTTTTTAAATGCGACTTTCGCGAGACCGAAGACTACGTGCAATCCTGTTACTTGGACAATCGCCTGGGTGTATATAATGCCCTGAAAGTTGCTGAAGACCTGGAAGACGGTGTCATTGTTTTTTCCAGCTGGGAAGAACATGGCGGTGGTTCAGTTCCTTACCTGGCCAAGCACATGTTTGAAGAATGGGGCGTAAAGCAAGCCCTGATCTCAGACATCACCTGGGTGACTGAAGGTGTGCTGCATGGCGAAGGAGTGGCCATTTCTATGCGCGACCGCAACATTCCCCGAAGGAGCTTTGTCAACAAAATCATAGCCATAGCCGCTGCTTCTGGGGTTAACTATCAATTGGAAGTAGAGGGAGCGGGCTCCAGCGATGGCCGCGAACTTCAGCTTGCACCTTACCCTTTCGACTGGTGTTTTGTGGGAGCCCCCGAAGACCATGTGCATAGCCCGGATGAGAAGGTGCACAAGGGCGATATTGAGGCAATGATCGATCTTTACAAGGTTTTGATGAAGAAACTTTAGGTGTTTTCATCTATTTAAAAGTGTTAACCATTTGTTTTTCAGTGGGTTGTGTTTTAGGGTCGGCATCGTTTGCATCATACTATTCAAAATAAGCTTCTCTAAGGACAATCATTTCCTAACTTTACCGCTCAATTAAAGCGTCTGTGAATTCAATTACCGTTCACGATAAGGAATTTGTTTCCTTTATAAGTGAAGAACAAATAGCGGCCAGAGTCACCAAACTGGCAGCCCAAATGAAAGCCGACTACCAGGACAAGAACCCTCTGTTCATAGGTGTGCTCAATGGCTCCTTCATGTTTGTGGCCGACCTTATGAAAGCACTCGACATCGACTGTGAGGTTACGTTCATCAGGCTTTCGAGCTATGAAGGAATGGAAAGTACCGGTTCAGTCAGGCAGGTGCTGGGCTTGCAGGAAAATGTCTTTGGCAGACATGTGGTGCTATTGGAAGATATTGTAGACAGTGGCCTTACCATGGCCAATACCGTGGAGTTCTTTAAAGAACGGGGCCCCAAGTCCATTCAGATTGCGACCCTGCTCACAAAGCCCGAATGCCTGGAAAAAGAACTCGACATGAAATATGTTGGCTTCGAGATTCCAGAAAAATTTGTGGTGGGTTATGGCCTCGATTACGATGGCAACGGACGCAACCTGAAAGATATTTATCAATTAAAGGAGGGCTAAGTATTCCTTCACTATATTTGAACCCTCAAAAATCCAGTTGACACATGGTGAACATCGTTTTATTCGGCCCTCCGGGTGCCGGTAAGGGAACACAAAGCGAGAACATTATCTCAAAATATGGTCTGAAGCACATTTCAACAGGCGACCTTTTTAGGAAGCACTTGGGAGAAGGGACAGCTTTGGGTAAGAAGGCCCGGTCTTATATGGACAACGGCAAGCTGGTACCCGATGAGGTGGTAATTGGTATGGTAGACGAAACCATCAACGAGCACAAAGAAGCTCCAGGCTTTATCTTCGATGGTTTTCCGCGTACTGTAGCACAGGCAGAGGCACTGGATCAGCTGCTGGCCGGACACAATACCGACATTGCTTGTATGGTAGAGTTGGATGTGCCGCAAGATGAGCTGAAGCGCAGACTATTGGAAAGAGGCAAAACCTCTGGCAGAGTAGACGACCAGAACGAAGAAAAAATCAATGTGAGGATACAGGAGTATCTGAACAAAACAGTACCGGTGGCAACGTTTTATGCCGGGCAAGACAAGAATTGTAAGATCAACGGAGTAGGATCCATTGAAGGCATTTTCCAGGACATAGAAAAAGCCATCGACACACACTACACCTAAGACATCGCATAAAAAGTATTAATTTGGAGATGACCGGTGCAGGCTGGTCATCTTTTTTATTATAGCCCTTCAGCTTATGGGGAATTCGAATTTCATAGATCACGTACGCATTTACTGCCGCTCTGGCAATGGAGGAGCAGGTGCGGTCTCTTTCCGAAGAGAAAAACATGTACCCAAAGGAGGCCCCGATGGTGGCAATGGCGGTCGTGGTGGACACATCATACTCAGAGGCAGTACCCAGCTGTGGACGCTGCTGCACCTGCGTTACAAAAAGCACGTGACAGCCGATGATGGTGGAAATGGCAGCGGTTCGCGGAGCTCTGGTGCTGATGGTGCCGACATAATTTTGGAAGTGCCGCTGGGTACTGTTGCCAAAGATGCGGAAACCGGTGAGATACTCCTTGAGATTACGGCCGATGGTGAAGAGCGCGTACTCTGCCAAGGTGGCCGTGGTGGTTTGGGCAACGAAAACTTCAAGACTTCTACCAACCAGGCACCGCGACATGCACAGCCAGGAGAAGAGGGAGAAGAGCAGCTGAATGTATTGGAACTCAAACTACTTGCCGATGTAGGCCTGGTGGGTTTCCCCAATGCTGGCAAATCAACCCTGCTCTCAGTACTATCCGCAGCCAAGCCCGAAATAGCAGACTATCCCTTTACTACCCTCGTGCCCAACTTAGGTGTGGTTTCTTATCGGGACCATAAGTCTTTTGTGATGGCCGATATTCCTGGTATCATTGAAGGAGCAGCCGAAGGCAAGGGGCTCGGACTCAGGTTTCTGAGGCACATTGAGCGCAACTCAATCCTGCTGTTTATGGTGCCAGCCGATGCCGATGACATCGCCAAAGAATACGAAATACTATTAGGCGAGCTTGAAAAGTATAACCCGGAGCTGCTGGACAAAAAGCGCATTCTGGCTGTGTCAAAAACCGATATGTTGGATGAAGAGCTGATGGCAGAAGTAAAAGAGTTACTGCCCGAAGGTGTCCCTTCACTGTTCATTTCATCAGTGGTCCAGCAAGGCCTCACCGAGCTCAAAGACGAAATCTGGAAAGCTATTAACGCTTGATTTTCCGCACCCGTTAGACCGAACTGGTCAGACCATTTTCGTGTTGCCCGTCAGACCGAAAAGGTCAGACGGATTTACAACTCTTTCTCATGCCCGTCAGACCGAACAGGTCAAACGGATATAAGGTGGCTATGATTGCCGTTCCGCATTAGATTGGCATATAAAAAAAACGGCCCGACCGCATTCAGCGATCAGACCGTTTTTTAATTAGAACTGTCAGACTTAAAGATCAGACAGAAGATATCTTAGTTGGATGGTGGAGGCGCAGTAATGTCCTCACCCTTTTCAAGTCTGGCAATAAAACCCTCCAATGCAGGCTTGTTATTAGCTGGCAGGTTAGGGTTGTTCAGGCATTCTTTCTCATATTTCAAAGCCTTCTTAAACTCGCCATTGGCAGAATAGGCCCTGGCCAACCCGTGCTGGGCAAACATGTTGCTATCCCAACGCTTGTACATGCTTTTGAAAACATCCAGTGCCTTTTCATCTTGGTCCAGTGTGATCAACTGGTTGCCATAAGCATATACATTATTAGGTCCAGCGGTTGGGTGATCTACCATTTCATTCATTACGGCAAAAGCCTCATCATTCTTCTTCTGAGCAAAAAGCACGCTGCCTTTTACATTCAGCGTCTGTGCATTTTTGGTATTAGCAATGGCCTGGTCAGCCCAGATCAAAGCCTGGTCCAAATGCACATTATTTTGTACACAATACTGCGCTGCACTCATAGGGCCCTGGAAACCAAAACCAGCAGTGCTTCTCAGTTGTTCTTTGGCATTGGCTACCACCAGGTCATGTACAGCATATTCCACTTTGAATGGAAAGCGCTTGTTTTCCCAGTCCAGCACTACAGTAGCCGAAGTAGCAGTCAAATTAGCGAAATCATACGTCAGTCTTTCAGTAAAAGCATGTTCCTCAGTATTCACTTTTACTTTCAGCACGTCCTCAGACGGCTCATACCAGTAGCTACCCCAAGAACTGGTGTTGCTGCTGAAAATGATTTCAGCCTCCCCATTCTCGAAATAGGCAATGTGCAGTCCGTAATCGCCTGCCGCTATGTCTTGTCCTTCCACTTTGGCATCATGCGAGAAAGTGATTACCGTATTTTCATTCGCACCTGCTCTCCAGGGAATCTCTTTGCCATTGCCAAAGCCCTGAACGGTATAGCCATAAGGTACAATACGACTACCCCAGATTTTGCCCTCACGGTTGTTTACCGCTGGTCTGGAATAATTAATGGTGATGTCGCTAATGCCAATGGTCTGCTTGACTTCAGCTGCAGGGCTTGCCGCCCTCGGTGTGGTAATGGTGTTTTGCGCATAGGTAGTTGCTCCCAGGAAAACAAAGACTACCATCCACACCAGTTGATGTAGAGAGTGTTTCTTCATGGTTTTTGTTTTTGTAAAAATTCTATCCTCTTAAACTTAGTAGTACCCAGAAGGAACAGAAAATTGTATTGAAGGTAAAAAGCAAATCAAGCCTAAGCGACCAATTTGAGCCTTTTATGGCCTTACAAAAATCTATCGCATAATTCGGGTTAAAAAGTCAACCGATAAAACGGGGCCTCTTGTATTTAAATATTCTCTCTTTACCAGTGGGAAATGGGCCCTTCTGAGAGGGGCAATTAGGTGATGAGTGGAGATGTGAGGCACAGAAAATTATTCTGTGCTTGATTAAGCATGCCATTATGACACGAATTTGTGCTTGGCAGTATAATTGCTAAATGGCAGATGGTTTTTTTGAAAGAAAAATGGCAAAAGCAAAGAAGGAAAAAGAATCCAAAGAGCAGGATGAAAAAGTACAGTCTGATACGGCTGTAGAAGAGCAACCTGAAAACACAGATCAAGAAACTGAACTGGAGATAGAGCTGTCGGCTGAAGAAAAGCTGACCATAGAGCTGGCAGAGGCCAAGGATAAATACCTAAGGCTCTATTCAGAGTTCGAAAACTTCAGGAGAAGAAACGCCAAAGAGCGCCTGGAATTGGTGAAAACGGCTTCTTCAGACTTGATGGAACAGTTGCTACCTCTAGTAGATGATTTTGAAAGGGCCCGTGATGCCAACCAGTCTCAGGAAGACGTGGAGGTAATCAAAGAAGGCTTTGATTTAATACATAACAAGCTTTTCAAAACCCTTGAAAACAAAGGGCTGAAAGTGATGGAGACTGCAAAAGGCACCGAATTCGATGCCGATCTGCACGAAGCCATCACGCAGTTTCCTACAGATGAAAAGGGGATGAAGGGCAAAATCATAGATACGGTTGAAAAGGGTTACTACCTGGGCGAAAAGGTGATCCGATTTGCCAAAGTGGTAATTGGAGCATAAGACATGGCCAAAAGAGACTATTACGATACGCTGGGTGTAAGCAAGGGAGCCACCGAAGATGAGCTGAAAAAAGCCTATCGGAAGCTGGCGATCAAGTACCATCCCGACAAGAACCCTGACAATCCGGAAGCGGAAGACAAATTCAAGGAAGCTGCCGAGGCCTATGAGGTTTTGAGTAATGCTGACAAACGGGCACAATATGACCGATTCGGTCATGATGGCATGCGTGGTGGATTTGGCGGTGCCGGTGGTGGCATGAACATGGATGACATCTTCTCCCAATTTGGCGACATCTTTGGTGGAGGCGGAAGCCCATTCGATAGCTTCTTTGGTGGAGGTGGCCGTGCACGACAGCGTAAAGGCACCAACCTGAGGGTAAAGCTCAAACTGACCCTGGACGAGATTGCAGATGGTGTTGAGAAGAAGATCAAGGTAAAGCGACTCATCGAAGCCCAGGGTGTAACCTTCAAGACCTGTAATACCTGCGGGGGTTCTGGTCAAATGAAGAAGGTGGTCAATACCATGCTGGGCCAAATGGTTTCTACCAGTACCTGTAGCACCTGTAATGGTTCGGGAAAAAGCATCGATTATCGCCCACCGGGAGTAGACAGCACTGGCCTGGAAATGCAGGAAGAAGTGATTCCGATCAAGATTCCTGCAGGCGTTTCGGATGGCATGCAATTGTCTATGTCAGGCAAAGGCAACATGGCCCCCGGTGGTGGTGTTCCTGGCGACCTGCTCATAGTGATTGAAGAAGTAGAGCATGAGATGCTCAAGCGTGATGGCAACAACATTGTTTTCGACCTCTATGTGAATTTTGCCGATGCAGCCCTGGGCTCAAGTGTGGAAGTACCCACCATTGACGGCAAGGTGCGCATCAAGATAGACTCTGGCACCCAGAGCGGCAAAATACTACGCCTGAGAGGCAAGGGAGTTAGAGACATCAATGGATACGGCAAAGGCGACCAACTCATACATGTAAATGTATGGACTCCGAAAAAACTGAGTTCTGAAGAAAAAGCCATACTCGAAAAGCTGCGCGATTCTTCCAACTTTGCGCCACAACCTGGTAAAGGGGAAAAAGGCTTTTTTGAGAAGATCAGAGAATTCTTCTAGATACTCATAGAACTAATTCAATAAAATAAGAAGACAGCTTTTAATTAAAGAGTTGTCTTCTTATTTTGAAGCCTAATCAACTGTAATATTTTCTAGTGTCGTAGTGGTGTCTAGGCCAGTCATTATATCTGTCGTTTATTTCGTCATTTTCATAGTTATTGCAGCCCCTGTACACGCTCAGAGGGGTTCAGACTGTGCTACGGCCAAAGTTCTAAGAGAATTTCTGGAACAGAAACACGTAGCCCCCCAACAACCATCCGAAGGTTTTTCGCGAGCCGTCACCAAAACATTCATATTGGGTCTGGATGTAAACGGACTCTATTTCACACAAGAAGACCTTGAGGGTCCTCTGGCTGGTTTTAAAGACCTGGAAGCTGCCATTGAGGCCAATGAATGCAATTATCTCATTCAGTTGAAAGACTTCCTTCAATCAAGACTGAGCCACCTGGATACACTACTGGCCAGCATACAGCTACAAGACCTACCGGCATCCACTGAGTACAAACCGCGTATTAACGCGCTGACTGATTTGACGGCAACCGTGCCCTCACTGGAAGCCCGTTGGGGTGCATTCCTCAAAAGACAACTCTATACAAGAAAGTACCTGCAGTCTTCTGATGAAGTGCTGAAAGCCGATAATGAAGCAGCATTATTTGATGAAGTAGTGGTAGCAGAACGCTGCAAGCTATCCAAGAAAATCACATTGCTCGATGAAGAGGAAGCGTTTGTGCCTAAAGCATTTTACAGTGCCTTAGCACGCTCATTCGATCCCCATACCAATTATTATCGCTACGGCTTCATGGAAATGCTTACCGCCTTCTTTGAGGAGAAAGAACCTTCCTTTGGCTTTCAGTTAGTGGAAAATTTTGTTGGACAAATCAGTATTGGTAAGCTCCTGCCCGGAGGGCCGGCCTGGAGGTCCAATCAGCTCCATGTTGGCGACATCATCACCCTGATTTCTCGCCCCGATGGTAGCGAAGTAGACCTGAGTTGCAGCAGATTGGAAGAGGTTCAACGCATCATGTCCTTTTCAGGAAAAAGCATTGACCTGACCGTGATTGGGCGGAGCAATGAAAAGAAAGTAGTGACTCTGGTAAAAGACAAAGTAGCCCCAAATACCAATGCCGTGAGAGGCTATGTGCTTGGTGGCGAAAAGAAGGTGGGTTATATATCACTACCCGATTTCTACACCAATGAGGGGGAGGAAGATCAGGAACGGGGCTGTGCCCGTGATGTAGCTCGTGAGATCATAAAACTCAACAATGACGGTATAGAAGGGCTCATCATTGATGTACGGAACAATGGAGGCGGTTCATTACAAGAAGCCCTTGACCTTATTGGTATTTTCATAGACGAGGGACCTTTGGCTCTCATGAGTAAAGAAGATAAGATTAAGGTGATAGGAGACAGAAGCCGTGGTGCCGCTTATTTCGGGTCACTCATTATTCTGGTCAACGGCCAAAGTGCTTCAGCTTCAGAGCTATTGGCCGCTTCTTTACAGGATTATAGCCGTGCCTTGATAGTGGGAGATACCACTTTTGGTAAAGCTGTTGGGCAGGAGATAGAGGTATTGAAATCATCATCGGATGGAGATAAAGATGATTTGGAATCTGGTATAGTCAAAGTGACTACTTCCAGGATATATCGTCTGAAAGGTAAAAGCTACCAACAGCAGGGCGTGGTACCGGATATTTACCTGCCCGAACTGCTCATCAACGACAGCGACCGTGAAGCTACCTATCCTTTTTCAATTAACCCGGAAGACGTGGACCGTGACACCTATTTTAAACCTTATCCGGCATTTCCTTTGGCTCAGCTGAGGGCCAGCCATGAGCGCAGACTTTTAAACCTGGATATACCTCGGGTAAAGGCATTGACAGATAGCATAGGTTGGTCCAGGGAAAACATGAAATACCTGAACACCTCAGACTTTTTAAAACTGAGGGCACTCAATGAAAGAAAACAGAGCTGGTTTAATGAGCAGGTGGCTGAGGCCAATAAGCCATTTAGTGCGACCAATCATTCATTTGACAGAATGATCATCAATATCAGTACTCAAAAAAAACAGATCGAGATGATGACTTTACGCGATCTGGAGAACAACCTGTATATAAGACAGGCCTATCAAATAATGACCGATCTAATAAACTCAACCAAATAAGCATACTATGAAGAAGCAAATCTTTTTAACAGCACTGGCACTAGGTTTCTCACTGGCCATTTCCGCAAACATTCAGGCTCAGGAGCCAGATTTATCTACTGCGGGTGGGTATTTGAGAACGATAGGAAATGAGCACAAGCAAATCAGTGAAGACATGATGAGCTATGTAAGTGCAGCGGCCCATAGTAGAAGAGCTAAGAAAATTGAAAAGAAACGCAAAGAGCTGGTAGGAACTATGGTTCAGGCCATCAAAAAAATAAAGCGTATGCCTGGTTTTGATGGCGATGAAACTTATCGCGATGCGGTCGTGGAGTACCTGAATGTACGTTACTCAGTAATGAATGAAGACTATGCCGAAATCGTAAACATGGAAGAAGTGGCCCAGGAGTCTTATGACCAAATGGAGGCCTATCTCAACCTGCAGGCAAAAATTGATCAGAAAATTGATGGGGCTCATTTAAAGCTGAGTGAGGCCAAGCGTGTTTTTGCCCTGGCCAATAATATCAACCTGGTGGCTTCAGATAGCAAACTTTCTGAGAAAATGGCCAAGGCCAATGAGGTGTCTGAGTATGGAAATAAGCTCTTTCTGATCTATTTTAAAGTAAAGATTGAAGAAAAGCACCTGATCGAAGCAATCCAAAGCGGAGATTTGAGTGCGATGGAGCAGCGTAAAAACGCAATTCTCACCTACTCTCAAGAAGGTTACGAAAAACTGAGAGAGGCTGGTTATTATGATGCCGACAAAAGTCTGGTGATAGCGGTCAATGATATTCTCAACTTTTATAAATCAGAGTGCAACGATGCTGTGCCCAGGTTCCAGCGCTTCTACCTCATCAAAGATCAATTTGAGCAAATCAAAGTAGCTATTGATGCAAAGAAAGCTTCAGAACGTACCCAGGAAGATATTGATACCTACAACAAATCGGTCAACGATTACAATGCCGCCATCAAGTCGTTTAACAAGACTATTGCCGATACCAATAAAATGCGTGGGGGGGTAATAGATGCTTACGAAAAGGCCAGAAGTAAATTCAGAAATAAGCATACTCCCCGATACAGGTAGAGTTAAATGAAACCTTCCTGTTTAACAACCCGTAGTTGACCCTATGCAAAAAGTACTTTTACTGGTGACCATTTTGGGGGTTGCGGTGTTGGAAGGTGTGGGCCAGACGAAAAGCCACTTTAAGGTGCAGGACTCAGATTCCTGTGCCAGGATATCATTTACACTTAAATCGGCCACGGCCACCTGCGACATTCGCACCCGACACGGGCAGCTTCCCATCAACATTCTAGGCAAGTCTGAAGAAGAGTATGTAAAACCTTCATTCGGTCAGCGACAGCAAGGCGATGAGATTCAGGCCTGGCTTACATTAAAGAACAATAAGAAGCGTGGACTTGGCAGTACGCTTTCCAGCATCTTCAGTTCTAAGAAAACAGATACTGAGAACTACTGGAATATTTACTTCAGCGATGCAAAGCCCTATAGGCTCGACTTGAGCTATGGCTTGGGCAAATCCTATGTAGACCTTTCAGACATTGCCGTGGAGCACTTGAAGCTTCGCAGCGGTAATGCCCATGTCAAGGTGGGCTACCATTCTAAAATGCGCAATCTGGTTGTCATGGACACCTTCCTGGTTGATGTTGATTTGGGTGATGTAGAGATCGACCGACTCAACTTGTCGCGTGCCAGGGTGATTATGGCCGAAGTGGGCATAGGCAGCCTGGTGATGGACTTTGAAGAAGAGCCCGAAGAAGGCAGTGAAATATGGGCAAGGGTAGGTGCCGGTACCTTGGCAGTGAAGTTGCCTCATGATCCCATTCCAGTTATGATCAGGGTTAAAAACGCCTCTTATCGCAAAATGAAGCTGCCAGCACACTTCGAGAAAATACGCGACAATGTATACGTCAGTTCTGCCTACGATCCTGATGCGAGCAACCTACTCACCTTCAACATCGACTTGTCAATGGGCAACGTGGTTTTTAGCGAAGACTAAAACCTCGCCTTCCGCAAAATCCGTAAAATCGCGATAGCTTCCGCTTACCATTAAAATTTAAGCACACATAATTTTAAGAATCATATTTGGTTGCTTTTTCAGGTGACTGAACTCAATCTATGCGATGGAAATCGTGATGAAGGTGTAAATTGCCAGGAATCAGGATTGCGCTACGACTAAAGCTATGGCGACATGTGAATCGCTATGGTGAGAAGACAAACAAAAGCGTAGCGACTGATTTTCCCAAAGGGATGCCTTTGGCAAAAGCGAGTTACAGCTGTAATAGAAATTCTATTGCATGATCTGAGTATAAGCCTGTTATCTTACAAAAAACCAAATTTGACCAACGTGAACATTCTTGAAGCGAGTCAGGTGTCTAAGAGCTATGCAGTTCATAAGGCCCTTGACAATGTAAGCATCGCCATCCCTAAGCAGTCCATCTTTGGGCTTCTGGGACCGAACGGTGCGGGCAAGACAACGTTGATCCGCATTATCAACCAAATCATCATGGCAGATGAAGGGGAAGTGCTGATTAATGGAGAAAAGCTCAACCCTAAACACATCGAAATCATTGGCTACCTGCCAGAAGAGCGAGGCCTTTATAAGAAAATGAAGGTAGGCGAGCAGCTCATGTACCTGGCCCAACTGAAGGGGCTGAGTAGTGGTGAAGCGCGCAAACGCATCAAGCACTGGCTCGAAAAGCTGGGGCTCACCGACTGGGCTGGCAAAAAGGTGGAAGACCTCTCTAAAGGGATGGCCCAAAAAATCCAGTTCATTGCCACGGTAATGCACGAACCAGAGTTGCTTATCCTTGATGAGCCCTTTTCTGGTTTCGATCCGGTAAATGCCAATCTGATAAAAGACGAAATCTTTGAGCTTCGTGAAAAAGGCGCAACAGTGATCTTTTCTACGCACCGTATGGAATCGGTAGAGCAGCTTTGCGATGACATCGCCATGATCAACAAGTCGCAAAAGATTCTGGATGGTACCAAAAAGGATATCAAAAACTCATATAAGAGTAATAAGTATCAGGTAGACTACAAGGGCGCTATGAAGCCACTGAGTCCACAGTTTTCCATTTTGGAATCCAACGAGTTGGAAGACAATCATACTCAAGCCCTGATTCAGACCAACCCTGGTCAAAACCCCAATGAGCTATTGAAAGAGCTTATTGAGAAAACAGAGGTACATGGCTTCACAGAAGTGATACCATCCATCAATGATATTTTTATTCAAATAGTAGAGGAGGGCGAAGACTCATGAAGCAGATATTTCTAGTACTCAAAAGAGAATACATGGTGCGCGTGAAAAAGCGCTCCTTCCTGTTAGCCACCATTCTTACCCCGCTGATTTTTCCGGCATTAATTGCCACCATCTACTACTTTGCAAATCGCGATAACAGCGAAGTACAGGACGTATTTGTATTAGATGAAAGCGGTTTGTTTGAAGGGAAACTGACAAGCGATAGCTATAACTATACCTTTTTAGAAGGAGATAAAGACGAGGCCAAGCAGCGTTTTCAAGACGAAGGTGCCTATGGCTTTCTGTATGTGCCAGGCATCGACCTCACTGATGCTGAAAAGACCAGCTATGACGAGTTTGAATTTTACTCTCAGACCAACCTTGGTATCACTGTAGAGCAGGCCTTTGAAAGGCAGCTTCGAAAGGTTCTGGAAGACATAAAGCTAGACCAGTCTGGCCTTGACCCCGATGTGCTCAATAGCCTTAAAGCCAATGTAGACCTCGATACCTTCAACCTGTCTGAATCAGGAGAGGCGCAAGAAAGTAACTCAGGGCTAAGCCTGGCGGTAGGTTATATTTTTGGCTTCCTTATCTACATGTTCATCTTCATTTACGGTAGCCAAATCATGCAGTCTGTATTGGATGAGAAAACCAGCCGCATTGTAGAGGTCATTGTGTCATCAGTCAGGCCTTTCCAGCTGATGATGGGTAAGGTACTGGGCGTTGGCTCTGTAGGCTTTACACAGTTGATTATCTGGATAGTGCTCATGGCCACCCTGGCCACCGTTGGTTTTAATTTAGTGGGCGTGCCTGCTGAAGCCATGGCAGAAAATATGCCTGCTGAGGCCATGGAGTTGACGGATACTCAGGAGATGGCCATGAACGTGCAAAACATGTTGAGCACACTGCCCATTACTCGGATTGTAGTGTCCTTCCTGTTCTACTTCCTTGGAGCCTACTTCCTGTATGGTGCGCTATACGCAGCAGTAGGGTCGGCAGTAGACAGTCTGCAAGATGCACAGCAGTTCATGTTCCCAATCATTATTCCATTGATCGTGTCTATTGTGGCTCTTAACATTGTGATTCAAGACCCTGACAGTTCGTTGGCCTTCTGGCTTTCAATGATCCCATTCACCTCTCCGGTGGTGATGATGGGACGCATACCATTCGGAGTTCCATTGTGGGAGCTCCTATTGTCTATGACCCTGCTCATTGCCGGTTTCGTAGCCATGATTTGGGTGGCCGGCCGTATCTACCGTGTGGGTATTTTGATGTACGGTGTGAAAGTGAACTGGAAAACCCTCAAGGTTTGGTTCACCATGAAGGTATAAGACGCTAAGCGTTTAAAACATTAAAAAGCCCTGGTTCCGATTATTCGGGATCAGGGCTTTTTCATGTGTCGTAGATGAGACCGTCTCAAATTGTCACGTCTTTGCAAACACAGTGAAACAATCTCCTCTTGTGGTTTGCAATCAAACAAGGAGATCACTTCACTACGTTCGTGATGACGTTTTCTTTTTCTTTTGAGACGGTCCCAGAAGTGTCCATAGAACCTCCTTTCATGACAAACATCATGTTTCTGTATGACGAGAATAATAAAGGACTGTTTTGTCCTTAATTAATTCTGACGTAACTTGCTTGCACCAAGAATCAGATACTATGTTTTCAAAGGCCTGCCAATACGCTATCAAAGTCATGATCTTCATTGCTGCTAACCAGCAGGAGGGAAAGCGAACCGGCCTGAGAGAAATTATCGATTCTTTGGAGTCTCCAGAGGCGTTTACCGCTAAGATTTTGCAGCAGTTGGTAAGAGGTGGGCTTTTAGAATCTTACAGGGGACCAACCGGTGGTTTTGTGTTGTCTAAGGATAAGGAAATACGCATTTATGATGTAGTGGCCACCATAGACGGCAAGCAATTGATGGAAGATTGTGTATTGGGACTCAGTGAATGCTCGGGTGAGAATCCATGTCCGGTACATCATAAATTCATCAGTACCAGAAATCACCTGACCAACACCTTGCTCTCGGTACTAATAGACGATGCGTCATTGCTTGTACAGAGCAAGAAGTTAGAAGGTTAAAAAAATTTGAAATAATTAAGGATATGTTGATCCTTAATTCCTTAATAAAAAATTAGCTATGAAAAACGCAACTCACTTATGCAAATCAATCCTGCTGCTGGCACTCACTCTTGTCGTGTTTTCCTGCGGTCCTTCAGCAGAGGAAAAAGCCAGGCGTGACAAGATAAAGGCTGGTATGGAGACACCTACAGACCCAATGGAAAACAAGGGCATAGGCCCCGTGAAGTCAATAACACTCGCTGGAATAGACCAGGCAATGGCAGAAGAGGGCAAGGGCATATTTGATGCCTCATGTACTGCCTGCCATAAGGTAGAGAAGCGCTTTATAGGTCCATCGCCCATGGGCATCATGTCCAGAAGGTCTCCCGAATGGATCATGAACATGATTCTCAATCCAGAGGAAATGGTAGCCAAAGACCCTGTCGCCAAGCAACTGCTCATCGATTATAACGGGGCTCCCATGGCCAATCAGAACCTGACCGAAGAACAGGCCAGGAAGATTCTTGAATACTTCAGAACGCTTTAAGAAACGAAAATTTTTATGCCATGAATACAACCAAAATTAAGTTCCTAATGCCATTTCTACTGCTATTTCTGCTTTGCGCTTGCAACAGCAAAACCGAGCAGACCGGGAATGAGGAAACAGGCCTCACCACTTCACATCCTAAGGGTCAGGCGTCAGTAGAGGATGATGTATCTGACAAGAACATTTTGCAGGTAGCCATTGGCTCTGAAGCACATTCTACACTGGTAGCTGCCGTGCAGGCGGCCCAAATCGAACATGTATTGGTAAACGCAGGTCCGCTTACCGTTTTTGCTCCCGTAAACGATGCCTTTGATGCCTTACCAGCTGGCACGGTTGAAAACCTGTTGAAGCCCGAGAATAAAGGCGACTTAGCCACGATTCTCACGCGACACGCAGCACCAGGCTCATTCAATGTCGAAGGCTTGAAGAGAGAAGCCAGGAAAGGCCGAAAAATCTACATGGCCACCGGTGACTATCTGGAGGTGGTGGTAGAAGGAGAAGATATATGGGTGGGAGGCGCCAAGGTATTGGCCACCATCCAGACCTCAAACGGAATCATCAATGTAGTAGACAAGGTGATTTTGCCATGAGCAACACAGAATTAATCAACCAAAAAATTAAGAATAATGAAAAGTAAAATGAAATGGATTGTCGCCAGCCTTATTGCCATCACGATGGTGGTGATTGGCTGCACCCAACAAGGTGCCCGCAGTGGTGCCTTGGGAGACAACATTGCCGAGCGGGTCTATGTAGCCCCGGGAGAGCATGACGAGTTTTATGCCCTGGTTTCGGGTGGTTTTAGCGGTCAACTGTCCGTTTACGGATTGCCCTCTGGCAGGCTGTTTAGGGTCATACCGGTTTTCTCAGTAGATGCAGAAAAGGCCTATGGCTTCAATGAAGAGACCAAGCCCATGCTCAATACCTCTCATGGTTTTATTCCATGGGATGATTCTCACCACCCCGATATTTCACAAACCAATGGTGAACTGGATGGTAGATGGGTGTTTATCAATGGAAACAATACTCCTCGAATTGCGAGAATCAGCCTTTCGACTTTTGAAACGGAAGAGATCATTGAACTACCCAATAGTGCGGGTAATCACAGTTCGTCTTTCGTGACAGAGAATACGGAATATGTGGTAGCAGGTACTCGTTTTTCAGTTCCCGTACCTCAGGCCGATATTTCCATAGATGAGTACAAAGGCAAGTTCAAAGGAGCCATGTCTTTCATCAGTATCGACCCGGAAGAAGGTCATATGGACCTCGCCTTTCAGATCATGATGCCTGGCTTTAACTATGACCTGGCCCACCCTGGCCGCGGAAAGTCGCACGGCTGGATGTTCTTCTCTACATACAATACTGAAGAGGCCAATACGCTGCTTGAAGTCAATGCTTCACAAAATGACAAGGACTTTATTGCCGCTATCAATTGGAAAAAGGCGGAACAACTCATTGCTGAGGGCAAGTTTGATGTAATGCCAGCTGAGTACGCTCACAACCTGTATGATGAGTCGACTCACATGGCTACTTCTACCATGAAGAAAGAAGTGAGGGTGATTGACCCTTCCAAGCATCCGGGACTGGTATATTTCTTGCCAACGCCAAAATCGCCCCATGGCTGCGATGTAGACCCAACCGGTGAGTACATCATAGGCAGTGGTAAACTGGCGGCTGCTTTGACTGCCCACTCCTTCACCAAAATGCTCGATGCGATAGAGAATGAGAAGTTTGACGGAGAAGCTTATGGTATCCCCATTCTCAATTATGAAGATGTGTTGGCGGGTACTGTACAGCAAGCTGGCCTAGGTCCCTTGCACACCGAGTTTGATGGCAAAGGCAATGCCTATACTACCTTCTTTATCAGCTCTGAAGTGGTAAAATGGAAGTTGGGTACCTGGGAAGTGCTGGATCGTCAGCCTACTTACTATTCGGTTGGTCACCTGATGATTCCAGGTGGTAACTCGCGCAAGCCTTTTGGCAAGTATGCGCTGGCCATGAACAAAATTACCAAAGACCGGTACTTGCCTACAGGGCCTGAACTTACTCAGTCGGCACAGCTCTACGACATTTCCGGTGAGAAGATGGAGCTATTGCTCGACTTCCCAACCATTGGTGAACCTCACTATGCAGCAGGTATCCCGGCCGATTTGATCAAGCCCAACCAGACTAAAATCTACAGGCTGGAGGATAACAACCATCCCTATGTAGTGAAAAACGAGCGAGACACCCGGGTAGAGCGTAATGGCAAAGAGGTGCACATTTATATGACCACCATCAGGAGCCACTTTGCACCCGATAACATTGAGGGCATCAAGGTAGGTGACAAGGTGTACTTCCATGTAACCAATCTGGAGCAAGACTATGATGTGCCGCATGGTATCAGCATGATTGGGGCCACAACCTCAGAGCTTTTGATCATGCCTGGACAGACCGAAACCTTTATCTGGGAACCGAAAAGGGTAGGTGTCTGGCCGTTTTACTGCACCGACTTTTGCTCGGCTCTGCACCAGGAAATGCAAGGTTATGTAAGAGTATCTCCCGCTGGGTCCAACATTCAGTTGAAGTGGACCCTGGACGGGGATTAGGTTGATTAAGGGCAGGTGGCCTTTGTCTAGTGGGCCACCTGTTTCTTTAACCATCCGCTTAAACTGAGTTAAACGTACCGACAAATTTCAAAACCAATTGAGATGAAAAAGTCTAAACTCCTGATGATACTGGGGGCCAGCCTCCTATTGCCCTTGTTTTTTCTACCACTGTGGAACATCACCCTTGAAGCACCACAGTATCCCGATGCCATTGGCATGAATATTCACATTGATAAGTTTCACGATGCCCACCCCAACGACATCAAGAATATCAACATTATGAATCACTATGTGGGGATGGAAGATATTCCTGAAACCATCCCTGAGTTTGAGATCTTTCCTGCCGTGGTCATTGGCATGGTGGTGCTGGGCATCATCATCGGGTTCATTGGTAGGAAGAAACTATACCTGGCCTGGTGCGGGCTCATGATCGTTTTTGGCACCATTGGTATGTACGATTTCTACCTCTGGGAATATGATTACGGTCATAATCTAAAAGACACAGCAGCCATTAAGTTTACAACTCCTGATGGCGAGCCCATGGCCTACCAACCACCTCTGATTGGCAGTAAAATGATCCTGAATTTCAGAGCCATTTCTATGCCCAGAGCCGGGGCTTACCTCATGTTTTTAGGCATGGGACTTACTGTGCTGGCCTATTACCAGGCCCGCAAGGATGAGCATGTAGGAGGAGCCTCTGAATCACCCAAAAACAATGACAGCGATGAAAAAGACATGGTGGCTGCTTAGCCTGATTGCAATATTGATGGCCTGTGAGGTGAAGCCGCAGGAAATTGACTACGGTCACGATGCCTGTCATTTCTGTCAGATGACCATTGTGGATACACAACATGCGGCCGAGTTGGTCACCACCAAGGGCAAGTCATTTAAATATGATGCCATTGAGTGCATGCTCAACGACCTGCAACACTGGGATGAAGCACCTGTGAAGCTGTACCTGGTTGCTGATTATGGACAGCCTAAGCTGCTGATTGATGCGACTAAAGCACATTACCTCATCAGCGAATCCATCCCCAGCCCCATGGGTGCCTTTCTCAGTGCATTTGAAAGCCAGCCCATGCGTAACCAAACGCTATCAACAGAAGGCGGAGAAGCTTATGATTGGCAAAGCCTTCAGGAAAACTTCGACCTAAAAACTCAATGAAATTCACATTAGCACTAATCTTCTTTCTGGCTGCTTACCCGGTAACTGCTACTGTTATTCCGGTATGCAATACTTGTCCGGTAAAAACACTTGCTAGGGCCTATGAGGCGGCTGCACCTCATGACACCTTGCAGCTACAGTCTGGCACTTATGCCTGTGTCTCTTTTGAGATCAAGAAACCCCTGACGCTGCTGGGAGAAGAGGGTGCCGTGTTGGATGGAAAAGGGGAGGGTTATGTGCTCAGGATTTTGAGCGACAGTGTGACCGTATCAGGGTTGAAAATCATCAACGCTGGCCGAAGCTACACCAAAGATTATGCAGCCATTTACCTTTCCAGGGTCAAACACTTTTCCATTACCGACAACCTGGTTGAAGATCCTTTCTTTGGCATTCTAATAGAAAAGTCACATCATGGCACCATCAGGGGCAACCTGGTGACCAGCGCCAGAACCAGGGCAGATGATTCCGGCAATGGCATTCATGCCTGGCATTGCAGCAATCTCAAAATCACCGACAATGAAGTGTATGGGCTCAGAGATGGCATTTACCTGGAGTTTGTGGAGGAGAGTGAAGTGGTCAATAATTATAGCCATAACAATGTGCGCTATGGACTGCACTTCATGTTCTCTAACCACGACCAATACATTGGCAATACCTTTCAGGAAAACGGAGCTGGTGTGGCTGTGATGTTTTCCAAGTTCATTGAAATGCGGCAAAACCGCTTCCTTAAAAACTGGGGCACCGCTTCCTACGGTTTGCTGCTCAAAGAGATTTACGATGCCGAAGTTACAGATAATGTATTCCGGGAAAATACGGTAGGCATATACATTGATGGTACCACCCGCATCAATTATAACGGCAACGATCTGATTAGAAATGGCTGGGCCATCAAGGTAAGTGGGGGCTGCTATGTCAATGTGTTCAAGGGCAATAATTTCCTCAGCAATTCCTTCGAAGTCTCCTACAATTCTAAGATGAACGACAACAGCTTTGATGGTAACTATTGGAGCTCCTATTCAGGCTACGACCTGGACAAAGACCAAATAGGCGATGTGCCTTACCGGCCTGTAAAGCTGTTTTCTTATGTGGTGAATAAGACCCCGGAGACCATTGTATTGCTCAGGAGTCTATTCGTTGACATTATCAATTTTTCGGAGAAAGTATCTCCGGTTTTCACTCCTGACAACCTGGTGGACAATTCCCCCGCCATGAAGCGATTTAAACATGATTAATATTAAGAACATAAAGAAGCGCTTTGGCAAACTGGAGGTTCTGAAAGGAGTCACTTTCTCGCTGGAAGAACCTGGTGTAGTGGCGGTTTTAGGCCCCAATGGATCGGGCAAGACCACCATCCTGAAAACCCTGCTGGGCATGGTGATACCCGATGATGGAGAGATTTACCTCAACGATCAGTTGGTACTGGGGCTGTGGAACTACCGCCATCAGATAGGCTACCTGCCTCAAATAGCGCGCTTCCCGGATAACCTCTCGGTACGAGAGCTGATTGCCATGATCAAAGACCTGCGTGCTACACATGCCGATGTCGATGGGTTGGTAGAAGAGTTCAGGCTGGAACCCTATTTGGATAAGAAACTCAATACCCTTTCAGGGGGCACCAAGCAGAAGGTCAACATTGTGCTCACTTTCATGTTCGATTGCCCGGTGCTGGTGCTCGATGAGCCCACCGCAGGCCTCGACCCGGTTTCACTGATCAAGCTCAAGGCCCTGATAGAAAGGGAGAAGGCGGAGGGTAAAATGATCATCATCACCACTCATATCATGAGTTTGGTGGAAGAGCTGGCAGATGAGATTGTTTTTCTGCTCGAAGGCAAAGTACACTTTAAGGGGCAACCCAAAGCACTGTATGAACAAACTGACAGGCAAGTGCTGGAACATGCCATTGCAAAACTAATTGAAGGCCATGATTAAGATATTGAAATACAGCTTTGCCGATTTGATCCGTAGCCGCTGGAGCTATGTCTACTTCGGTTTTTACCTGGTTTTGGGTTTTGTATTGCTATTCCTCAATGGTGATTTGTCGAAGGCGGTGGTCACCCTCATGAACATCATTGTGGTGCTCACCCCCATGATCGGCACCATCTTCGGCATCATGTATTTTTATAACTCCAGAGAGTTTACTGAACTGTTACTCGCGCAGCCCATCAAGCGGAGCAGCATATTTATGGGTCAATACCTTGGCATTGCCTTGTCACTCTCTTTGAGTCTGGTATTGGGTCTCGGCATTCCCTTCTTTATTTATGGCATAGCCCAATCGGGCGAAATCTGGGATTTTGGCCTGCTGCTGTTGACTGGCGCTTTTCTCACCTTCATTTTTGTGGCCCTGTCTGTGAACATTGCTCTCAGAAATGAAAACAAAGTGAAAGGCTTTGGCTATGCCATACTGCTGTGGCTCTTTATGGCAGTGATTTACGATGGACTCTTTCTCATCAGTATGGTAGTGTTTGATGACTACCCACTGGAAAATTTTACCCTGGCCGCAACCATGTTCAACCCCATCGACCTATCGCGCATTCTCATTCTGCTCAAGCTGGACATTTCGGCCCTGCTAGGCTATACCGGTGCCCTCTTCCAAAACTTCTTTGGCACCATTTGGGGTGGATTCATTTCGTTGGCGGTGCTTATGCTTTGGACAGTGCTGCCCATTTTCTCACTGCTTCGAACAGCAAAGGCCAAGGATTTTTAGTGATTAGAAAGTGGGTAGGCCTACCAGTATTTTTTCGCCCATTTGTTAAATGAGTTCGACTAAAATTGAGATATTTGTCATGACAAATAAATTTTCGAGCCATGCACTGGGAAAGCTATTCACACAAAGAGATAAAAGAAGTTGTTTTTAAGGCATTAGAGCAGAATCTGGACTATCGGGACAAGCCCGTTTTGGGGCTGCCAGCCTCTTATCTGGACACTGAGGTTTTTTATGACGATGCTCCGTTTTTGAAAGATGCTCCGTTTCTTTCTGCGCTCATTGCCAACCCTAACCATATTGGTTGCCATACGCTGAATGAATCTGAAGCTGCCTTTGAGGGTACGCATCAAATAGAGAAAGAACTCATTGATCTCTGTGCTCAGCAAATTTTTGAAGGAGGAGATGAAGAGTTTGATGGTTATGTGGCTTCTGGTGGTACTGAGGCAAATATCCAGGCCATATGGATTTTGAAGCGGTATTATGAAATAGAATTTGACGCTCAGCCCAATGAGATCGCTGTCATCTATTCAGAAGATGCTCACTATTCTATGCCCAAAGCCAGTAAGCTGTTGAGCCTTCCGGCATTTGTCACCAAGGTTGAGGAAGATACCAGGCGTGTGACGAAGAAAAGTGTTGAAAGCTGCATTGCCAAAGCAAGAGAAGCAGGTGTTAAGCATTTTGTTGTGATTATGAACATGTCTACCACCATGTTTGGCTCGGTAGATGATATTGATGAGATCACCGGTTGGCTGGATTGCCTGGAGGTGGATTATCGAGTACACATCGATGGTGCTTTTGGTGGCTATATCTATCCCTTCTCTACCAAGAGCATGGCCTATACTTTCCAAAATCCAAAGATCAACTCCTTCACGCTTGATGGCCACAAGATGCTTCAGTCGCCTTATGGCACGGGCATTTACCTTACGCGAAAAGGCTTTATCGACTATGCACTTACCGAAGAGGCCAATTATGTAAAGGGTAAGGACTACACCCTGATAGGCAGCCGCTCAGGGGCCAATGCCATTGCCATCTGGATGATCATGCGCACCTATGGTTCTGATGGCTGGAAAGCCAAGATCAGCAGTCTGTTGCGCAAGACAGACCGGCTCTGCGGCAACCTGGACGAAAGGGGAGTGCCTTACTTTAGAAATCCGGAAATGAACATTGTGACCATAAAAGCGAGCCATGTATCGGCCAGCCTGGCTCACAAATATATGTTGGTACCCGATGCCCATGGCGATGATGTGAAGTGGTGGAAAATAGTGGTGATGGACCATGTGAAGCAGGGAGTGATCGATGCTTTTTTAAGTGAATTAGATGCAGAGTTGAGCCTGACTGTTTAAGGTGGCTTTTTGAGGTGTGTCTCAGATCTTCATTGACTGGGTATTCGTAATTACTCATTCCATTGAGATGATTCATGAAGCGAACGTATCTGCTGAATAAGATTTTTCGTTAGTTTCCCACATGCAAAATCCTTTCAGAGGATCATTGAGTATCGACTTCTACACCAATCAGTCTACCATTAAATGGTTGATTTTGGTGGTGGCTGTGGTCATTGGTGGTGGCTCCATCATCTATACCAACAACCTGGTGAACAGGCTCAAGCAAGGTGAGCAGGACAAGATTCAGCTATGGGCCAGAGGGGTGGAATTCTTAGCACAAGCGGGCCTTGAAGACCCTGATGCCTTCACTTTTATCACTACCAATATCATTACACCAGACAATACCCTGCCTGTTATACTGGTCGACTCGGCCAGCAATGAAATTTTAAGCTATCGTAATGTGGAGGTAGATGAGGCCGACTCTGAGAAAGCTGAGGTGTCCCTTCGAAAGATGCTGAGGAAAATGCGTGCTGAAAACCAGCCCATACCCATCAAAACAAGCCCCGGAGCAGTACAGTACGCTTACTTTCGCAACTCTTATCTACTCAGGCAGCTGAGTGCTTACCCTTACATACAGCTTACAGTAATCGCCATTTTCGGCTTCATTGCCTACCTGGCTTTTAGCTTTTCACGTACCTCTGAGCAAAACCGGGTTTGGGTTGGGCTGGCCAAAGAAACGGCCCATCAGCTGGGTACACCGCTGTCATCGTTGATGGCCTGGGTAGAATACCTGCAGACCATACCGGAAATGGAGGGCCGAACGGATATTGTTACTGAACTTCAAAAAGATGTACACAGGCTGGAAATGATCACCAGTCGTTTTTCAAACATAGGCTCCGAACCTGTATTGAAAGATGAAAACGTATTGGAGGCTGTGAACAACACTGTGGCCTACCTGAAGCCCAGGGTGTCTTCCAAGGTGAGTTTTGAAGTAGAGGCTAGTGCGCCAGAAATTACCGCCAAATTGAACAAGCCGCTGTTTGAATGGGTGGTGGAGAACATTGTGAAAAACGGGATTGATGCCATGAGTGGGATTGGTCGCATTCGCATCATCATTAGTCAGGATTCAGGCAAGGCTGTTTTTATAGACATTGAAGACAACGGCAAGGGCATAGCCAAGGGCAAAGCCAAAGATGTTTTTAAACCCGGGTTTACCACCAAAAAAAGAGGCTGGGGACTGGGACTCACTCTGGTACAGCGAATTGTGGAGAATTACCACTCAGGGCGCATTTTTGTCAAATCTACACAAGTTGATGTAGGTACCGTTTTCAGGATTGTTTTGACAACCTGATTTAGCTCATTTTGCCTTCCGTATTTTAGATATAACCCTTTGGTATAATCGATATTACGTTTACCTTTGCCCCCAGAAAAATAAACCACATTTTTCTCATTTAAGACAAACAATAAGAAATGGCAAATATTGGTAAAATCACCCAGGTAATTGGCCCCGTAGTTGACGTTAGCTTTGATGCTGAAGGCGCTAAGTTGCCCAACATCCTGGACGCCCTTGAAGTGACCAGGCCTAATGGTCAGAAAATTGTGCTCGAAACCCAGCAGCACCTAGGAGAAGACAGAGTTAGAACCATTGCAATGGACAGTTCTGAAGGACTGACCCGTGGAATGGATGTGATGGACTTGGGTACTGCCATTTCCATGCCTATTGGAGATGACATCAAAGGACGTCTTTTCAATGTGGTAGGTGAGGCTATTGATGGTATTCAACAACCTAAAGGCGACAAAAGATTGCCTATCCACAGAGCTGCACCAAGATTCGAAGATCTTTCTACTTCTACTGAAGTGCTTTTCACAGGTATCAAGGTAATTGACTTGATCGAGCCTTATGCAAAAGGTGGTAAGATTGGTTTGTTCGGTGGTGCCGGTGTAGGTAAAACTGTACTGATCCAGGAGTTGATTAACAACATTGCCAAAGGGCATGGTGGCCTTTCAGTATTTGCTGGTGTAGGTGAAAGAACCCGTGAAGGAAATGACTTGCTTCGTGAAATGATCGAATCTGGCATTGTAACCTACGGTGACGAATTCATGCACAGCATGGAAGAAGGCGGCTGGGACCTTTCTACAGTAAGTAATGAGAATCTTGCTGAGTCTAAGGCAACCTTCGTATTTGGTCAAATGAACGAACCTCCGGGAGCGAGAGCTCGTGTAGCTTTGTCAGGTCTTACTATTGCAGAGTACTTCCGTGATGGTGAAGGTGATGGCCAGGGTAAAGACATTCTGTTCTTTATCGATAACATTTTCCGTTTCACTCAGGCAGGTTCTGAGGTATCGGCCCTCCTTGGTCGTATGCCTTCAGCGGTAGGTTACCAGCCAACGCTGGCTACAGAGATGGGAGCCATGCAAGAGCGAATTACTTCTACTAAGAATGGTTCGATTACTTCTGTACAGGCCGTTTACGTACCTGCAGATGATTTGACTGACCCTGCTCCTGCAACAACTTTTGCTCACTTGGATGCTACCACTGTACTTTCAAGAAAAATTGCTGAGCTCGGTATTTACCCAGCGGTAGATCCATTGGATTCTACTTCAAGAATTTTGACTGCTGAGATTCTGGGCGATGAGCACTATGATACTGCTCAACGCGTAAAAGAAACCTTGCAGCGTTATAAAGAACTTCAAGACATTATTGCCATCCTTGGTATGGACGAGTTGTCTGATGAAGATAAACTGGTTGTGACTAGAGCCAGACGTGTACAAAGATTCCTTTCTCAACCTTTCCACGTAGCAGAGCAGTTTACTGGCCTGAAAGGTGTATTGGTAGACATCAAAGACACCATCAAAGGTTTCAACGAAATCCTTGACGGTAAGCATGATGACCTTCCTGAAGCAGCCTTCAACCTGGTAGGTACCATTGAAGAAGCTCGCGAGAAGGGTGAGAAACTGTTGGCAGAAGCCGCTAAATAATCAAGCCTATGTTGCTAGAGATTGTAACCCCAGATCAGAAAGTTTTTGAAGGCGAAGTAAACGCAGTGAGCTTCCCTGGGAGTGATGGTGAGTTTCAGGTGCTGAATAGTCACGCCCCGCTCATTAGCTCGCTTGGCAAAGGTCCTGTACGCATCTCAGCCGATGGCAAAAACGAAGAGATGATCATTGATGGCGGTGTAGTGGAAGTGCTGAACAACAAGATTGTTGTACTGGCAGAGTCACTGGTTAAAGAATAATCACAATAGACTATATATAGAAACCCTGATGCGAAAGCGTCAGGGTTTTTTTGTTTTTTATGCTCACCACATTTAATTTTTTAGAACTACAGAGTGCGCATTAAATCAGCACAGCTCTATGAAAAATTTCCTTTCAGTACTTTTTTTTCTCTTTGTAGTTCTACAGGCCAATTCTCAAACCCCCATTCACCACTGGACCTTTGATGGCCAACCATTTGATTCTGAAGGAAATTTGATGGGCTCATTGATTGGAGAGCCCCTATTGATTACAGATCAATCTGGTAACTCAGGCGGGGCTTATCAATTTTCTTCCGGGCAGCATGTACTTCTTAAAAATAGTAGTGACGATCTGTCATTTATGGCAAATACGGGAGTATATACCCTTTCACTCTACTTTAAGTTAGATCAGCTCACCCAACGAGTTCCCATTTTTTCGAGCTTTAGTTCTGGCGACCCTAAAGCCATTTACTATGAGCTCTATACTGATGGAGCAATTTATATGAGTATGTATGGCAGTCAGACTGCCAATTGGGGGCATGGTAGTGGCACTGTGTCTGTGGCAGATGGTAATTGGCACCACCTGGTGGTTGTGGCTGATGGTAGTAATCTTCAGCATTATGTAGATGGTGTGGCAGCGGGTACATCTGGTAGTTTTGCTCCAGGCAATTTGATATCCGGGCTTATGACCAATTCTGTTAAAATTGGATCAGGAAAAGGAGAATCAATTGATGATGTGAAGGTATTTGATGTTGCTTTGACCGCTCAGCAAATTTTAACGCTATATCAAACCCCAACTGCCCCATACAGCCTGCCGCCAGGCACAACTGTTCCGCAGGCAGATCATCATTGGACGCTTGATGGAATAGCCTTGGATTCTGAAGGAGGACTGGAAGGCGCTTTCTTAGGCGACCCGCAATTGGTTGATGATGCTTTTGGGAATGCTGATCGTGCTTATGAATTCACAAGCAATGATCAAATCCAGATCAATAACAGTGAGTCTAACTTGAGTTTCATCGCAAATTCGGGTGTGTTTTCCATATCCATGTTTTTCAAGACCAACCCAGTTACCAGTCGAATACACCTCTTTTCAAGCTATCAAACAGGAGGTAAGTCTTTCTTATATGAGTTCTATCAAACTGGTCAGCTTAATTATAGTATTTATGGAAGCACAGTTGAGTGGGGCAGCGGCACTGGAAATATCACTGCTGATGATGGAGCCTGGCATCATGTAGCCGTTGTATCAGATGGTAGTTCAGTACATCATTTTTTGGATGGAGTTCCTTATGGTGAAGAGGATAATTTTATACTGGATAACCTGATTGTTGGCGATATGGTCAACCCCGTGAGAATTGGTAGTGGATTGGGTGAATCCATTGATGATGTTAAAATTTTCAATACCGCCCTTAGCCCTGAACAGATCTATTTGCTCTCTCAAACGGAAAGTCCAGCATATGATCCAGGAGCAGTGTCCGTACCTGCCCCTCTGCACCATTGGACATTAAATGGTACTGCATTTGATGAGTCCGGTGTTTTAAATGGTCAAATAATCGGTGTGCCCGCCCTTGCAGCCGATCGAAATGGTGAAGTGAACAAGGCCTTTCTATTGAATAAGAATAATGGAGATTATATCAATTTACCTGGCAGTGAAGACGACCTGGCCTTTATTCCCAATAGTGGCAATTTTGCTGTTTCAATGTTTGTGAAACTAGATGATTTGACGGGGCGAATTCCCCTTTTATGGAGTAGCAAAGGGGTTGATAAAGGTTTTTATTTTGAGCGTTATTCAGATGGGACATTAAATTACCAAATATACAATAGCGCTCAACCTTTTGGAGTGAACAGTGGCAGCGCAACCATACAGGATAACGACTGGCACCATGTTGCGGTGGTTGGAGATGGCACCATGATACAAACTTACTTGGATGGTGTGCCACAAGGGCAGGCAGGAACAATCAATGCGAATAACTTGATTGTTGGCAATAATGATAATCCAGTGGTGATAGGGGAAAGCCTCAGTGGTAGTATCGATGATGTGCGGATTTACAATGTTGCCCTGTCCAGTGCACAAGTGTACGCATTGTCACAAATGGTCGACCCAGTTGAGGGAGGAAGTTCACTTTGGACTACCGCTGACTCGGGAGGTATATTTTATGATGCAGGAAATGTCAGTGTTGGTTCGTCCTATTTCAATACAGAGTTTCAGCTGGCCGTCAAAGGTGAAATATTAACGGAGGGTGTATCCGTCAGGACCTATGCTAATTGGCCTGATTATGTATTTGACGCAGATTATCTGCTAAAGCCTCTTAGCTATGTGAAGGTTTATATTGATAAGAATGGCCATTTGCCCGGGTTTCCAAGTGCTGCCAAAATTGCGGATGAAGGCTATGGTTTGCAAGACATACTGGCCATACAGCAAGAGAAAATTGAGGAACTGACCCTTTACCTGATTCAACATGAAGAGGCCATCGCTCAATTGAAGGAGCAGTTAAAAGCAATTAATGAACAGCTTGCTAAAGGAAAAAAGTGAGGCTATACTGTAATCTTATACTATAGAGATAGGGGTCAATCTACCCCCGTCAATCCTACATTCATACCTGTCAAGCTCATAAGATGGTCCTGAGCCACTAAAGCGCCCGATGGCAGGGTCAGGTAATTCTCCCAACTAAACTCAATGCCGCCCAGGGGAATGATCGACACCCACATTTTACAGGCTACAGGTCGCTTGTTATCATCCAGTATCCATACATACGAATCACCCGGAGTGGTGCCTCCGCTGGTGTAGGTTACTTTTAATCCTTCGCGGCCATCGGCACAAGTGATAATGCTGCGCTCGGTGCCGGGATCAAATACTTTGTAGGGAGCGGCCAGCCAAAAACTGTCATTATTGAAAAAGTCCCAGGCGATTTCGAGCATTGTGGCCTGGTCGGCTTCAGCGATCTCGGCCCCATCACGAGTTACCACACCTTTTTGAGTTTCATGATTGAAAATGGTAGTGAAGTCATCCCAGCGGAGGGTCACCTGCTTTTCAGTGCGGTTCCACTCGTAGTGGTGTGCACCTCGGAAAGTCCATTTCACAATATCGGTAGTATCCCATGCGGCCTGGTTCATGGCATCCAGCATTTCCGCGGCAAGCATATCGGCTTGTGGACTTGCCTCACCCTCTGGTAGCTTCTCGTTCACTACCATATAGAAGGTGAAAATGGCTACAATCAGCACCAGAAATACGATGGCAGTGACTCTCAAAAACTTCTTCATAGCAATCAATTTACAAAGCTTGTTTGGTTTAGCCTGACACCCATCCTTTATTTGTTTTGGCAGTACTAATGTTGCTTTCGGTCGAATAAGTTTATAGATGTACTGAGAGATTCATTTAATTGGTAATATGAAAGCACCCTATACTTTTTTGCTACTGGCCATAATGGTGCTTTCCTGCACCAAAACGGTTGATCTGGAACAAGATCGTGCCTTGCTATTGGCAGCGAATGAATCTCAGCGAAAGGCCCATATGGAAAATAACCCTGATCTGTTACTTGCTGGAATGGCAGACACCGTGATCACGGTGCAGCGTGGGCAATTCAGGGTAGAGGCCAAGGCCGATATGTATGGCCGTTGGCAAGACTACTTTGCCAGTGTAAAGTACTATGCCTGGGATGACCTGGAGCCTCCTGTGGTTGAGATTTCAAAAGATGGTAGCCTGGCGAGTGTGTCGGTGCGGAAAATCACGATTGGCAGCTATGAGCAGGAGCCCATTGACACCACTTACTTTGCATGGACTACGGGCTACAAAAAAGTAGACGGAGCCTGGAAGGTCTATAAAGTGACTTCTACACGCACCGAATAAGTGTCTTTAGCACATGATTAAGAGGAAAGACCCTGTAAGTAGAAATACAGGGTCTTTTTATTGGGGCATCTTAACTGATCTATAAAAGAATGATCATTGTAATGAATGCAACATTTAGTACAGATTGAATAATTAATTGAGCTGTCCTTTTGTTCTTCTCTGCATCTTTTTTTAGGGGTACAACCAGAATGATTGAATAGGCTATTAACCCTATATTGATGATGAAGGGGGCCAATGCTAGCATATCCAACGATTGTGGCAACACCTCTTTCCTGAAGCAAAAGTCAATTATATAACCAATAACGAACATGACGTTAATGGTATTACTCAGAGATTTGGCTCGATTTTGATTAGCTTCCATCGTGTATCTTTTTACGTATTGTTATCCATTCATACAGTCTACAAAATCCCAAACCATAAGACCAACACCGATCCAACCCAGGTACCTCTTGCCAATATGTTTTAAGGCTCCAATCATAGTCGTAACTGTTCCTGCAGTGGTCGTATTTGTAATTAGGGTTTTAATTCCCTGAATTCCCAGTGCGAAGCTGGCACAAGACCTAATTCTACCTGAGTCCCAACTGTCTGTTGAAACTTGTTGCTCTCGTTCATAAAACTCAAGGTTCATGGCAAATGATAGCTGAGCAAGCTGTTGATCGGTGAGTAGGTCAATGTCGTCCCTGATGTCATTTTGTTCTTGAACAGAGAGTGAAGTGAAATCAGGGGAACTGTAGATCGCACTTTTGAATTCATTGTGAATTTGCGTTCCATTTACTACTAGTGGTGCGAGGAGTTCGGCAACCTGACCGTCTTCATCAATGAATGCAACTGAAGACTCAATTCTTGGGCGATTTGGATCATAATGTTCTTCGAGCTTATCCACAAGTGTCAAAAATTCTTGTTGTGACATAACAAGTTCTTCAAAGTTGATTTCCACTTGTGTTTCCTCTACTTCAGGAATTTCTACCTGGTTTTTGGAGCATGCACTTACAACAAGCAAGATCAATAGTAATGACGCTAACCCGCGTAGTTTAATGATTGACATATCAATGTTTTTAGACGTAAAATTAATAATTATGTCATGGTATACGGATTATTATTAAAAGAGTTACATGTATAAAAAGAAGTATTACTATCATTCCTTTGAACGACCAAAAATACGGGTTTTGTTAAAAGTGATTTAAGCTTAAAAGGAGTAAATGAAAAGCCAAAGTGGCATTATGTATTCTCACAATACTCTAAAACGGCCTCTTTGATCCGCTTAAAGGTCTCTGTGAGTGTAGCCTCATCTTCTTCTAGCAGGGTAACCCTAAAGCCCATCAATTCGGAGCAGAACGAGGATATTGGTACCACGCAAACTCCTTTGGCGGCCAGTAGGTAATAGACAAATCGCTTATCGGGCAGAATGTTCTTTTCCTTAAGCCAATCGTCCAGCAGTTCCTGTGCTTTGGGGTCTTCTATCGCCAGTTTTTGATCTGAGTTTAAAACTCCCGGCTTGAAGATAATGGTATTGTAAAAAGCCCCATTGGTGGTATTGAAGTAGAGGTAGGGGATGTCTTCGAGAAAGCTGGCGATCAGTCGACTGCGCTCCCCAATGCGCTCATTAGTTTGGATTCTGTATCCTTTGAATCTGGCATCTCCATACACCTTTGGTATCACCATTTGAGGCAGCGTGGTAGAGCATACCTCCAGCATTTTGGCATTGACGAGGGTCTGGTAAAGTTTGTCGAAAATGCTATCAGAGCCCCGATTGTAAAATTCCATCCAACCGCAACGCGAACCGGGCCAGGGCAGGTCTTTTGACATGCCTTTGAGGGCAATGCCGGGCACATCATCGATCACTTCGGCCAGGGCGTGATGCTGGGCACCATTGTAAGTGATGGCACCATAAATTTCATCGCTGATCAGAAAGAGGTCAAACTCTTTGGCCAGCTGTACAAATTCCTCCAGGACTTCACGTGGGTAAACCATCCCCGTAGGGTTGTCAGGATTAATCAATAATATCCCGACTACATAAGGGTTGTATTTGATCTTATTGCGCAAATCCTCCATGTCTGGGTACCAACTGTTGGCAGGGTCGAGTCGATAGGTCAGGGGAGAGGCATTGGCATGAGCTGCTTCTCCACTGGAGTGGGTAGAGTAGGCCGGAGAAGGCCCAATGATCCTTGAGGTCGGACGGATGAACTGGTATAGGGTGGAAATGCCATCGCCCAGGCCATTGAAGAAAAGGATGTCTTCTGCGTTTATTTTTGCGCCTGCCAGCTGGTTGTTTTGTTCTGCCAGAAATTGGCGTACAGAAGGGTCGCCCATGGAATGTGAATAGCCATAGGTCTTATCATTCTGGGCCATTTCACTCACAATGTCCTTGATCCAGCCGGGAATCTGCCAGTTTTTTTGAATGGGGTCACCAATGTTCTCCCAGTAAATGGTATGACCAAGGGCCTGGAGTTGATCGGCTTTTCGAACAATGCCCCTAATCTCATAAGAGAGCTCTGATGCACCGGGACTTACTAAAGGTTGACGCATAGGAAGATTATAAATTCAAATTTGGGCCAAAAACCAACGAATGTCAAAGTCTAAAACGGAGAGTTTTACGATCTCTGACGGGAAATGCTGGCGCCCTGGTTGGTGTTGTTACCAACCAGCTTGTGTAATTGGCAGGTGACAACACCTGCCAAGGCGAGACCTTAATAGTATTCGGCAAGTGACAACACTTGCCGAGACATGGAATTATGCATCCAAAAGACTGCTAAGACTAGTACAGCCTATCGGCATTTTTTTCTTTCACATTGATTTTTTCCAGACTCAGAAATTGCTCCCAGAATTGATCTTCTGGCAGGCCAGCCCTTAGTATCAGTGGCTCATTTTTTACCGGGTGCTCAAAGTAAAGCGAGCGGGCATGCAGGTTGATGCTGCGGTCGGGATTGGGTTTGCTAAAACCATAGCGCAAGTCGCCACGGATAGGACAGCCAATTGCAGCCAATTGTACCCGTATCTGATGAGGCCTGCCAGTAATCGGCTTTACCTCCACCAGCCAGTGGTCATTCAGTTTGCCTACCGCTTTATAATCGAGTTCGGCCCTAAGGGCACCTTCGGTATCTTCTTCAAAAGCAGTAGTTACATTGCGTTTACCATCTTTTTGCAGCCAATGCACCAGTTTGCCTTCGTGTGGTCTGGGGCGCCTTTTGGTAATGGCCCAATAGGTCTTTTGAACCTTGCGGTTTTTAAAGAGCTTGTTCATGCGCTCAAGGGCCTTGGAGGTGCGTGCAAAAACTACAATGCCACTAACGGGTCTGTCTATTCTATGCACCACGCCCAGGAAAACTGCTCCTGGCTTGTTGTACTTCTCCTTGATGTAATCTTTACAATGCTCTACCAGAGGTTTGTCACCGGTTTCATCGCCTTGCACCAGAACACCGGCCGGCTTATTGACAATCAGCAAGTGATTGTCTTCGTAAATGGGCTGTACAATGTTCATTAGAATTCGCTTGTAAAGTGGAATTGAATATCGGGGAAGTTGTCTTGTACCATTTGCAACCAGGCTTTTGATTCAGCCATAAATACAATTTTCCCGTCTTTGTCTTTGGCGATGTGGCGCTGTTTGGAGTTGATAAACTCCTGAAGCTTTTTGTCATCTTCGGCCGAAATCCAGCAGGCTTTGTAGAGCTGCATGCCCGCAAACTCACAGGTAGCACCATACTCGTGCTTAAGGCGGTGCTGAATTACTTCAAACTGTAGCTGACCAACCACACCTACAGCTTTGCGAGCTCCTAGCTGGAAGTTGAAAAGCTGGGCAACCCCTTCGTCCATGAGCTGATTCAGGCCTTTCTCCAATTGCTTGGTTTTCATGGCGTCTTTGTTGATCACCTCACGGAAAATCTCTGGCGAAAAGCTGGGGATTCCCTTGTAAGTGCCCTTTTCACCATCAGTGAGGGTGTCACCAATTTTGAAGTTACCGGTGTCATACAGGCCAATGATGTCGCCTGGATAGGCCTCGTCTATGGTTTCCTTGTCCTGTGCCATGAAGGCCGTGGCGTTGGAGATTCTGAACTTCTTATCCTGACGGGTGTGGTAATAGTTGGTGCCTCTCTGGAATTTGCCTGAGCAAATTCTGAGGAAGGCGATTCTGTTTCTGTGCTTAGGGTCCATGTTGGCATGGATCTTAAATACAAAACCAGTGAAGTTTTCATAATCTGGTTCTACTTGTTTTTCGTCCAGCAATCGGCCAATTGGCTCTGGCGAAAACTGGAGAAATGAGTCGAGTAGCTCTTTTACCCCAAAGTTATTCACTGCTGAGCCGAAAAATACCGGAGCCACATCACCATTGAGGTAGGTTTCTACATCTAATGGGCCATAGAGGTCACTGAGCATTTCTACATCTTCGCGCAATTGCTCTGCAGCACTTTCGCCTATAAATTCTTCCAGTTCTGGACTGTTAATGTCTTCGAATTTGGCGCTCTCTTCGTGCAATTGCTGTTTGCCTGCCTGAAAAAGCCTGAGGCTTTTGTCATAGAGGCTGTAAACCCCTTGAAAGTTCTTACCCATACCAATGGGCCAGCTGAGTGGATGAACGTTGATGCCCAGCTTATTTTCAATCTCGTCTATTAAGTCGTAAGGGTCCTGGCCTTCGCGGTCTAGCTTGTTGATGAATGAGATCACCGGGGTTTTTCTCATGCGACAAACCTCCATGAGCTTTTCGGTTTGAATCTCCACACCCTTCACACAGTCGATTACCATCACCACGGAATCTACTGCAGTAAGCGTACGGTAGGTGTCTTCTGCAAAGTCTTGGTGACCCGGAGTATCGAGCAGGTTGATTTTCATGCCCTCATACTCAAATGCCATCACCGATGTGGCCACAGAGATACCCCTTTGCTTCTCAATCTCCATCCAGTCAGAACGAGCGTGCATGTCGATTTTGTTCGACTTTACCGCCCCCGCTTTCTGAATAGCACCTCCAAAAAGAAGCAGTTTTTCAGTCAGGGTGGTTTTTCCGGCATCAGGGTGACTGATGATCCCGAAAGTTCTTCGCTTGGCTATCTCCTCTGTCAGACTCATGGTAAACAAATTGAGGTGCAAAAGTAAGTAATTTGCTGGCCTAAAAGAAGATGAGCAGAGACTATCCCCCAATAGATAGGCCGGAGCAGAATTATTCAGGGCAAAATTTCTGATGGGTATTCAACCAGGGCTCCGGTACGCTTGTCTGTGGGCATTTGTGCATTGACACTTTTTAGGTGGTCCGTGAGCTCCTGAGCAAGTGATTTCAGCTTTTCCGGGGCTTCTTTAGCCAGGTTTGTGGTCTCGCCTATGTCATTGGCCAGATCGAATAACTCGAAGTCTCGACTGGCATGATAGTAAATGAGTTTCCAGTCACCGGAACGAACTGTGCTGGTAGATCCAATACCCGGCCCCTGAGGCCCCCAACGGTTGGGGTAATGCCAGAAAAGTGAGCGGCCTTCTACGGTTTTACCTTCAAGGGATCTTGTGAAGCTTATGCCGTCCACTACTTGATCAGGGTAGTATTCCCCAACGTTGGCCATGTCCATGATAGTGGGGAAAAAATCTTCGATGATCACCAGGTTTTGCGACTGTGTATTGGGGCTTACTTTTTTGGGCCACTTTACAATCATGGGTTCACGAATGCCTCCTTCACGAGCAGAGCCCTTTCCACTGCTCAGAGGGAAGTTATGTGTATGCCTTTCTCCGCCTCTGGCCACCGCACTCAGACCACCATTGTCTGACATAAACAGGATGATGGTATTGTCGTCTATGTTTTTGGCTTCCAGGTGGTCCATAAGGTCTCCCAGGCTCTTGTCCATGCCCTCAACCATAGAAGCGTACATGGCTTCGGTAGAGTCCATGCCCTTGTCATAGTACTTCTGTAAGAAGCGATTATCACCCTGAATAGGCGTATGCACTGCATAGTGGGCCATGTACAAAAAGAAGGGGCTGTCTTCTTCCAGCGATTGATCTATGCTTTTTATGGCTTCCTGTGTCAATGCTTCGGTAAGATAAATGTCCTGATCATGATAAGCTTCCAGTCCTGGCACGGCCCAAACAGGCTTGGGAGATCTGTTATTGCCAAAGGCATCTTCTCCATAATAGCTGGCGGGAGCTCCCGCTGCATGACCAGCAATATTCAGGTCAAAACCCAAATTGAGCGGATCGGCACCCGGAGTACCGATGGCCCCAAAGTGAGCCTTGCCCACATGGATGGTTTTGTATCCATACATTTTCAGGATTTTGGGTAATGGTGTAGCGTAAACCGACTGGGGAATGCCCGGCTCTGGACTCAGACCATTCACATTCCAATCAGGTTGCTGTAAAAGGTCATCGTCTGCCACAGGCTGCTGATCTTTCCTCAGTGTCCAATTGGTGACCCGATGTCGGGCCGCATTCATGCCGGTCATCAGGCTTACCCGGGTAGGGGTACATACCGAGGTTGCATAAGCCTGGGTAAAGCGCATGCCCTCTTTGGCCAGGCGCTCCATGGCCGGAGTCTCATACAATTGGTTAAATCGGGTCTCTTCTTTCCAGAACGGTAGGGAAGTATCTTGCCAGCCCATGTCGTCTACCAGAAAAACAATGATGTTGGGTCGGGGTACTTTTCCGTAGGGTACGCAGCCTGCAGTTGCGATGAGAATGATAAGGCCAGCAATGAGTGGGTATAGTCTCTTCAAAGGACCAAAATTGATAGGGCGGACATTAAAAAATACACCAGGCATAAGCGGTTGATAAAAATGAATGGCCACAAAAGCCTTGGATTCTAATCCCAATCTAAGCCTATTCTGCTTGTCGAGAAAACCGTTGATAGTTCTTTTTTAGGTCGTATTTAAAGAAAAATGGCCCTGAGCTGTAACGTATTTCAAATAGGTCCGTCTTATACATAGAATTCCAAAGTATATAGAACATCATGATATCTAAAAACTTGACTGCGGCCTCTACCAAACCTCTGATTTTGGGCATTTTGAAACAGGGAAATTGCTATGGCTACCTGATTATTAAGAAGATTAAGGAAATGTCTGGTGGCACCATGGCCTGGTCTGATGGCATGCTTTATCCTGTGCTGCACAGACTGGCAAAAGAGGGGTACATTCAGTCTAACTGGGAAATGGCAGAGAATGGTCGGCCCAGAAAGTACTATCAAATTACCGAGTCGGGTAAGCAGGAATTACAAGCAGAAAGAGAGCAGTGGTTAAAGGTTCATTCGCTTTTAGATGCACTTTGGGAAGTTAAACCCTCTAGCTAAGGCCTCATGTTCAATTTGGAAAAAGCCATAAAATCCTGGTTGAAGTCCTTCCGGAAGCACCGTGCTTTCAATACCGGTGCCATTCGCGAAATGGAGTTGCACCTGCGAGACCATATCGATGATCTGGTACATGAAGGCTTTGATGAAAAAGCAGCCTTTGAGCGGGCTGTGAGTTCATTTGGAGACATCAAGCCCATGGCCAAAGAGGCCTATTGGAGCCAGCGACCAAAAGCAGGCAAAAACTCATTAATCAACACCACCATGCTTAAAAACTATCTCAAAATCACGGTTCGCAACTTTTGGAAGCATAAGTTCTACACCTTCGTCAATGTACTGGGACTTACGGTAGGCCTCACTACCGTTTTTATGATCGGTCTGTTTGTGAATGATGAATTGATGTTCGACAAGTTTCACGAGCATAAGGATGAGTTATACCGGGTGGTTGAAAATCAATATTATGATGGACAACCTGTATTCCCTGTAGCAGTGACCCCTATTGCATTAGGCCCATCGCTTTACGAAGAGTTTCCTGAGATAATCAATTTCACCAGGGCAACACAAGAGAACTTTCAGTTTGAACAGGACGGCCGAAAGCAGTCAGAGCGCAGTGGCTATATGGTGGATGAGGGCTTCTTTGACATGTTCAGTTTCCCGGTAATCAATGGCTCTGTAGAAGGCTTTAGGGATAAAATCAATACGCTGGTACTGACCAGAAACCTGGCTGAAAAATACTTTCCGGATACAGACCCCATAGGGAAAACGATCATACTCAATGGCAAAAGCCATGTTGTTGATGCCGTGGTAGAGAATGTGCCTAAAAACTCACACCTCTTCTTTACCTATTTGGTCAACTACCAGAGATTTCTCACTGAAAGACCAGAAAGGGCCAATAATTGGAACAGTAACAGTCTCTATACTTATGTGCAACTGAATAAGGGGGCTAGTCTGGAGGCGATCAACGAGAAGGTCATTGGACAAATAAAGAAGAATAATGAGAGTTCAGCTACTGATATTTACCTGCAGCCTGTTACTAACATCTATTTGGGTGAGGTAGACTTTGTAGTAGAGGTTTCAAGAAAAGGAGAAATGATCTATGTGCAGATTTTCTCCATAGTGGCCATTTTCATACTATTGATCTCCTGCATCAACTTTATGAACTTGTCGACTGCGCGTGCCTCCAAACGTGCCAAAGAGGTAGGGCTGAGAAAAACGATTGGTGCCCAACGTGGTCAGCTGATTTTTCAGTTTCTCAGTGAATCGGTGCTGTTGAGCATGATTGCCGTGGTTTTGTCCGTGTTTTTGATTGCTCTGTTATTACCCTCATTCAATCTTTTGACCAATAAGGAATTCGTTTTTACCGAATTGTTTTTGGCTGACAGCAGCTTAAAGATGGCGGTGGGCATTGTTTTGGTAGCCTTCATTACTGGCCTGTTTGCGGGTAGTTATCCTGCCGTTTTTCTGAGTGCTACTAAGCCCATTTCCACCCTCAATGCCCAATCAATTACAGTGAAGCAAGGGGCGGGCTTGAGAAAGGTTCTGGTCATTTTCCAATTTGTGATCTCCATAGTACTCATCATAGGCACCATGATGGTTTATAAGCAGCTTAACTATATACAAAATGTAGACTTGGGCTATGAAAAAGACAACATCATCTACACCTCTGCTCCTGGTGAACAGTCGGAGGTGCTGGCCACCGAATTGCGCAATCAGCCCGGGGTAGTAGATGTGGGACTTTCCAGCAGCCACCCTGGCTATGTGATGAGCAGCACCTCTGGCTTTGTCTGGCCCAACCAAAACCCAGACGAAAACATATTGATTCATTACATGAGCATGGACCACCGCTATATGGATGCCATGAAGATGAACATCCTGGAAGGACGTGGCTTTTTACCCACCGATTCGGCAGTATTAATCATCAATGAAAAGGCCAAGGAAGTCATGGGGCTCGAAAACCCTGTGGGCTTAACGATGACAGCACGTGGCGAGCGTAGAATAGTGGGGGTGGTGAAAGATTTCAATTTTAAATCCATACATACTCCTATTGAGCCTATGGTAATCATACTGAGGAAAAACCTTAACCGGGTCTATATCAAATACGCACCGGAATATGAAGACCGTATTGCTGCGACTGTTCAAAGCACATGGCAAGAGATATTCCCTGAAAGAGAAATCAACTATTACTTTTTGGATCAGGATTTTCAGGAAATGTATGATGCAGAAAAACGAACCAGTCTGCTTTCCACCTGCTTTGCAGTTCTGGCCATCATCATCTCTTGTCTGGGGCTATTTGGTCTGGTCTCATATGCCATGGAGCAGCGGCTAAAAGAGATAGGCATAAGAAAAGCATTGGGGGCTTCTGTAGGCAATTTGTTTGTGCTACTCACGGGTGACTTCACAAAACTGGTGTTCATTTCCCTGGTTATTTCAGTTCCTATTAGCTGGTTTGCAATCAATGGCTGGTTGGAGAATTTTGCTTACCACATCACCATATCATGGTGGGTTTTTGTGGTTTCGGCCATTGCAGCTATGGGCATTACCTTACTCACTGTAAGCTATCAGTCCATTAAAGCATCGAGAACCAATCCTGTGAAGGCTTTACGACATGAATAGGCTATACCAATTCGCCTGAGGCAATTTGCTCTCTTTGTAGATCTATATTGTCTTCAGGCGTTGCTTTGCGTTTCCAGCGTTTATGGGTCCAAAGCCAGTACTGAGGGTCTTCCAGGATCTGCTCTTCCAGCTTGCGCGTGTGTGCTTCAGTAATTTCACCATACCGGCATTCAAGTGGGTTTTCAAAGAGCACTTCCATTTCAAACTCATAGTAGCCGCGCTTCACTTTGCTAATGCGGCCAAAAACTACAGGTGAGTCCTTTTCTTTCGCGAATTTCTCTACACCAAACATCACGGGAGTGTCCTGATTAAGGAAGCGTGTCCAGTACACTTTTTTAGAAATGCTGGGTGATTGATCGGCCCCAAATATGGTGCAGGTAATGTCCTTGCTGTTGGCAAAGTAATCTTTCACCTCTTGCCGGCTGATCATTTTGAGCCCGAAATTGCTTCTTGAACTGAGGATCTTGTCGTTAAGAAACTTGATGCCCAGTCGGTGGTAAATGGCTACCGATTGGTGATCAATATAATGGTCAATACCCATGGCCAACACTTCCCAGTTATTGTAGTGGCCGCCAACCAGTAAGACGCTTCTTCCCTGATCGTAAAAAGGCTTGAGCACTTCTGGATTTTTGACCTTAAAACGTGCGATGGCTTCTTCTTTGGTTATGCTAAAGTTTTTGAAGCTTTCAACAATGATGTCAGCAAAATGATGATAGTACTGACTTCGCAGTTTTCTGATTTCCTTGTCTGTTTTATCAGGGAAGGAATTTTTCAGGTTAGTGGTGACCACTTTGGCCCTGTACCGGAAAACTTTGTAGCCAATGAACCAGGTCAGGTCGGCAATAAAATGCAAAACTCCCAAGGGAAGCAAGGAGAGGGGCTTGACCAGCAAATAGAAGAATACGCGTGACATCAGGTATGTAAATCCGCTGCAAGATATGTAATCTGTCAGACATTTTGAACCATCCTAGTACATTGCCGCCAAGGGACTATAGGCACTTTATGATCTCATTTCCAATCCATTATTGAAAAGCAACCTCATCGATAAACAGCCAGGCCGGAGTGCCTTTGCCAGGGTGCCACTCGGGCAGATTTCCATAGTTGACAGCCCTTATCTGCAGGTGCTTAACGCTCTGTTTTTCGAACCTGAGCTGGTGGATGGCCATGTTTTTAGGAATAGGCCCGGTAGGAGCTTCCATGCTCAATTCACTCACCTTTTTCAATTGATTGGGATCATTACCAGCCCAAACTTCCATCTTCAAAGGAGGGAAAATCCAGGAGCCTACATCATCCATGGTACTGATATAAACTGAGGATAATTCTTGCTCGGCACTCAAAGTTACGTCCACTACCATGTCGTCACCATTGAAGCCCAGCCACTCGCCATCGCGAAAATTCTCGCTGCCTTTTCTCAGGTCGAAAATGGTGCTGACTCCTTTAGCGGTATAAGAACCTTTGGGATCATGCTTCAAAGTCTTTTTGGCCTGGGTAGGCTGGTTGATCTTTACAAAAGTCTCCGACCTGATTTCGCTGTCTTCCCAACCCTCTTTTCGCGCTACAAAGCTCACTTGTGCACTTCTGTCAAGGATCAATTGGCTGCCATCCAGCACCTGATAAGGTTTATCATCTAGCTGGTAGTAGACCTTGGCATTGGCGAGTTGATAGTCGGCTTCAATGGTCATCGTCTCGTCAAAAAAGACGGACTCGAATGAAATATTTGGGGGCACCAATTGTGCTGTTGCGAAGAATGATTCACTGTTGAGGCCACCATCAATATTAATCTGTGTGTGCTTTTCTTTCAATGAAGCCATCTCAGGTTCACTGATCTGGGTCTGCCATAAAAACAGTTTTTTGAGCTCGGGCAGCTTTGAGACCAATCGACTTACGCCTCGCTCGGTTACCGCTGTGCCGTAAAGGTTGAGGTATTCCAACTGCCTCAGGCTTTTCAGGTAGGAGAGTTGGTCGTCATCCAATTCGGTGTTGTCAAGGTAAAGGCGGTGCAGACTTTTGAAGCGCCTGAGTTCCTTCATTACCTTGTTATCAATGGGGCTGCTACCCAGGTCGAGGGAGTACAGTTGATCGCTCACTTTTCTTAACTGCTTGAGGTCTTCGAGTGCCGATGCTTTTCGGTTACCCAAAAAAGCTTCCAGATAAGGACTGTCTTCTGACAAGGGATTTATGGAGATTCCTGCTGCCTGCAGTCTGTCCATGGTCGATTTTTCTGCGAATGGAATATCAACCGTAGCTGGCTCAAAGTAATTGGTCAAAGTAGCTTGAATGGGGGCATCGGCCTGTAGTGCGCCCAGTGTTTCTTCAAAGGATGCCCCAGCTTCTACCCACCAGGAAAGTATCTCCTTTTCATCGTTGGTCAGTTGCAATTTGCCTTTTGGAGGCATGTGTAGCTTGTCGTTGACGTTCAGGTGCAGGTAACTGATCAGCTTGCTATCAACCACATCCCCAGCAATGAACACCTGGCCGTTTTCACCGCCCTTCTTCAGCATGTCAGCACTGGTCAACAATAGCCCGCCTTTCTGCTTATTGGTATTGTGGCAGCTCACGCACTTTTGCTTCAGTATGGGCTGAATGGCCGCTTCGAAAATGGCTGTTTCAGGAGCAGGCATTCCAGTTTCTACCTCCTCAAATACCTCTGTGAGAAAACCCTCGCCATGAGTCAGGTTGGCACCTAAATGACCGGTGATGATCAGCAGCAGAGATGCCAGGGCAAACAGCGGCAGGTAGGCTTTTTTCCGCACCAATACGGGTTTGGTTGTAAATAACACCGTGGCCAACCAGGAAGTAGCCAGCCCCAACCATTGATGTAGGTCAAAAGTCTGTCCGGCATAGCTGCCATTGGCAGAAAGCAGGAAGCCCGCCAGGGCACTGATGTAAGCAGTAGCAGCTCCGGCAGCCAGTAGAAATTCTGCCGGTTCTTTCCAATTGGGCTTTTTCTGGGCATAAACCTCAAACAGAAAGGTTATGAGCAGAAGCACTAAAGGAAAATGGAGCACCATGGGATGCAGTCGACCAAAGAACTGAAGTAGGGCAGGAGGCTCAGGAATGGTGACCAGGTAGAGCAGGGTAAGCAAAAAGTTACCAACCCAGAGGGTAATATGAATGCCTTTTTTGATGCTCACTCCTGGATTAAAATTTCGTCAATAAATACCCAGCCAGGCTGGCCTTTGCCGGGGTGCCAACCAGGTAATTTTGCCATGGGGTGAACTGTAATGCGCACGTAGCGGTAGTTTCCATCCATGGTAAAGCGGTAGTACCTTTTCTCTGCCGCATCGCCCTCTTTTACACGTTGGATTTTGCTGGTCCAAAACTGACTGGTAAAATCTTTTCCATCCTTTGAGTACCTCGCTTCAACTTTGTCCGGATGCATGATCCATGAACCTGGGCTGGTCAAGCTGCTTAATACAATCTCCTTTCGGCTCATGGCCTTCCCAAGGTCAATATCTACTGTAATCGGCCCTTTGTTGTATCCAACCCAATTGCCATCTCTAAAGTTGAACGAGCCTGATTTTTTGTCATGCAAGGTCTTGCCCGCCTCTGCATTGTAAGGAGCTTTGGGTGCGGGTGATAGTTTAACGGAAACCGGGCTGCCTTTTAGTTTGAATAGTTGATAAGTGATGGTTTCTGAGGGTTGGAAACCTTCTTTAAAAGCCCTGACTTTCAGCATAGCAGACTTCTTGATGCGAATGGGCTTGCTATACTTTTTAGAGGATGTGTTGGGTTCTGTACCATCCAAAGTATAGTGAATGTTGGCCCCTTCCAGCCTGAATTCGCAACTAACCGTGGTGCTCTTCTCAAAAAAACTACCGCCCTCAACCTGTACCAGCGGCTTGGCCAGTTGATAGTCTTGTGCTTGGGTTAATCCGCAAGCCAATATGAGCAGGAAGCAATACAATGTCCTTCTCATATCCGATTCAATTTATAAGGATAAACATGGCCAGAATTCCACTGGGCTACATAGAGGTTTTCATCACTGTCTACGCAAACATCATGTGGGTACAGAAAAACTTTTAGAGTTTGATACATTTCATCTGGCCTGCCCACGCTGTAAATCGGGCTACTGCCAGCCAGGTTGGAAACCACCTTATTATTAGCATCCAAAATGGTGACAAAGCCAGAGGGGTCATCGCCATAGGCCCGGGACTTGAGCACAGCAGCATAGAGGTGATCACCATGGATTACCGGCCGGCAAACATAAGCCCCTGGCAGTGGAATGGTTTCTAAATGCTCACCTGTGAGCGAATAACGCTTGAAGGCATTTTGCTCTCTGGCTGATGCGATCAATGTCGGATTATCCGGCTTGCGACTGTCCAGGCAAATGCCATGAGCGTTTTGCAGGTGCTGTTCCTCAGTGCCTCGGCCACCAAAACTTCTGATAAATTCTCCTTTGTGACTGTACTGGCTGATCCACTGTAGCCCGTAACCATCGGCTACATAGATATCACCATTTGGGGCAATGGCCACTTCGGTGGGAATGTACTCTTCCGGCTTCTTGTAGTGCCCCGATTCTTTGGGGTAATCAAGCGTCATGACCACTTTTCCGTCAAGGGTAGTTTTGATTACCTGGTGGCGGTCATTGTCTGAAATGAAGAGGAAATCTTCACCGTTTTCTTTAGACAAGGTCAAACCATGGGCGCCAGGATATTCCGTGCCCCAGCTTTCTAAAAGCTTGCCCGATTTATCATAAATCAGCACATTATTTCTGGTGTGATTGGTCAGAAGCAGAATACGCCCCTGGCTGTCTTCCACCATCTCATGGCAGTCTTTTACCGGGTATCGGGCCGGGTCTAATTTACCCCAGTTTACATCCAGCTTGTACTGATGCGTGCCATGACCCAAAACCAAATCCTGAGGTCTATCGGGGATCAACAGCTGAGGCATGGTAGACAAGCCCAGTGTGGCCATGGCCGATTTTTGTACAAAGTCCCTTCTGTTCATCAGGCTAAAATGTCGTGAACTACATGGCCATGCACATCGGTGAGTCTGAAGCGCCTGCCCTGGTATTTGTAAGTGAGTTTTTCATGGTCTATGCCCAGCAAGTGGAGCATGGTAGCCTGGAAGTCGTGCACATGCACCGGGTCTTTTACAATGTTGTACCCAAACTCATCGGTTTCGCCATACACACCTGGTTTAATGCCTCCACCAGCCATCCAGATGGAAAAGCAACGAGGGTGGTGATCGCGGCCATAATTGGTTTCTGAAAGCACGCCTTGCGAATAATTGGTACGCCCAAATTCTCCACCCCAAACCACCAGCGTATCGTCAAGCATGCCGCGCTGTTTCAGGTCTTGCACCAAAGCAGCAGAAGCCTGGTCTACATCTTTGGCCTGTTTGGCAATGGCAGAGGGCAGGTTTTCGTGCTGATCCCAGCCCATGTGGTAAAGCTGGATAAACCGCACATCTCTTTCTGCTAGTCTTCTGGCAAGCAGACAATTGGCTGCAAAGGTGCCAGGCTGAGCCGCCTCGGGTCCATACATTTTATAGATGTAATCGGGCTCTCCTTTAATGTCCATGGTTTCGGGCACGGAGGTCTGCATACGGTAGGCTAGCTCGTACTGGGCTACTCTTGCATTGATCTCCGGGTCACCAAATTCATCGCTATGAATGGAGTTGAGCTTGGCCAGGTGATCGAGCATATTTCTGCGGTCCATGCGCGTCATGCCTTTGGGATCTTGCAAGTAAAGCACCGGGTCTTTGCCTGAGCGGAACTGCACGCCCTGGTGAATGGAATTTAAGAATCCATTGCCCCAGAGACGGGAATACAAAGGTTGACCCTGTGGACGGCCCGTGCCTCTGGATAGCAATACAGTAAAGGCTGGTAAATCTGAATTGTCACTGCCCAGGCCATAGCTGAGCCAGCTGCCCATGCTGGGCCTACCGGGCTGCTGCGAACCCGTTTGGAAAAAGGTAATAGCAGGGTCGTGATTGATGGCCTCAGTATGCATGCTGTTGATGATGCAAAGGTCGTCTACTACTTGAGAAGTATAGGGCAAAATGCTGCTGAGCCAGGCGCCACTTTGGCCCTGTTGCTTAAAATCATAGATAGAACCTGCCAGTGGAAAGGAGTCCTGACCTGAGGTCATACCGGTAAGGCGCTGCCCGTTGCGAATGGATTCAGGAAGGTCTTGACCGCGTAGTTCGTTCAACTTAGGCTTGTAGTCAAACAGCTCCAATTGTGAAGGACCACCACTTTGGAAGAGGTAAATCACTCGTTTTGCCTTGGGTGCTATGTGTTTGAAGGCGCTCACATCGGGCTTGTTCTTGCCAAAAAGCTGAGTGGGTGACAGGAGAGAAGAAAGCCCCAAAGCACCCAGTCCCATGCTGGCTTTCGATAGGAAGTGTCGCCTGTTCAGGTTGTACTGATATTTCAATTCTTCCTTTTCCATCAGGTCTTGCTTATGGCTTCGTCAAGGTTAAACACTGTGCTGATTACCGACATATAGGCTGCGGCTTCTGCACTCACCACTTTTTGTGGGTAGCTGCCTATAGAAAGGTAGTCTTTAGTAGCGACTTCGTCATTTTGGAAACGCTCCAATTCCAGTTGGTAAAAGTCAGTGATGATGCCTTTTTCTTCCTCTGAAGGAGTCCGGCCCAAAATCTTTACAAAAAGCTGTTGTAGGCGCTCGTTTTCATTGTCTTCTGCTCCTACTATTTCATAGGCCAGCACCCTGGCAGCTTCCAGCATTTGAGGGTCGTTCATCATCACCAGGGCTTGTAGAGGCGTATTGGTTTTCTGACGCTGCACCTCACAAAAATCCCTGGAGGCTCCATCAAAAGTCATCATGGTAGGTGGAGGCACGGTGCGCTTCCAGAATGTATAGAGGCTCCTGCGATAGAGGGCCTGATCCGTATCGGGGATGTATTTGGTGAGGCCAATGCCTGAAGTAGTTTCTGCCCAAAGGCCATCCGGTTGATAGGGTTTCACACTTGGTCCGCCAACCTGGGCGTTCAAAAGACCGCTTACCGCCAGTGCATTGTCACGGATCATTTCGAAGCTCATGCGATAGCGAGGGCCTCGGGTTAGCCAGGTGTTTTCTGGGTCCAGCTCTATCAGCTCGGGAGTTACTTTTGAGCTTTGCTGATAAGCGGCCGAGAGCAGGACCTTCTTCTGAAGATCCTGCATGTCCCAGCCCGATTGTATGAATTCGTAAGCGAGATAATCAAGCAGAGCCGGGTGCGAAGGTAAGCTGCCCTGGTTGCCAAAATCATCTGGTGTTTTTACTAGCCCTCTGCCAAAAAATGATTGCCAAACCCGGTTGACGGTTACCCTGGCTGTAAGTGGATTGTCCTCTGCGAAAAGCCATTTACTCAACCCTAACCGGTCTTTTGAATAAGAATCTTCAAATACCTTGATCGATGAAGGAGTGGTTGGGCTTACTGCTTCACCATGCAAGTCGTATTGGCCACGATTGAGCACATAGGTAGGTCTGCTGGCAGCAGAATCGGCCATCACCATCACTTTTAGCTGCTCGCCTTTGAAGTCCTTAGCGTTCACAAAACTCAAAATACCTTTCAGGTCTTTCTCCGAAATCTCAATATTTGGTTGGGGTATTTCATTGTACTCTATCCTGCCTTTTTCGGGCACGGAATTGAAGAAGGAGTATATGCTGAAATATTCCTTTTGCGAGAGCGGATCATATTTGTGGTCGTGACACTTGGCACATTCCAGGGTCAGGCCCAGAAAGGCTTTGCCAAAAGTATTGGCCCGGTCGGTTACATATTCCACCCGGTATTCTTCATCTATTACGCCTCCCTCTTGGGTGATTTTGTGGTTGCGGTTAAAGCCAGTGGCTAGTATTTGTTCTTTGCTTGCATTGGGTGTCAGGTCTCCGGCCAGCTGCCAGGTTACAAACTGATCGTAAGGCATTTTGCGATTAAAAGCACTGATCACCCAGTCGCGCCAGGGCCACATGATGCGTTCCAAATCATCCTGATAGCCATGACTGTCTGAATATCGGGCCAGATCGAGCCAGGTGGTAGCCATGTGCTCACCATAGGCGGGAGAATTCATCAACTCGTCCACCAGGTTTTCATAGTCCATGGATTCATCGGCCATAAAGCGCTTTCTCAAATCTTCAGCAGGTGGCAGCCCGGTCAGGTCAAAGCTCATTCTTCTCAGCAGTCGGCTACGAGTGGCTTGCTCGCCAGGAGTCAAGCCTTTGTCATTCAGCTTTTGAACTACAAACGCATCGATGTCATTGTTACCCCAATCTTTCAGTGTGGGCACTTCAGTTTCTGCCAGTGGAATAAAAGACCAGTGCTTTTTCCATTCAGCACCCTGGTCAATCCACTTGATGATTAAAGCTTTTTCATGCTCGCTCAAAGTCAGGTTAGAAGCAGGTGGTGGCATCACCAGATTGGGGTCTGTAGAGCCAATGCGGTCCACCACAGCTGACTGATCACTATGGCCGGGCACAATGCCAAATACATTGGGTTTGTCTTTGAGGGCTTTGTAGGCGTCTTCTTGTAAGTCAAGCCGATAGCCTGACTCTCGTTTATTGGCATCTGGGCCATGGCAAGCAAAGCAACGATCTGAGAGGATGGGCCGAATGTGCAGATTGAAGTCCACCATTTCCGGCATGCGCTCGTTGAGGGAGGCCTGCCCGATAGTGACTTCCGAAGCTGATGTGGTTTCACTGGCAGAGTCACATGATTTGAGCGCTGCCAATGCTATGAATAGCACCAATGCACTCAATATGTACTTACCTGAAACCTTTGGAGTTTTACCTTGCATCATCTTAGGATTGAATCTAAGCATTTATGAACTCCCAAGGAATAAGAGTGGGTTTAGTGGCAGGGTTAATAAGTGGGTTAACGCGCGAAATAATTAGAGACTTATTCCAAAATTTCTTCGAAACCGATGGGGTAAGCTTCATTGTAGAGGTGACGGTACCTTTCTGAGAATTGCTCATAGGCCGACTTTGCCTGGCCCACCTTTTTGAGTGCAACAAGGGCCTTGAGCAGGTGGCGAAGGGCATCATCATGTACCGGATCAATAGACAATACGCAACGAGAAAACTTGACCACTTTGACCCAATCGGTCTTGGTCCGTTGCTCTTCAATCTGGCTCATGAGTTGCTGGATCAAGTCATGATGCACATCTACTTTGATAGCATCCAACCACTCATATGAAGTGCCGGGCAGTAGCGGTCCGGACAGTATGCCAACCGCTTGTTCAGTATCACCATTTTGCATCAAGTTAAAGGCATGTTCGAGGTCACATGTAGTGTGGGTCTCCAAACCAACCTCCCATTTGCTTTCAGAGAATATAACTTCGATCTGAGGTAGCGCCTTCAATGCCTGTCTGAGTTTTTGCAGACTTACACCCCGGTTGTTTTTGGCACTGGTCGATGCGATTCCGGGCCAAAGAATGTCGGTAAGTTTTTTGGTCGATATGCCTTTCCTTTTACCGACTGAATGCAGCAGTATCAGCAAGAATAGCTCTTTCAGTTTAGGAGACAGTTTGGCTGTAATGTCATTCCCTTCCTGGTCAGTGAGTTTAAAGCCACTCAACACTTTGATGGGGTGTTTCTGCGTAGCAAAGCCAGTTGAATCGGGTATTGCCTCAATAGGTACTTCCTCCTCTTTTTTAGCCCTCTTTCTGAGGTACCAGATTATTACAAGCATGATTACACCGCCAGAAATTCCCATCAGGTATATTTTTAAAGCCTCACCCCGTTGAATCAGCGGTTGTGCTTCAGCACTGACAGGAGGAAATGCCATGGTATGAATCCTCACTTCAGCATGAGTTTCGTCTGTATTCAGGCGCAATACCGAAACCAATTCGTTGGTTTGTTGGGCATAGTAGAGAAAGAGGTTGTAGTCCCCAATGTTTCTGATCTCAAAAGGTAATTTCTCTTTCAATTCCACCACTTCTACCTTGGGCTCACCGATGCTTATTTTGAGTAGTTCAAGGGCCTTCGAGCCGGAGAGATAATCGTGCCCTATAGCATAGAGGCTCGAATCCTCAACTGAAAGCACCATACTGCTGGATGGTAGGTATTGGGTGCTACCGGGGGCATCGGCCCAAAGTTTGGAAATGCTGCTGTCGTTCAGGTTTAGCAGGTACAGATCATTCAGGTTTTGGAAACCCAGCTCCTGATCGCCCGATTCATTCCCATAACCCCCATAAACAAAATATTCTCCCGGCCTGAATCCTGAAGTGATTCCGTGCATAAACCGGGGCTCAGGCAGATCTCCCTCTAGTGGTATCTCAGCCCATTCCTGTGTGACAGGGTCAAGTTCCAGCAGGCTATTTCTGGCGGTAAAAAAACCATAGCCGGCAAAGATCATGGCATTGCCATTCAATGCATTTTCAAAGGGCGTATGCTGCCAAATGTAGATGGGAGGGGCTTCACCCTGCGGGTTGTTTTCCCAGGTGGCATTGGTTTTGTTAAAGGCATAACCCTTTACGGGGGCCAGGTTATAACCATAGAGTTGTTCTTGCCGGGTGCTGTACAAAGCCGCCTGTGTGCCCTGGTCTTTTGGGAAGCTGTTGGTAGGCCTAAACTCAGTCACGGTCTGAGATACCAGGTTATAAATGCTAATAAGCGATTCGTCTACAATGTAGACCTCGGCCTTTTTAGGGTCAAAACTTAGTCCGGGAATTGGGTTGGCGTCTTGGGTAAACCGCTGCTGCCAATAAGTGTGCAAGTCAGCGATCCATTCCGGGTTTTGTGCTTCCAGGTTCCAGCCTCGATCTTCAGAGGACAAACGCTCCCCTTCCTGCTTTTGTAACGGCCAATTATGGGTTTTCTGATCGAATTGTAGCGAGAGGTTTTTAATGCCAAAGCGTGGAGTAGCTACGGAAGAAGGTAACGAGAATGGGCTTCTCCCAAACACAGGGTTGAGCTCATTCATATCACCTATGATATCAGATTGCAAACTGGAACTTTGATCATCAATCGTAAGGGAAACAGTCTGGTTTGGCTTGTCAATCTTCACCTCACAATTGAGCCATCGGTTTCTCACCAGCTTTTCATAAGGAATTTGTAATTCGAGCCCCTGTTCCTGGCCGTTGATGCTTAATTTAAAAATGCCGTCTGAACCACCTTCTTCTCCGGGTTTATAAAGCAGATCTATCCGATTTTTAAGGTCTTCAGTAGAAAATCGCAGCAGGTAGCCCAATTCAGAGGTTCGCCACATCGATACCGCAAAGCTCACTTCCAATACATCATTCAGTTTGATCGGTGCATCAGGGCTCAGGTGTAAGGTAGTGCGTTCAGCTATGGGGCTTTCGTAAGATCGAAAACGCATCCCAAGGTCGTTTTGAGTCATACCGGCCGTGGAGAAGACCAGAGCAAACCATAGGATGAACCAAAGCCGCTTGAAGCACATGGATCAAAACTATTGGAATTTGTGTAATGACCCCTACAGATCGCTTGAATTTGTGGTTTATAAAAAAAAGCCAGCTTCGGTTAGGAAGCATGGCTTTGTTGTTTGAGTTTTTTGTGTCGATTTTACCTTATTTATTATCGGCAAAGAGGTCGAGCACCTGACCAGCATCTCCTTCTTTGATGATGAGCAGCAATTTATCTTTGCCCAAAGTGCCTTGTTCGTATACCCTCGTACCCACTGGAAAAGTTTCTTTCTTAGTGGCCTTGGCATTGATGGGCGCTCCATAGCCAAAGGGTTTGCCTACCGGGCCTCTGAAGGCCAGTTGTCTGCGCTTTTTCGAGTTGTTCTTCAATCTCACTTCTATAAAGTCAATGGTTTTGACGTCTTGCTGAAGAATGAGGTCTTCTTCAAGGCGTACTACTACCAGCTCTTCAGAGGCTGAGTTGCTTTTTTCAATCTCCGGGTCACCAACATAAACCAGTCTGCCGAAGCCTTTTCCACCCAAAGAGATTTTTTCAGAAGCATTGGCCATCACCCTGCCATTCTCATCAATTCTGACTGATACTTGTTTGGCTTCCAGTTGCTCAGCGTCAATTCTGCCAGCACCGGTTTTAATGTCCAGGCGATTTACCTTTCCTTTTAAAGTAAGGTCACCCACATTCATGTCGGCCCTGAAGTATTCCTGATCCATGCCTTTGATCACCAGGTTGCCCCAGGCTGTGTTTTTAATCCTTTTGAGCTGAGTAGCACCCAACTTGATGCGTATGGACTGGGTAGGTTGTATCCACCCTTTTTGATCGATGACCAGTCGATTGCCCTGCATCTTGATAGTGATGTGCTCAAATAGGTTTTCATCTACTTCCACGTACAAGTCATTGTCATATGATAGGTCTACCTCGCCAACCACCGATACGTGGAAGTCCAGGATTTCTATGTCACTAAAGTCGAATGCTCTTTGCTCGATTTTGCCATTGCCATGAATCTGGGCAGACAAGCCAGTAGCAATGAGGAGAAAAATCGCTGTCAGTATATGAGATTTATAGGTTTTCATGATCGTTTTCGTTTGACAGCATTAAGCCAAGCCTTATGCCAAAGCCATAAGTCATTGATAATCAGTGGTCGTTGTTTGTCGTCAGGCAAGCAGGTGTTTCAAATGGGAACAATATTTTGTTTTGAAGTGAAACAGGATCAAAGGGAAGCAGGTCTGACAGGATTTACTAGTGAGGGGTGCGCTTTGTCAGATTCTTCGGGCGGGTTCTCTACAATTTCTGTCAGACTGTCAGGAATTGTCAGATATATTCCTTTGGCACAAGCCTTGATAATGGGGAGTTGTTAGATTGAAAATTTTAAGAATTTATACATAGATCATGGGAAAGATTATTGGAATTGACTTAGGAACTACCAACTCGTGCGTAGCCGTAATGGAAGGTAATGAGCCGGTTGTGATTCCTAACAGTGAGGGTAGACGTACCACACCTTCTATTGTGGCATTCCTCGACAATGGCAATGGCGAAAGAAAAGTAGGAGACCCTGCAAAGCGCCAGGCAATTACCAACCCTCAGAATACCATTTCTTCAGTGAAGCGATTCATGGGTAAAAAGCACGCCAATGTATCAGAGGAGCTGCGTGGTATTGCCTACGAGGTTGAAAAAGGAAACAATGACACCGTTCGTGTGAAGATCGGTGATAGAACTTATACTCCTCAGGAGCTTTCAGCAATTATTCTTCAGAAAATGAAGTCGACTGCTGAAGATTACCTGGGTACTGAAGTAACAGAGGCGGTAGTAACCGTGCCTGCTTACTTTAACGATGCTGAAAGACAGGCGACTAAAGAAGCGGGTCAGATTGCTGGCCTTGATGTGAAAAGGATCATCAACGAGCCTACTGCTGCTTCTCTGGCTTACGGCCTCGACAAAAAAGATGTAGATCGTAAGATCGCAGTTTACGATTTGGGTGGAGGTACTTTCGATATCTCTATTCTGGAACTGGGCGATGGTGTTTTCGAAGTGAAATCTACCAATGGTGATGTTCACCTGGGTGGTGATGACTTCGATCAGGTGATTATCGATTGGTTGGCTGAAGAGTTTATCAAAGACGAGAACATCGACCTGAGAAAAGACCCAATGGCCCTGCAGCGTTTGAAAGAAGCTGCTGAGAAAGCGAAGATTGAGCTGTCTTCTTCAAGTGCCGCTGACATCAACCTGCCATATATTATGCCTGTTGATGGTGTGCCAAAGCACTTGGTGCGCAGCTTGTCAAGAGCCAAGTTTGAGTCTTTGTCTGAAAACCTGGTACGCAGATCAATGGAGCCTGTGAAAAAGGCCCTCAGCGATGCTGGTTACAACACTTCTGATATTGACGAAGTGATTTTGGTAGGAGGTTCTACCCGTATTCCTAAGATTCAGGAAGAAGTAGAAGGTTTCTTCGGTAAGAAGCCATCTAAAGGTGTAAACCCTGATGAAGTGGTGGCCATTGGAGCTGCTATTCAAGGTGGTGTACTTACTGGTGAAGTGAAAGATGTATTGCTGTTGGACGTTACCCCGCTTTCTTTGGGTATCGAAACCATGGGTGGTGTTTTCACCAAGCTCATCGAGTCAAATACAACCATTCCTTCTAAGAAATCGGAAGTATTCTCAACTGCGGCTGACAATCAGCCTTCTGTAGAGATTCACGTACTGCAAGGTGAGCGTCCAATGGCAGCTGGTAACAGAACTATTGGTAGGTTCCACCTGAGCGATATTCCACCAGCACAAAGAGGTGTGCCTCAAATTGAAGTGACCTTCGACATTGATGCCAATGGTATCATGAATGTGTCTGCTAAAGACAAAGGCACTGGCAAAGAGCAGAAAATCACGATTGAAGCTTCTTCAGGATTGACTGATGAGGAAATCGAGAAAATGAAGCAAGAGGCGCAGGCCAATGCAGATTCTGACAAGGCTGAGAAAGAAAAAGTGGACAAGCTGAATGGCGCTGATTCATTGATCTTCCAGACTGAGAAGCAATTGAAAGACTACGGTGACAAACTGTCGGAAGGTAACAAAAAGGCCATCGAAGATGCCTTGGCCAACCTAAAGACTGCCCACGGTAGCCAGGACCTTGAGTCTATTGATGCTGCCATGGAAGGCCTGAACAAGGCTTGGGAAGGTGCTTCACAAGAGATGTATGCTGCTACCCAAGGCGATGCCGCTGGTGCTCAGCCAGGCCCTGATGCAGGTGCCGGAGCTGGTGATGCCGGAGCAGACAGTGCCGCAGGTGGTGACGATGTGTCTGATGTAGAATACGAAGAAGTGAAATAACACCCGAAAGGGTAGATTATAATAGTAGAGTAGAGGCCGTCTCGTAAAGAGACGGCCTTTTTTTGTTTAGGCAGGGAAGGTGTCCTTTCGAAGGACACCTTCCTTTACCTGTGTTCCGTGAAAAGATTTCTCGCTGGCGCTCGAAAAGACGTTCTTTATAGACTTTACGAATCTCATTTGTCGCCATGGTCGGTGTTGTCACCGACCTTCATAAAGATCCATCAGTGTCATTCGAAGAAGACACTGATGTTTTAATCAGGGGAGAATGAAGCTTATAGTCCTCCTTGAGTGTACTGAGAGATGATCGTTCGAAACCCTGTCATGGCCTTGTGCTTAGTGAAAAGATCTTTCGCTTCGCTCAAGATGACGCCATAAAGAGGTGCAAAGAAACAACTCGAAAAAAATAGACCAGTCTGTCTAATTTTTTATTACCTTTGATTTGAATGAATACCAAAGAACGTTTGATCGCCACCACAGCCGACCTGATTAGTCGCAAAGGCTTCAGAGGCATGGGCATCAATGAAGTACTGGCCGAAGTGGAAGTGCCTAAGGGTTCTTTGTATCACCATTTTCCCAAGGGAAAGGAAAGCCTGGTAACTGAGGCCGTAAAGTATGGTGGCAAGGCCCAGATGGACCGTTATGCTGCCGCACTCAAGGGAAAAGGTGCAGAAGAGGGCTTGTTGGCCATCATCGATGTGATGATTGATGACCTGCAAAAGTCCGACTTCTGCGAAGCATGCCCTATTGCCATTGTGGCCCTGGAGGCATCAGAAAGTACCGAAGACATTCGCAAAGCCTGCGATGACATGTTTAAAAGCTGGCAAATGGGCCTGGGACACTACCTGGAAAAACGAGGTATTACCAATGGGCTGGAGAAAGCTGAACAGTTTTACGCCATTTTAGAAGGCGGTTTTATCCTGAGCAAAGCGCATAGGGATGTGAAATACCTACAGCAGCAAAAGAAGCTGGTAGGACTGATATTGAATAACTGATATTTTTTTGCCCAGACCTAGACAGACCGGTCTAATAATTGAACTCAACATGACAACACTCAACAAAGCACCCGAAAGTAAAAGGTTGATCCGTTTTCAGGATTGTGATCCATACGGCCACCTTAATAACTCTAAGTACATCGACTACATGATCAATGTGCGGGAAGATCACCTGATCAATGAATATGACCTGAACGTGTTCCTGATGGCGCATGAGCAAAAGCGCTCGTGGATCGTAGGACAAAATGAAATTGCCTACCTGAAACCTTCTTTGATTATGGAAAAGGTGGTGATTCAAACCCGTCTCATCGATTATACCGAGCGCTATGTGCAGGCTGAAATGGTAATGTATGATGCGGCTAAAAAGCACATCAAGGCAGTATTGTGGACCAAGTTTTTCCACTTCGACTTTGCCATGGGCAGGGCGGTGACCCACAGTGAAGACCTAATGGGGCTATTTAAATCTGTGCACGTGCCTTTGGAAGTGGATAGGGTGGAGCAGAGGGCCCGTATGCTGGCCAGTGGCCTGAGAGATGAGGTAATTGCTTAAAGAAAATTACTCTTTTGCCCATACGGGGTTAAAGTTTGGCTAAATAAAAAAGGGAGCTTTCCAGGCTCCCTTTTTACATTTAAGCACTTTGGCTCTATTTCATTTTCTCTACAAGTTTGGCAAAGGCATCTTGGCCTAGCAGCATTTGCGATGCCTGAGCGTTAGTAGCATCATATTCGAGAAAGTACCATTCTTCTGCATCAAAGTCGGCATCTTTGATGGCCACTACATATTTATAACCAGAGAAGGTCATCATCTTGGTTTCGGGATCATATTCTACCGTTTCAGCATTGTATTGTGCTTTGAACGATCCCTTCAATGACTCTACCACCTGGTCGGACTGCATTTGAGCTGTTTTCAGTTCCAGCCGAATGTCAGTGTCGTATTTGGCCAATGCATATCGTTGGGTGCCTTCGTGCAAAGACTCAACATTCCGAAGTTCAATCCTGTCTACAGTCAAGCCTATGCCTAAGGACTCCAGGCTATTGAAGACTTCCAATAATTGCTCTTTCGTGGCCAGACTGAATACTTTCGGATAGACATACTCAATCATTTGAGCGTAGTCATTGGCCTTGGTGAACTCGAAGTATTCAACTAAGCGAGTCGTGATTTCTGATTCGTCTTGTTCAGAAAAAGTCTGTGCACTTAAGTTCACTGACAAAAGTGCAGCAAGAAGTAGGGTAAGTAATCTCAAAATATGCTTGTTATTTAGTTCCGGCAGCTGCGGCTGCATTTACCTTGGCAGGTATGGTCTTGGCTATTTCAGACTTAAAGCTGTCATCATAGATGAGGAACATCCAGTCTGTGTAGTCAGGGTCGTTTATACCTAAGAGGTATTTCTCGCCAGTTACTTTGATATAACTTTCTTCGCGATTGTAGTCTACGTTTTCTTTGCCAAAGTTGCCTTGCAGCATGGGTACCATAAAGGCCGCATAACCTTTCAACTCATCAGTACTTAGTGGCAATTCCAGGTTGAGCACGTACTTGATTAGTGCGTAATCGATATCGGCTTCAGTTGGCAATGCCTTTGTCTCGAGCACCTTCAGATCGTTGAATTTGAGCTCAATACCCGATTTTTCCAGCAGGTCAAATATCTGGAACAGATCTTTCTTAGGCGAATGCTCAAAGAACTTTGGATAGATCAGGTCCAGTGTTTTTGTATAATCTTTCGCCTCCATATAGCCCAGGAAAACCTTCACTTTCGCATCTATCGCCTTCTGGTCTTTCGAACTCAATGTTTGTGCACCCAGGCTTACAGTCGCCATCAGGCACAGGGCCATTAGTATGTTTCTTTTCATTTTCATCATTTCGGTCCTTTGTCTTTGGCTTTACCGGTAGCTACTTTTCTAAATAGTTGAAAGTTTTGTGTAGCCAGCCAGAAGCCATCTCCTTGTTTATATATATCCCGATTCTTCTGCCAAACCCCGGTGTAATAGTAAACACCACAACCCAGTTGTACGGCATCTTTGCCGTAGAGGGTTTTGCGGTGAGGCGGAGAATCTATCCAACCATCTATCAAATGGTCTGCCAAATCGAGATAAGTCCCAAATCTTCTTCCCCCAATGGCCGAAATATTTTCTGCTACTGCGGGGTTGGTAATGCCTGCCAATGCCGCTCTATCAGCGGGTTCCTTCCTTTTTTTGTCCTTCTTGTTCACATGGTCAAAAAAATTGCGAAAACCCATAGATCTGGAATGGTTCCAGGCCATTACTTCCAGGTTGGGCTGGTATTCCAAAATGCTCAGGCCTTGTTCCAGCCTTGCCTCGTTTGACACAAAGAAGACGGCAGCATTCAATATTTTGTAATCAATCTTTTTGAGGTTTAGCGGCTTCAGGAAAAGCTTGAAATCTCTAAAATTCTCATCGGTCAACGATTGGTAGTATTTATCGTTCCATTTTCGCTGCGCCTGCAAGGGTTGGCTAAGGCCAATACTTAGCAGTGAAAGAATAATAAGGTGTACCCAAAGCTTTTTCATAGGCCAAGAAAGTTACGGAATATCGAACGTATTTGAAGCGGAGCAATTGTCTTGAGTTAAAAAATTTTAGATTTGTGGTGCCTATCATTTGATGTCCGTTTCAATCAGACCATCAAATCATTGAATTATTCTGTCCGCAACCCACTGGGTAGCCTCCTTCTTTTATGTGTCATATTGTTGTTTTTCAACGGCTGTGCCGGCATGGACCAGGTGCGTGCCCGGAAGGTCGATACTGTTGTACAAACTGCCCGCAGCTATACCGGAGTACCTTATAAATTTGGGGGTATGAATCGCGCTGGTATGGACTGTTCTGCTCTGTTATTCCATTCATATAGCAGTATTAAGGTGAGACTCCCCAGAGAATCTAAAGATCAGGCCAAACAAGGTGAAAAGGTCAAATTGAAGGACCTAAAACCCGGTGATATGATCTTTTTCGCTACCGGCAAGCGCAAAAACCGAATCAATCATGCTGGCATTGTTACTACCGTTAGAGGCAAGCGAGATGTACGTTTTATCCATGCTTCTACCAGCAAAGGAGTGACAGAAAGTAGTCTTTTTACCAAGTATTATTTACAGCGTTTTAAAAGGGCACGAAGAGTGCTTTGATTTAAAAAAATGGTCTTCTATATTTGCCCTCCGTTCTGAAAGAGAACGGGTTTATAAAAACCACCTTTGCCTAGGCTTTGGTGTATAAAAGGGGGATTAGCTCAGCTGGCTAGAGCGCTACACTGGCAGTGTAGAGGTCACCGGTTCGACTCCGGTATTCTCCACAAATTCAAAAGGTCAGCAAACGCTGACCTTTTTTTGTTAAATCAGATTTCTACTTTTAAGTATACACTATTCCTTCCTTCTTGCTTGTCACTTTTTGTTTGGGCAAAAAGTGACCAAAAAGCCCCGCCAAAATCACAAGTACCATTGGGTTTTACCCGCAGGCCATCCCTATCCAGGTCAACCCAATGGCACTTCGCGCAGATTTTGGCATTGCCC
>Ga0316204_10001203_pt1 | contig 74926 bp, 52 predicted proteins | sample 6monrhotite_MG_2_FD_205661 | JGI IMG/M metagenome (GOLD analysis project Ga0316204, IMG submission 205661) | Microbial mat bacterial communities from mineral coupon in-situ incubated in ocean water Damariscotta River, Maine, United States -... | ecosystem: Environmental > Aquatic > Marine >...
AGCTCTTATGCACAAGCAAAAAAAGATCAAGATCAGAAGCTATAGAAACAAAAATAGCACCGAGACAAAACCCGATGCTATCTAATATTTTATCCTAAAATCTGTATCGCTTATTCAGGACTAGTCAAAAACCAAAGTTAGGTCTTAAGAATTGAGTTGCTCCAGAGCCGTCCAGGCCATTAATCCAATGCCTATTTCCAGAGCATCTTCATCTATGTTAAAGTAGGGAGTGTGCACACCATGGGTGGTATTCTTGGCCTCATTGCCTGTGCCGAGCCTATAAAAGCAGGAAGGCACTTCATGTGAATAGTAGGCGAAGTCTTCCGCACCCATCCACAAATCGAGGTCTACAATATTTTCACTGCCCAGATAATCGGTAGCTGCCTGTCTGGCCTGCTCGGTGGTGTCAGGGTCGTTGGTGAGGAATGGGTAGCCTACAGAGATGTTTACGTCACAGCTTCCTCCCATTCCTTCGGCAATGCCCTCTGCCATTTTGCGAATGCGCTTGTGGGCATCAAAACGCCAGTCTTCGTTCAGTGCTCTAAAGGTGCCCTTTAGCTTTACCTCTTCAGGAATAATGTTAGTGGCGCTACCACCGTTAATCGCGCCAAAAGAAAGTACTGATGGCGATTTTGGATTGGCATTACGGCTGATAATCTGCTGAAGTGCCACCACTATGTGTGAGGCGATCAAAATTGGGTCTATCACCCTTTCAGGCAAAGCGGCATGCCCTCCTTTGCCCTTCACCGTCAGGTATATCTCATCGGCACTGGCCATGTACATGCCCGAGCGGAAACCTACTTTACCAGTGGGTATGAATGGCATCACGTGTTGACCGAGCATTCTTGCTGGCCGTGGGTTTTCCAACACACCCGCTTTGATCATGAGGGAAGCACCTCCTGGGTTTTTCTCTTCTCCTGGTTGAAAAACGAGTTTTACTGTGCCTTCAAATTGGTCTTTTAATTCTGTGAGAATTCTGGCAGTGCCCAAAAGTGAGGCTGTGTGCACATCATGGCCACAGGCGTGCATTACACCTTCATTCTGCGACTTGTAGGGAACGTCATTAACCTCTACAATAGGCAGTGCATCCATATCGGCTCGCAGGGCCACTGTTTTTGCAGATGGGTTCTTCCCTTCTATCAAGGCCGTTACACCCGTTTCGGCCACACCCTCTACAGGGTCAAGCCCTAGTTTGCGCAGTTCGGCAGCCACAAACTTTGCCGTCTCATATTCTTCATACGACAGTTCCGGATGGGCATGAATGTGCCTTCTGATATTCACAGTATCGGCAGCATAGTTGCTGGCCAGCTGCTTCACCTTATCTTTCAGTACCATTATTCTATGGGGAATTTGTCGGGCACAATGGTCGCATCGGGGTAGTATTCCCTGATCTGCAGATAGAGCGGCTGGGCTTCAATCTGCTGGTAAAACCTACCGACTTTCACAAAGTAAGTAGGCAGGTTGTACTTCACCCTGGATTCCAGGTCGGGCACAATATCATAGAGCCTGTTTCTTACTCGGCCCGCCTCGGTTTCACTGGTTCCGGAATACACCAGAATGGTATAACCTTCGAGTTCACCGCTTTCAAAATTGCGCTGTCTGATGGTATCGAGCAGCACATTTAGCTTTTTGGAAATATCGAATCGCGATTTTAACGAATCGTTTTTGATCACCTCACTCCCTTCACCCTGATCTACCGCAGCTTCTGGTACTTCAGGCCTGTACTTTGACAGGTCGTCTGTGAAGTCTACCAACTGACTGGTATCTTTTTGGGGTACGGTCTTCTGACTGCAACCGGCAGCACCAAGTGCTATGGCCAGCACAATGAGACCAAGGGAATATATGATCCTATTCATCAATCAACACGCATTTATTATTCTTGATATCGTCTTCCACCTGCTTAAACTTAACGTCTTTTTTCACCGTTCCGTCTGTGTACTGTACAGATACCCGGTCATTTCGGCCATGCACCTTATCAGATTTAACTGGAGCTGATTTTTCAACCGGAGGTCTGTTACGGGTGTCTTGCCTTCCAGCCAATGCCGAACGGCTTTCTTCCTTACTCTCGCTATAGCTTTGGGCTTTCTTGCTTCTGGCTTCCTGAACCCTTTCAGGCTCCTGATACAAAATATCTGCTTTGGTCAGGAAAGAAGTGGTTTCTTCATTCACCTTAGACAAGAACACTTTGAAGAGCTCAAATGCCTCGAACTTATAGATCAAAAGTGGATCTTTCTGCTCATATACCGCATTCTGAACTGACTGCTTCAAGTCATCCATGTCACGCAGGTGTTCTTTCCAGGTTTGGTCAATCTTACCTAGTGTAATGCCTTTTTCCATGACCTTTACCATCTCGCCATTGTTGGTTTCAAGGGTTCTGGCCAGGTGAACAGGCACACCAATGTTTTGCTTACCATCTGTAAATGGAAGCATCACATTTTCAATCGTGGCACCTTTGTCTTTGTCTATGTGCCTCATCAGTGGCATGGCCCTTTCGGCAATCACCTTATTCTTGGTCTGGTAATTGGCATAGGCCTCTTCATAGAGGTCGTTGGTGAGTGTATGGGTGTCAGTCCTCATAAACTGATCCTGATCTATCTGGGTGTCCATACCCAGGGTACTGATACAGTTCAGTTTGAAGCCATCGAAATCTTCACCGCCTTTGGTGTTGTTTACAATGTCTTCGCAGGTATCATATACCATGTTCATGATGTCGAGCTGCAGTCGTTCACCCATCAGGGCGTTCTTTCTGCGTTCGTAGATTACGGTACGCTGCTGATTCATTACATCATCGTATTCCAGCAGGCGCTTACGAGTGCCAAAGTTGTTTTCTTCTACTTTTTTCTGAGCACGCTCAATAGACTTGGTAATCATAGAGTGCTGAATCATCTCGCCCTCTTGCAGTCCCATACGGTCCATGAGTTTGGCAACACGGTCTGAGCCAAAGAGTCTCATCAGGTTATCTTCCAGCGACACGAAGAACTGAGAAGACCCCGGATCTCCTTGTCTACCAGCTCTACCTCGCAGCTGACGGTCAACACGCCTGGACTCATGGCGTTCTGTACCGATAATGGCCAAACCACCAGATTCTTTAGAGGCAGCCGCCAGTTTAATATCTGTACCCCTACCTGCCATGTTGGTGGCGATGGTTACCGTACCTGGCTTACCGGCTTCTGCCACAACATCGGCCTCACGGGCGTGCTGCTTGGCATTGAGCACCTGGTGTTTGATCTTTTTCATGCTAAGCATACGACTCAGCACTTCCGATATCTCTACCGATGTGGTACCCACCAGCACTGGCCGGCCATCATTGGTGAGCTCTACGATTTCGTCTACTACTGCGAGAAATTTCTCTCTCACTGTTTTATATACTTTGTCTTGACGGTCGTCTCGTTGAATAGGTCTGTTGGTAGGAATTACCACCGTATCCAGTTCATAGATTTCCCAGAACTCGCCAGCCTCAGTTTCGGCAGTTCCCGTCATACCCGCCAGTTTGTGGTACATACGGAAATAGTTTTGCAGGGTAATGGTAGCGTAGGTCTGGGTGGCATCTTCCACTTTCACGTTTTCCTTCGCTTCAATGGCCTGGTGCAGTCCATCAGAGTAACGCCTGCCGTCCATTACACGACCCGTCTGCTCATCTACAATCTTCACCTTGCTATCTTCCAGAATGTATTCCGTGTCCTTCTCGAACATGGTATAGGCTTTCAGCAATTGGTTGACGGTATGAATGCGCTGACCTTTGATAGAATAATCTTTGATGGCTTCATCCTTCTTCTTCAGCTTTTCTTCATCGCTGATGTCAGTCTCTTTTTCAAGCTGCGCTACTACATCACCAATGTCTGTCATGATGAAGAAGTTGGGATCTTCGCCTTCACCTGTAATGAGATCGGTACCCTTCTCTGTCAGATTAACCGCATTGGTCTTTTCATCGATGGTGAAATATAATGGCTCATCTGCCTTGGGCATGTTCTTTTGATTGTCCTGCAGGTAGAAGTTTTCCGTCTTCTGCATGGTCATCTTCATACCTGTTTCACTCAGGTACTTGATCAATGGCTTGTACTTAGGCAGTCCCCTGAAAGCACGGAACAGTGCCAGGCCGCCATCTTCTTCATTGCCTTCTTTGATCAGTTTTTTGGCTTCGTTCAGGTATTGGCTACACAGTTTTCTTTGTGCATCTACCAGTTTAGATATCCTAGGCTTGAGATCGTGAAATTCATGTTCATCGCCTTTTGGAATGGGGCCAGAAATGATCAATGGAGTTCTTGCTTCATCAATCAGCACTGAATCCACCTCATCTACCATGGCATAGTGATGCTTACGTTGCACCAATTCGCCTTCTTCACGGGCCATGTTGTCTCTCAGGTAATCGAAGCCAAACTCGTTGTTGGTACCATAAACGATATCGCATTTATAGGCTTGCCTTCTCTCTTCTGAGTTAGGTTGGTATTTGTCGATACAGTCAATGGAAAGTCCATGAAACTGGAACAATGGTGCCATCCATTCTGAATCACGTGTGGCCAGGTAGTTATTCACCGTTACTATGTGCACGCCTCGTCCTGCCAGGGCATTGAGGTAGGCAGGCAGTGTGGCTACCAGTGTTTTACCTTCACCCGTTGCCATCTCAGCGATTTTTCCTCGGTGCAGTACAATTCCACCGATCAACTGCACATCATAATGCAGCATCTCCCAGGTGATTTCCACACCGGCAGCATCCCATTTGTTATGCCAGGTAGCCTTGTCTCCGTTGATCTCGACATGCGGACCTTTGGCGGCAATCTGGCGGTCCATTATGGTGGCATTCACCTCCAGCTTACCGTTTTCTTTCAATCGCCTGGCAGTTTCTTTGACCACAGCAAAACCCTCGGGTAGCACATTCATCAGTACTACCTCCAGCTGCTCGTCACGTTCTTCCTCCAGTTTGTCTATTTGATCGAATACGCTTTCCTTTTCCCTGATGTCCATATCAGGATTATCTTCCACTGATTTGTGCAGTGCTGCGAGTTGATCATCTATTTCTTTCAGATCGGCTGCGATGCGATCTTTTATCTCTTGTGTCTTTCCTCTCAGGTCGTCATCACTCAGACTGCTGTAGCCTTCAAAGACTTCATTGATCTGGTTGACATAAGGCATCACTTCCTTAATATCTCTATCCGATTTATTTCCGAATAGTTTGGCGAGTCCCCTGTTAAATAAATTCGACATATGCTCTACTTAATTGAGTCTAAAGTTAGTTGCTTGACCTCTAATTATGAAAGGTGTAGCTGAATGTTTACAGCCTCACCGTTCTGTTTTTGTTTCAAATTGAAAAAGTGCCCTCAAATACCTTTTTAGCAGGACCAATCAGGTAAATGTTACTGAATTTTTCTCCCTGTTTTTCAAAGGCTACCTGTAATTCTCCGCCCACTGCCTTGAGTGAGACCGGACTGGCGGCACCATTGAGCCCTAAGGACAAGGCAGCGGCTGTACAGCCGGTACCACAGGAGAGTGTTTCATTTTCCACTCCTCTCTCATAAGTCCTGATGGCAGCAGTACTGTCATCAAACCGATGGATAAAATTCACATTGATACCCTCTGCTTCATATTGTGGGGAATACCGAATACTGCGCCCCTGCTCGATGATATCCAATGCCTGTACATCATCTACATAGCGGATGTAGTGTGGTGAGCCTGTATCGATCACATAATCGTTATCGACTTGCTGATGGCCTGACACATCGTGCATGAGTAAGTGCACCTGATCACCTCTGATGGTAGCTTCGTGCAATCCATCAATGGCTCTGAAGGTAGTTTTGCTCTCAATGATGCCCAGGCTTTGGGCAAACATAACGGCACAACGGCTACCATTGCCACAGAGGCTCTGACTGCCATCAGGATTGAAATAGACCATTTCGAAATCCACCTCATTATCGGGTTCGATGAGGATCACTCCATCGGCACCAATGCCAAACTTACGGTCACAGAGTTTGTTGACAGTTTCGAGGTCGTTTCTGTCAAATTTAAAGTCACGATTATCAATCATGACGAAGTCGTTTCCGGTACCCTGATATTTATGAAAGTGGATTTCGGGCATTTCTCAATTTTGGTTCCTGTTCTGCAATAAACGGGCCTTTTGTCAAAGTGTGACAAATTGACTCGTTTTGTTCAGAAACCCAATTCAGTCGGCCAGAAGAATGATCAATAGGCCCGTTTGAGGAGCCATTTCTGTCACTTGTCTTTCTTTCGAAGAAAATAGCAGATGCCGATGCTGACTGTAGAAATGTAATCGTCAAAATCGGTTGTAAAAGGGCACAAAAAAAACCTCCACAAGGGAGGTTTCAATAATGCTTTATAGATAAGAGGCCTATTTGCCTAACTTCTCTTTGATTCTTGCAGCCTTTCCTTGACGACCTCTCAGGTAGTAAAGTCTTGCTCTTCTTACTTTACCTTTTCTTAATACCTCAATCTTATCGATGTTAGGTGAAAGCAAAGGGAAAATTCTTTCCACAGCAATACCTCCGGAGATTTTTCTTACGGTGAAAGTCTCACCGTTGCTACCAGAATTTTTTCTTTGGATAACGGTGCCCTGATACTGCTGGACACGCTCTTTGTTACCTTCTTTAATCTTTACGTGAACGTTCACGGTATCGCCAGCGCCAAACTCAGGAAGAGATGCTCTTCTTTCATTGGTATCCTGCTCTATCAACTTTATTAAATCACTCATGATTCTAATTAGTAAGTGCTCCCTCAAAAACGGACTGCAAATATAGGAATTATCTTTTTGTAAATAAGCTGTCCTTATAAAATATTTTAATCCCGATTATGCAACAGACTTTCTATCGCAAAAACCGGGTTTAATCAATCTTCCCAAAGGCCCGGACGCCTTTCTTTGGTCCTTTCAACAGCCTTATCGTGCCGCCAATCGGTTATTTTCTTTTCATGACCTGAAAGCAGCACTTCCGGCACTTTCATGTCCTTGTATTCAGCAGGCCGTGTATAGACTGGCGGGGCCAGCAAATCATCCTGAAAAGAGTCAGTCAAAGCTGAAGTTTCGTCTGACAGCACCCCGGGAATCAACCTAATAATAGAGTCGGCCACAACAGCTGCCGCCAATTCTCCTCCGGAAAGTACATAGTCACCGATACTGACCTCACGCGTAACAAAGGCTTCACGCACCCTTTCGTCAACACCTTTATAGTGCCCACATAGAATGATCAGATTGCCCTTCAATGAAAGCTCATTGGAAACCGCCTGGGTCAGCATTTCCCCATCAGGGGTCATGTAAATCACCTCCTCATAGGCCCTCTCAGCCTTGAGGGCAGTGATACATCGATCAATTGGCTCGATCATCAGCACCATGCCTGCACCACCACCAAAAGCATAGTCATCTACTTGCCTCGATTTGGTAGTGGCATAATCTCTCAAGTCATGCACCACCACTTCTACCAAACCCTTGTCTTGCGCTCTTTGAAGAATAGAATGCGAGAAGGGGCTTTCCAGTAGCCTTGGTACACATGAAATGATATCGATTCTCATGAGTCTTCGCTCAGATAAACATCCAACAGTCCTTCCGGTATTTTCATCACCAGCTTCTGCGCTTCCTTATCAACCTTCATCAACAGGTCGTCATTTAGTGGAAGCAGCAATTCCTTGCCACTTTCATGCTTGACCTGCAACAGATCCTGTGCACCAGCTTCCAGCACCGCTTCTACCTTACCAATGGCCTCACCTTGATCATCTTCAACAGCAAAGCCTTGCAGGTCGTGATAATAAAACTGGTCATCGGTCAACTGTGGTAGCATAGCCAAAGGCAGATACAGTTCAGCACCTTTTAGCACCTTGGCATCATCGATACTTTCTACTTCCTCTATGGCAACAATGGCCTTATCCCCTCTTACCGCGATGGACTCAATAAAAAAAGGAACCAGTTGCTGCCCTTGAAGGACAAAAACTGATTCCAAATTACTGTATTCCTTAGGAGCGTCTACATCCAATAATATCTGTAGCTCCCCATTCAGACCATGCGGTTTGATCACATACCCAAGTTGGTAACAATCATCCACCTGCATGACTCAACGGAATTACTCTTCTGTTTTTTCTTCTTCCGAAGCTGCTGGAGCTTCTTCAGCAGGTGCCTCTTCGGCAGGTGCTTCTGCAGCAGGTGCTTCTTCTGCAACCTCTTCAGCTTCAGGAGCAGCCTCTTCGACTTCCTCTTCAACTACTTCAGGAGCATTAGCAGCGGCTTCTTCAGCAGCTCTCGCGGCCAAAGCTTCTGCACGAGCTTCTTTCACCTTAGCTTCTGCCGCAAGTTTTGCCTTCTTGGCATCTTCTTTGGCTTTGGCCAGGCTCTCTACCTTACCAGTGATTTGTGCTTCTTTAGAGTCTACCCATTCTGCCAATTTAGCATCGGCTTGTTCCTGAGTCAAAGCTCCTTTGATTACACCAATCTGAAGGTGTTTTCTCAACATTACACCTCTGTAAGAAAGCATAGCTTTTACAGTATCGGTAGGTTGCGCACCTTTCATTACCCAATCGAAAGCCTTTTCGTTATCGATATCGATAGCGGCTGGGTCAACGTTTGGATTGTAGGTACCTAATTTTTCGATAAAGCGACCATCGCGTGGTGCTCTAGCGTCAGCGACTACTACATCGTACATCGCTCTTTTCTTGCGGCCTCTGCGGGCCAGTCTGATTTTTACTGCCATTTAACTTTTAAAGTTTGTGGAGGATCTCGTCCTCATGGTCCACTCAGGAACACGTCCTGAAAAAGGACTGCAAAGGTAACTGAATTTTAGTTTATACAAAACACTCATCAAGCAATAAAAAGGACACCAAACAGAAAGGCAGCCACTTGAATAATATAGTCGTATTGTCTTTAAATGAAGAAGAAACAGAGGTTGCCCCATTTTACACCAATCTACAGGTTGAAAGGATGTCTGCTCTTCTTGAATCCCGTTTTAAAAGAACATACTTTTATATAGTACCCTGAGCACTGATCTCTATCCATTAATTGTGATTTTCCGGAAATCGCGGACCGATCAGTGAAAAGGTAACACAAAGGGCTTATTTGAACATAATTTGATAACCGCTTATACGGTTTTTAATACCTGAAACAATAAGGTACCTTTGGCGTTATATAGCCGTAACCCACTGACTAATGGCCGATTACTCTTATTTAAGCAATGCCGACCCTGCCGCCATCGAGGCACTCTACAGGCAGTTTACCCAAGACCCGGAATCAATTGACAACGGTTGGAAAAAATTCTTCGAAGGATTTGAGTTTGCCCAACAGAATTTCCCCATGTTACCCACAGAAGGTAGTGCAACTACCAGTGCGGTAAGTAGCGGAGGCATTTCTGAAAAGGAAATTCAAGTACGAAACCTGATCCACGCTTATCGATCAAGGGCACACCTGAGATCAAAGACCAACCCGGTGAGGGAGAGAAAAGATCGCAAACCGATTCTTGACCTTCATTATTTCAACCTTAGCGATGCTGACCTGGATACTGAATTTCAGGCAGGTGAAGAAATCGGTATTGGCAAGACTACGCTGAGAAAGATCATTGACACGCTCAAATACATTTATGAAGGCTCTGTCGGATTCGAATACCTCTACATTCGGGATCCTGAGAAGCTGAAATGGATGCGTGACAAGATTGAGAAAGACGCATTGGCATTTAACCCCAGCAAAGAGAAAAAGGAGCGGATATTGACCAAGCTAAATGAGGCAGTTGTTTTCGAAAATTTTCTGCACACCAAATACCTTGGTCAAAAGAGGTTTTCGCTGGAAGGTGGAGAAACCACCATTGCTGCACTGGATGCTATTATTAACAAAGGTGCTGAGTTAGGGGCTGAGGAAGTAATGATTGGCATGGCCCACCGAGGCAGGCTGAACGTACTGGCCAACATAATGGGCAAAACCTATGAGCAAATCTTCAGCGAGTTTGAAGGGGGTGCAACTCCTGACCTTACCATGGGAGATGGAGATGTAAAATATCACCTGGGTTTTTCAAGCCAGGTAACTGCCAGCAATGGCAAGAAAGTTGAGTTAAAGCTAGCTCCAAACCCATCGCACCTTGAAGCAGTGAATCCGGTAGTTGAAGGCTTTGTAAGAGCCAAACTGGACGGAGAGTACCATGATGATCAGGACAAGATCCTACCAATATTGATTCATGGCGATGCAGCCATTGCCGCCCAGGGCATTGTATATGAAGTAGTGCAAATGGGAAAGTTGGATGGCTATAATACCGGTGGCACTATTCACTTTGTAATCAATAACCAGGTAGGCTTTACTACCGATTTTGACGATGCTCGCTCCAGTATCTATTGTACGGATGTGGCCAAGCTGGTAGACGCACCAGTACTGCATGTAAATGGTGACGACCCAGAGGCTGTGATCTTCTGTGTAGAGCTCGCCACTGAGTACCGACAAAAATTTAACCGCGATATTTTCGTTGACATGGTCTGCTACAGAAGGCACGGCCACAACGAAAGCGATGAGCCAAAATTCACTCAGCCTTCGCTTTATAATATGATCAGCAAGCACCCTAATCCCAGGGAAGTATATAATAAGGCGTTGATACAGCGAGGCGATGTAGATGCTCAACTAGCTAAAGGCATGGACAAAAATTTCAGGTCGCTGCTGCAAGACCGCCTGAACATGGTAAAGCAAAAGCCGCTACCCTATGTCTATCAGCCTTTAGAAGAGGAATGGCGCAACCTCAGAAGGTCGAAGCCGGAAGATTTTGAGAAGTCACCGGATACTTCAATCTCTCAGGAAACGGTTGATACGGTAGCCAAAGCACTTACCTCTGTACCCGAGGGTTTCAAGCCTATCAAGCAGATTGAAAAGCAGCTGAAGCAACGCACCGACATGTTCTTTAATGAGAAACAGGTGAACTGGGCAGGTGGCGAATTGCTGGCCTATGGCTCTTTGTTGCTGGAAGGCAAAAAAGTTAGACTTACTGGACAGGATGTTCAAAGAGGTACTTTCTCTCATCGCCATGCAGTGCTTAGGGATGCCAACACGAATGAAGCTTATAACAGCCTGAATCATTTGAAAGAGGGTCAATCCCGCTTTGACATACACAACTCGTTACTGTCAGAATTTGCAGTAATGGGCTTTGAGTTTGGCTATGCTATGGCCAACCCGAATGCACTTACCATCTGGGAGGCTCAGTTTGGCGACTTTGCCAATGGCGCCCAGGTTATGGTAGATCAATTCATATCCTGTTCGGAAAGTAAATGGCAGAGAATGAACGGACTGGTACTGCTGCTACCCCATGGCTATGAGGGCCAGGGTCCGGAGCACTCTAACGCGAGACCGGAGCGCTACCTGCAGCTTTCAGCTGAGTACAATATGGCTGTGGCCAACATCACCACTCCCGCCAACTTCTTCCATGCCATGAGGCGACAGCTCACCTGGGAATTCAGAAAACCGCTGGTGATAATGTCTCCTAAGTCTTTGCTGAGACACCCGAGAGTGGTCTCTCCCATTGACGAATTTACCTCCGGCAGCTTCCAGGAAGTAATAGTTGACAATTATGTAAGCACACGATCAGTGAAGCGAGTTGTGCTCTGCTCGGGCAAGGTGTATTTCGACCTGTTGGAGAAACAAGAAAAAGACAAGCGGAAAGATGTGGCCGTCATTAGAATAGAGCAGCTGCATCCATTCCCAAAAACACAGGTAGACAAGCTGCTGAACAAGTACAAAAATGCAGAGTACGTATGGCTGCAGGAAGAGCCCGAAAACATGGGCTACTGGAGCTTTGTTCAGCGTGCCTATGCAGAGCGAGATTTGCAGCTGATAGCCAGAAAGGCCAGCGCCTCTCCCGCCACCGGTTATGCCAAACAGCATGCCATCGAACAAAAACAATTAGTAGAAAAAGCTTTCGCATAAAATCATAAGAAATCATGAGTCTGGAAATCAAAGTTCCTGCCGCAGGCGAATCCATAACCGAAGTGTTACTGGCCCAGTGGTTCAAAAAAGATGGCGACTTCGTTGAAATGGACGAAATCATCTGTGAACTGGAATCTGACAAAGCCACTTTCGAAGTGCCTTCAGAAGCAGCCGGTATCATAAAAATCGTTGCACAGGAAGACAGCACCCTGGAAATAGGCGCGGTGATCTGCACCATTGACACAGAGGCTGGTGCTTCAGCCGAGACAGCAGCACCCTCTGAAAGTGCATCAAGCGCACCTGCCGCAGCGGAAGGTCCCAAAGCTACAGGCAAGGTTCACGATATGATTGTGCCGACCGTAGGTGAATCGATCACAGAAGTGACCCTTTCTACCTGGCTAAAAGCAGATGGCGACTATGTGGAGATGGATGAAGTGATAGCGGAAGTAGACTCAGACAAAGCCACCTTTGAATTGCCATCGGAGGCCAACGGCATACTGCGCATAGTAGCACAGGAAGATGAAACTCTCGAAATTGGAGCACTCATTTGCAAAATTGAGGTGATGGACGGAGGTGCACCTACAAGCGAAGCTGCACCAGTAGCCGCAAGCGCTCCGGCTGCAGCACCATCAGGAGATAGCACTTATGCTACCGGACATGCTTCACCAGCTGCTGCAAAAATATTGGCAGAAAAAGGAATAGACGCAGCCAACGTAAAAGGCACAGGTGTAGATGGCAGAATCACCAAAGAGGACGCCACAAATGCTCAAAAGTCGGCTCCGAAAGCAGCAGCACCCTCTGCATCGAAAGCAGAAGAAGCCCCAGCAGCAACAGCAACAGCTGGCAGTCGCAACGAACGCAGAGAGCGCATGACTCCACTGAGAAAAACAGTGGCCAGAAGGCTGGTTTCAGTGAAAAACGAAACTGCCATGCTCACCACTTTCAATGAGGTGAACATGAAGCCCATCATGGACCTGCGCAAAAAGTACAAAGAGCAATTCAAGGAGAAGTATGAAATAGGCCTCGGTTTTATGTCATTCTTCACCAAGGCGGTGACCATGGCTGCAATGGAATGGCCAGCCGTAAACGCCAAAATCGATGGAAATGAGATCGTCTACAATGATTTTGTTGATGTATCTATCGCAGTTTCAGCCCCTAAAGGACTGGTAGTGCCAGTGATCAGAAATGCCGAAGGATTGTCATTTGATCAGGTTGAAAAAGAAGTCAGAAGACTTGCGCTAAAAGCCAGAGATAACAAACTGACGATTGATGAAATGACCGGTGGCACCTTTACCATCACCAATGGCGGAATTTTCGGCTCTATGCTCTCAACCCCTATCATTAACGCACCACAGTCTGCCATTTTGGGCATGCACAACATTGTGGAACGACCAATGGCTGTGAATGGAGAGGTCAAAATTCTTCCCATCATGTATGTGGCTCTGTCTTACGACCACCGCATTGTGGATGGCAGAGAATCGGTGAGCTTCCTCGTTCGTGTAAAAGAATTGCTGGAAGACCCAACCCGCCTACTACTGGGCATATAATCAACATCACCTATAAACTACTGTAAGGATGAAATATGATGTAACGGTAATTGGTTCAGGACCCGGTGGCTACATTGCCGCCATCCGCTGTGCCCAACTGGGCATGAAGGCTGCTATAATCGAAAAATATAATACCCTGGGCGGCACCTGCCTGAATGTAGGCTGTATTCCTTCAAAAGCCCTGCTCGATTCTTCCGAGCACTATCACAACGCTGCTCATACATTTACTGAGCATGGCATTGAGCTGAATGACCTGAAGGTGAACCTGGGTCAGATGATCGATCGTAAGGCCAAGGTGGTTGACCAGGTAACCAGTGGTGTTGATTTTCTGATGAAGAAAAATAAGATCGATGTCTACCATGGCATGGGCTCTTTCAAAGACAAAAACACCATCAAAGTAACTGATGCCGAAGGCAAGGAAACACTCATAGAAACGGATAAAACCATCATTGCTACTGGTTCTAAGCCTGCTAGCCTGCCTTTTATCAAGCTTGATAAAAAGAGAGTGATCACTTCTACAGAAGCTTTGGAGATGAAGGAAATTCCGAAGCATATGATCATCATAGGTGGTGGTGTGATAGGCATGGAACTAGGCTCTGTTTATGGTCGATTGGGTGCTGAAGTTTCTGTGGTAGAGTACATGGATGAGATCATCCCAAGCATGGACCGTACCATGGGCAAAGAGCTAAAAAAGGCGCTGAAGAAGCTGGGCTTTAAATTCTACCTGGGCCATAAAGTAACTGAGGTAAAAAGCACGGCAAAAACAGTGACCGTAAAGGCTGAAAACAAAAAAGGTGAACTGATAGACATCAAAGGCGACTATTGCCTGGTATCGATAGGGCGTAGGCCTTATACCGATGGTCTGGGCCTCGAAAACGTGGGCATCAATACCAACGACAGAGGTCAGGTAGATGTAAACGATCACCTTGAAACCAATGTGCCCGGCATTTATGCCCTAGGCGATGTGATCAAAGGTGCAATGCTGGCTCACAAAGCAGAAGAAGAAGGTGTTTTGGTTGCCGAGACCATTGCTGGCCAGAAGCCACACATCAACTACCTGCTTATCCCCGGTGTAGTGTACACATGGCCAGAAGTCTCTTCTGTAGGTTACACTGAAGAACAATTAAAAGAACAAGGCAGGGCTTATAAATCAGGGTCATTCCCTTTCAGGGCACTTGGCAGGGCACAAGCCTCAATGGACACCGGTGGACTGGTAAAGGTACTGGCCGATAAAAACACGGATGAGATTCTGGGTGTGCACATGATTGGCGCACGTACTGCCGATATGATTGCTGAAGCAGTGGTAGCCATGGAATATCGTGCATCTGCGGAAGACATTGCCCGCATGTCGCATGCGCACCCTACTTATACTGAAGCCTTTAAAGAGGCTTGTCTGGCCGCCACAGACAATAGGGCACTGAATGTATAATTGCTAACCAACCAACAGGCTCTCGGCCTGACAGGTTAAAGCGCAAAAAATAAGAGGGCGACTATATAGTCGCCCTCTTCGCTTACTCAACCACTCGGTTCAACCACAAACCAAGCATTCTCATTATTATCTATCGCCTCTATCCATCAACAAAACTACTTTCAGCTAGTGCCGTTTTTAGGTCTCACGGCCTTGGCTGCATTCAAATCAATCGGTGAAAGAGAGTCATCGTGAATGGTTTCAAACGCCTGGCAAATCTTCCTTCTCCTCTGCCTTTCATCTTCATGAAGACTGCCAACGTTTGTATCACCAATCAGTACGTCAATCTGATATCTATAGTCCAAATCAAGGACCAACCGTACCAAACGGCCCCTACGAGTCCTAATCAACGATTCTAAATTGGGAATTATTCCAATTATTGGATTTTTTCCAATTTTGAGAAATATAAAACCACCCGAAGGTGGTTCATATGCTTATATTGAAGGTGTGTCCGGTTGCTACTTGCTGGTTCGCACTGCCTCCATAGGAAAGGCATCATCTCCAAGCACTATGTACCCGACAAAGTCATCTCCATCGAAATCTCCTTCTACTTCTGCGGTAAAGCCTGACACATCAATCTTACCGCTCATATTATTAGTAGACATTTCCAGGTCGTAAAGCCTGAGTTCGCCAAACTGATCGGTTTCAAGTACCACTTCAAAGTTACCGGGCGCACCTGTAATGCGCATAGTTCCTGAACCTCCACCATTGGGAGAATCAACGCTATATTCCCAAACCCCTGCAGGGCTGTATGCTTCTTCTTTTTTCGCCTTGCGGCCCTTCTTTCCAGAGCTACCTGTGGTACTGGCATCGGCCGAAGCATCGGTAGCGGTAGCTGTAGCAGCACAGCCGCTGAAAAAACCAGCAAGCACAATCAGGCAAATGCCTAATGCCAGTTGTTTCAAATTTTCGTTAGTCTTCATAGTTATTCTTGGTTTCGGACAAGGAATTTAGTCTTTTTTGGGCAGGAGAAAAAGGTCCTAAACAAGAGAAGAAGTTGACAGTTAAAGAGAAGAGTTAATTCCGGAATTCCCCATTTTGATTATTGGTATTTCGGTCTAACTTTGTGCCAATTTGTACCTAAGTCAATTAGTCAACTAACACGTTCTTTTCTCCATGCCAAGAGACAATAGCATTAAGCACATCCTTATCATAGGAAGTGGACCCATAATTATCGGACAAGCCTGCGAATTTGACTATTCAGGCTCACAAGCTGCCCGTTCATTAAAGGAAGAAGGAATTGAAGTAACCCTTATCAATTCCAACCCTGCTACCATCATGACCGACCCGGTAACTGCGGATAATATCTATCTCAAGCCGCTCACCAAGAAGTCGATCGTAGAAATTTTAACAAAACATGAAATCGATGCTGTGCTGCCTACTATGGGTGGTCAGACAGCCCTAAACCTTGCTATTGACTGTGAAAAGGCTGGCATTTGGGAGCGATTCAATACGCGCATGATCGGTGTGAATATTGCTGCGATTGAGACTACTGAAGATCGTGAGAAGTTCAGACAAAAAATGATTGAGATTGGGGTGAACGTCTGTAAGGGCGAAACGGCCACCTCTTTCTTAAAAGGCAAGGAGATTGCCCAGGAAATTGGCTTTCCATTGGTGATCAGACCTTCATTTACCCTTGGCGGTTATGGAGGAGGTTTTGTGAATTCGGCTGAGGAGTTTGACACCCTGCTGGACCGCGGACTGAATGCTTCTCCTATCCACGAAGTGTTGTTGGAGCAGAGCATTCTGGGATGGAAAGAATACGAAGTTGAGTTGATTAGGGACAACATTGGCAATGTAATTATCATCTGTTCTATTGAGAACTTTGACCCAATGGGCGTGCATACAGGTGACTCTATTACGGTCGCTCCTGCTATGACTCTGCCAGATACAGTGTATCAGCACATGCGTGATTTGTCCATCCTCATGATCAGCGGAATCGGACAATTCGCAGGTGGATGTAATGTGCAGTTTGCTGTTAACCCAGTTGACGATTCAATTGTAGGTATTGAGATCAACCCCCGGGTTTCACGCTCTTCAGCCCTGGCCTCAAAAGCAACGGGTTACCCTATTGCTAAGATTGCAGCCAAGTTGGCCATCGGTTACAACCTGGACGAACTAAAAAATCAAATCACTAAAACCACTTCGGCCTTCTTTGAGCCAGCGCTGGATTATGTGATTGTGAAAGTACCGCGTTGGAATTTTGACAAATTCAAAGGCTCTGATCGTAGACTGGGCCTTCAAATGAAGTCGGTAGGTGAAGCCATGGGCATTGGCCGTAATTTCCAGGAAGCACTGCAAAAGGCATGTCAATCGCTGGAGATCAACAGGAATGGACTCGGTGCCGATGGCAAAGAGTTGAAAGACCAGGCCAAAATTCTCGATAGCCTGGAAAACCCAAGCTGGAACAGGCTCTTCCATGTTTACGATGCCTTTAAACTCGGCATTTCGCGCACCACTATCCAAAAGAAGTCGAAGATAGACAAGTGGTTTCTGCAGCAGATTGAAGACCTGATCTTGCTGGAAGATGAAATTGAAAAGTATAAAGTAGATACCCTGCCTGAAAAGCTACTGCGCACAGCCAAAGAAAAAGGCTATGCCGACAGACAAATAGCCCACCTGGTAGGTTGCCTGGAAAGCAAGGTGTTTGAAAAACGTCAGGAGCTAGGCATCAAGCGCGTGTACAAACTGGTAGATACCTGTGCGGCAGAGTTTGAAGCACAAACGCCTTATTACTACTCTACCTTCGGTCAGGAAAACGAGTCGAAGCCAAGTGATAAGAAAAAAATCATAGTACTTGGCTCAGGGCCTAACCGAATTGGTCAGGGCATTGAGTTCGATTACTCTTGTGTACACGGCCTCATTGCCGCTAAAGAATGTGGCTATGAGACCATCATGATCAACTGTAACCCGGAGACGGTTTCTACTGATTTTGATGTGGCCGATAAACTTTACTTTGAGCCGGTATTCTGGGAACATATTTACGACATCATTCTGCATGAAAAGCCTGAGGGTGTGATTGTGCAGCTGGGTGGACAAACCGCTCTGAAGCTGGCTGAAAAGTTGGATCGCTATGGCATCAAAATCATTGGTACCAGCTACGATTCACTAGACCTTGCTGAGGACCGCGGTCGCTTCTCTACCCTGTTGGCCGAAAACGACATCCCATATCCAAAATTTGGAGTGATTGAAGATGCAGATGCGGCTCTGGAGCTTTGCAAAGAAATTGGATTCCCACTCTTAGTGCGTCCGTCTTATGTACTGGGTGGCCAGGGTATGAAAATCGTGATCAACGAGCAGGAGCTGGAAGAGCACGTAGTGAACCTGGTAAAGAGCATCCCGGGCAACAGGGTACTCCTGGATCACTTCCTGGAAGGAGCCATAGAAGCTGAAGCAGATGCGATTTGCGATGGCGAAGATGTATACATCATCGGTATCATGCAGCACATTGAGCCTGCTGGTATCCATTCGGGTGACTCGTATGCAGTATTACCGCCATACAACCTTGGCGATTTTGTAATGCAGCAGATTGAGGCGCATACGCGAAAAATTGCACTGGCACTGAACACGGTAGGTCTTATCAACATTCAGTTTGCCATCAAAGACGACAAAGTTTATATCATTGAAGCCAACCCAAGGGCCTCCAGAACCGTTCCTTTCATAGGTAAAGCCTATCAAGAGCCTTATGTAAACTATGCCACCAAGGTTATGCTTGGTGCGAATAAGCTCTCAGACTTCGAGTTCAATCCTGTGAAAAAGGGGTATGCCATTAAAGAACCGGTGTTCTCGTTCAACAAATTCCCGAATGTGAACAAAGAGCTTGGGCCTGAAATGAAGTCTACTGGTGAGGCGATTTACTTTATTGATGATTTGCTGGACGATTACTTCCTGGAAATCTATTCAAAACGTAACTTGTACCTAAGTAGGTAATATGGGAGCATTAAAGTACATATTGGTACCTATTCTGGTGTTTTGGCTAATCAGGTCAATCCTCAGAGGGTTGTTTGGCAGAGTTGTCAAGCAGGCACAACAACGCAACTTTCAACAGCAGCAACACCAACAGCAGTCTCAAAGAAGGAGTGGTAGCGGCATGAACGTGGACTTTAATCCCAGAAAATCCAGAAAAGACAAAACCTCCGATGAGTTCAAAGGGGGTGATTATATAGACTACGAGGAGGTAGACTAACAGGCTAATTTAAAGCCGCCTCTTGAATAGCATTCAAAAGACTGGATGATTTCGTGTCCTGAGACAATTGCCAGAACATGATTCCACCCAGTCTTTTTTCTTTTGCATATGCCGTTTTTAAGGCTACCGACTCAGCATCATCATAAGTAATAAAGAGGCTATCTGCGGCCCTATACAAAAAGGCAGCCTGTGCCTTCTGGTCCCAGTAACGGACGAAACCGTTCTTGTTTTCATAAAGCTCCTCAATGTCACTATAGACGATTGCGTTCTTCCATGCTCCTTGTGTAGGCTGGCTCAAGCCATTGTTCTCAGGAGGCACACCTTTCCAGGTTTTGCCATAAAATGCGGCTCCAATTACTAATTGTTCAGGAGCCACGCCCTGGTCAAGGCAGTAGCTGATGATATAGTGGGCCGAACGTGGATTTTCAGTAGTGCTCATCAAATTTGTATGATGACCAGTAATGGCCGCATAGCCTCCCGTTTGGTCATAAGTCATAATGTTCATGTAGTCTACATGCTTCATTACTTCTGTCAGTTCAATATGATCATAGTAAGCCTCCCAGCCAGCAGAGGCAAATGACAATACGAGGTCCGGGTCAATGGCATCCATTACAGCTCGCAGTTCCTGCATTAGTAATGTGAAATTCTCCCTGTCCTCTGGTTGATGAGGGTTGTCATTACCCGGAAGACCCGGATACTCCCAATCCATATCCAGACCATCAAGGTCATATTGCTGAATAAATGCTGCAACACTTTCAATAAATTTCTTCCTTGTTTCAGGGCTGGATACCATTTTGGAGAATCCACCAGAGCCACCCCAACCTCCACAGGCTACCATCACTTTCAGTTTTGGATGGTTCTTCTTTTGCTCTACCAAAAGCCTGAGTTGATCACCCATTTCCTTGTTTTCAAATTTCATTTCATTATCAATCACCTTGGTAAATGAAAAAATGATATGAGTGAGTTGATCGAGTGGTAGTGAAGCCGGAGCCGCCTCACCTGGCACATAGTAACCCATGATGGCAAAAGCGCTCTCTTTATCACCTGGGCTTTGACAGGCTGCAAATAAAAGAATGAGTGGCAAGCAACAGAGGAACCGTTTTAATTGCTGGAGTCGCATAGAGGCTAAGGCTTTAGATTCAACAGTAGCTATGTAACATCACTCAGGAGGAAAGCAAAATTTTTTAGCTGAAAGGGGATAAAAAAACCTCCAATGCGAACAAAGGAGGTTAAAAATTGCACTATGCAGAAGCAGATTAACTACCTCTGTTTTACTTTAAAGGTGGCCCTTGCCACAAAACTTGTTTGATCATCCATTTGCCTTCTTCCTTGGAAAGCAGCATGTAGTCGAAGCCCCACCAGGCACTTACTTTGGCTGAAGCAATTTTCTCGCTCACATGATAGATTTCTATTCCCCTTGGTGCATCTGGTTTTGCGAAATTCTCCTTTTCTTTCACATTACGGGCATAAGCCAAGGCTTCATCATAAGTCATTTGTTGTGCCTTTGAATCATACTTCCCGGAATTCCTGCTTTTCCAATAGCCAAACTTGAGCAAATCAGGTGAGAGGCTTCGTTTGAGCTTGCTTTCATCACCTTCATAGAAGCCTTCGATATAATCTACACAAGCCGCTCTGACCTTGGCTTCTTCTGAGTCTGCGTTTTGTTGGCCGTGGAGGTGTGTTACCAGGGCCAACCCTAAAATGAGTAATAAGACCTTTTTCATGTTCCTGTTATTTAATAAACATTTGTCTAACAAATAAACGAAAAAAAGGCGACCGATCAAGCCGCCTGTCAATCTCTTAAGGCACCTTATACACCATGGCATTGATGTGCATGCCCGCCCCAACTGAGGCAAACACTACTACATCGCCTGGGTTGAGCAGGTGATTTTCAAGTTTTTTCTCTCTGATCAGGTCCAGCATAGTAGGTATGGTGGCCACTGAACTATTCCCTAAAGTCTGTATGGTCATGGGCATCAGCTCTTCCATCGGCTTTCGCTCATCACAAACCTTGAAAAGCTTTTTCAGAATGGCCTCATCCATCTTTTCATTTGCCTGGTGAATGAGGATTTTGTGTACATCACCCAAACTCACACCAGCCTTATCCATGGCACATTTAATGGCATCTGCCACATTCACCAGGGCGTACTCATAAATCTTACGGCCCTTCATTTTGATAAAGCGAGCCCCGTTTTGCTTCTCAGGATGGTAAGATGGCCCCATGGCCAGGTAGTCCACTTCTGCGTTGGCATCGGTACGTGATGCTTGCGCCAATACGCCTCCATCTACCGGCTCTTCGGTACCATGGAAAATCGTAGCTGCAGCGCCATCAGAAAAGATCATAGAGTCGCGATCGTGCTTGTCTACAATTCTGCTCAACGTTTCAGCCCCTATTACCATCACATTGGTGGCATCGCCCATGGCAATCATCTGGTTGGCCTGTATGGCGCCCTGCACCCAGCCCGGACATCCGAAAATGACATCGTAACAAGAAGTGCTTGGGTTTTGAATGCCCAGTTTATGTTTTACCCTGGCCGCCAGGCTAGGCATCATGTCTATGCGGTTGCCACCATGAGATATGTCGCCAAAGTTGTGAGCAACAATAATGTAATCAAGGTCTTCGGCATCGATGGTACTGTTTTCCAACGCTCGCTGTGCCGCAATGGCTGCCAGATCAGAGCAATTCTGATTGTCTTCAGCATACCTGCGCTCTCTGATGCCAGTGATTTTCTCAAACTTCCGAATGATTTCCAGGTTTTCAGCCTCAAAAGGGGCTCCATCTTCCTGATAAAATTCAGCCCCCAGGAAATCTTCGTTTTTAACAACCTGGTTGGGGATACAACTTCCTACCCCATTGATAATGACTTTTCTTTGTGCCATTGGCTCAGTTTTCTTTGTATTTAACAGCATCCCAGCAAGCTTCAGCAGCCTGCTCTATCCTGTCGTGAGATAAATTTTGATTGTTGTCTATGTGTTGCTTAAGTAGAGACACAATTGGTCCGTAAAGCAAAGCAATGATGGTGTACAAAGGCAGATCTTTCATGGCCCTTGCGCGCTTGCATTCGATGAAAAACATCAAAATGGGCGAGAGAATCATAAAAGATTCCTCACGGGTAAGATTGCTCATGTAAGGTGCATACCTGTGCTGTTCCATGAACTGGAATTCTTTAGGATGCTCGATGAAGTAGTACACCATATTCATCCACAAATGCCTGAAGCGTTCCTTGTAAGTGCCCTCCTCTCTATAATTGTTGAGCATGGCCTTGATCACCTTGCGCTTTATTTCCTTGAAAAGCTCATTGATCAACTCTTCTTTGTTAGGAAAGTAACGGTAAATGGTACCCGCACCTACTCCGGCCCGTTGCGCAATAAGTGATATGGGCGTACCATGAAAACCAAACTCAGAGAGCAGGTCCAGCGTGGCATCCAGTATTAATATGCGCTTATCTAGCTTTTTTTCAATCATTTGACAGCGGAATGAACGTTCATTCCGCCCGCTAAGTAATAAGCTTTTGATTTAAAAATCAATGTTGTACACTTATTTTTTCGGGAGTCAAAAAATGGCTTGAGGTGAGGTAATTATGAATTGGTTTTGGCCTACGGCTGTTTTGACCTATTTTTGCCCACTGGTTGATTCAGTATCAATTACTAATTCGATTATATGTCTTGGTTTCAACGTAAGGTAAAGGGCATCACCACGCCCACCGAACAGAAGAAAGATGCTCCTGATGGACTGTGGTTTAAAACCCCAACTGGTAAGATTGTTCACACCAGGGAGTTGAAAAACAATGCTTATGTGAGTCCGGAAGACGGCTTTCACGTGAGAATTGGTTCTAACGAGTATTTCGAAATTCTTTTCGATAGCAACAAGTTTACCGAGTTGGACAGTGACATGAGCTCTGGCGACCCGCTGGGCTTTGTCGATAGCAAGCCCTATCCTAAACGCATCAAAGCTACCCAAGGCAAAACCAAGTTGAAAGACGCGGTACGTTCTGCCCATGGTAAAATGAACGGGGTAGACATTGTGGTGTCTTGCATGGACTTCGCCTTTATTGGTGGTTCTATGGGTTCCGTGGTGGGTGAAAAAATAGCCCGTGCAATTGACTATGCCCTGAAGACCAAAACGCCTTTTCTGATGATCTCAAAGTCAGGTGGAGCACGCATGATGGAAGCTGGTTATTCGCTGATGCAGATGGCTAAAACCTCTGCGAAGCTGGCCAGACTGGCAGAGGCAGGCATTCCTTATATTTCTCTGCTCACCGACCCTACTACGGGTGGTGTTACGGCTTCTTATGCCATGTTGGGAGATTTCAACATTGCCGAGCCAGGTGCTTTGATCGGTTTTGCTGGTCCTCGCGTAATTCGCGACACAGTAGGCAAAGACCTCCCCAAGGGCTTTCAAAGCTCTGAGTTTGTGCTGGATCACGGATTCCTCGATTTCATTGTAGATCGCAGAGACCTGAAAAAGCAGCTGACCGTGCTAATTAGAATGCTGCAGTAAAGAAGTATCAAAATATGCCAGGCGGTTGTCTACTTTACAGTCATTTCTGTTTCCTGGGAGAAAAATAAACGAACAATTCCTTCGTTAACGGTCTTTATAAGGTGCTCACCTTAAGGTCCATTTTGGACAAATGGTTAGTAGCTTAAAAATCAACCATCTGATATGAAATCGTTCATTAAAAATCTCCTCGCCCTTAGTGTCATACTTTCATTTGCAATTGCTCTATCCTGTGGAGACGATGAACCAGACACGCCCACTGATGACCGAACCGCACAGCAAATAGCCACCGACAGCCTCACCAGCGCCACCTGGACACTGGCTAATGGCGGGCAGGTACTCTACGAATCCAGTGATGTGACTGAAGATTATACCGGGCTCACACTCACATTTACTGCTACCGGCTATTCTTCCACTAATAGTCAAGGGCTTATCGATGCAGTTGGCACCTGGAATTGGACCGATGGCACTACCAACAGCACCATTGACCTCAATGACAGTGACAAAAGTGAGGTGACGGTCATTACCCTTAATAATAGCACCTTCCGTTTTCGTTTTAGACAAAACAACGAAGTGGGCGGAGTGGCAGCTGGTACCGATGGACTGGCCGGCAACTATGACCTGACCCTTACCCGATAGCACAGTACCCTAGCAAACACCAGATTTTAGATATTCTTCATTGAAAGCACTTAAGGCTTTAAATGGGTTCCTTATCGGTTACTTTCAACTCATTGACCATCATACAGTTATAATATTATATATCCCTTTTTAATAGGAATAAACCAATACCTGGACCATTGGCAAACCTACCCAGCAGCCTAAGTCAGGAACAACTCTTCTCGGGATAATACAAATCATTGCCAGTCTTCTCAGCAAGAACTGCGCAATGCGATTCCTACTCACCATATCGCTACTCAGCCTTTCCATACTTGCTTTTGGCCAGGCAACCTTTAACAGCAATGGAACCGGTGCATGGACCACTTCAGGTAGTTGGACCATTGCCTCTGGCAGCGATGCAGACGGACTACCTGATGCTGACGACACGGTCGTGATCTTGTCTACTCATGTCATCACCTTGAGTTCTTCTACTACCCAGGCCTGCAGTAGTCTCACTATCCAGGCCTCTGGCACTTTGACAGTAAGTGGAGCCAGTTCAGACCTGGATATTACCAATACTTTGACTGTTTCCAGCAGCACAGCAACTTTCAACATCTCCGGGTCCAGTGCTACTGTCGATGCCAGTGACATGACTTTGAGTGCCGGCAGTGTGAATGTCAGTGACGGAACCCTCAACCTCTCTTCTGGCACAGGTGGCTTGACCATGAGTGGCGGCACCTTTGCACTTACCGGTAGTAGTACATTTACCGTAACGGAAGGCATAATCATCTCTGGAGGCACATTCAGGCCCAACGCCACTGGCACCCTTGTAACCACCGGAGATAGTTTAGAAGTGGCAACTGGAGGAACCTTGGACCACAATAATGGAACGATCAATGTAGGAACTGATTTGACCCTGAGGGGCACTTTTACATTTGATGAAGTTTCGGCAGGAACCTCAACAATCAGCTGCGCCACCTTAACTCAAGCTGCCGGTACCAGCACACTCAACGGAGATAGGCTCAATGTAATTGCTTCCTCGGGTGATGGACTGATAATCAGCGGAGGAACCTTCAGAATGCAGGATGATGTAATAGTCACTGTAGATGCAGATGCGCTGATTTCAGGGGGTACCTGGGAGTTAAGAGCAACCGGTTCGAACCGCCCCACTTACAACTCAGGAGGTAGTTTGACGGTTAGTAGCGGGTCGCTTGACCATGATGCCGGCAGTATAAACCTGGGTACCACCAGCACGCTGACCATTTCTGGCGGCACTTTTTCTATGGACCAGGCACTAGGCAGCGACCCGGAAGCAAATATTAATGGAAACAACCTCACCATTAGCGGGGGAACTGCCGAACTATTAAGACATAGTGTTGCAGAGTTCACTGGCGACCTTACCGTCAATGGTTCACAGTCCATTGACATTTCTTGTGATTTTCAGGTTGATGATGCCATTATCAATGGTACCATTAACATCATTGGGAATGATGGTAGTAAATTTTTCAATGATGTGACTGTAAACAGTGGTGGCAACTGGAATGTCACCACAGATGAAATCTTCAATATCACTGGTAATATTGTTAATAATGGTACCTGGACAGGCTGCTCTACCACCAGCTGCGATTACCAATTAGGTGTCCCATCTCCAACAACAGCTTCTGGCACCATCAGTGGCTCAGGCGCTATGACCGCCATGGGCAACATAAACATTTTCAACGCCAATCAAACCTATACCAATACCAACACGGGGGGAATTACAGTAACTACCAATCTGGGTGGAGACGGCACTTTCATCAATGGTACTAATGGCCGGCTGGAATATGCTGGTTCAGGAAATTTTACCATTGCCGGTTTTGATGCATCTGCTACAGGAAATACCATGGTCTTTAGTGGTACAAGCGATCAAAACCTACGAAGCACAAACGACACTGACAACAATTACTATAACATCATTATCAATAAGTCATCGGGTGAGGTAGATATGCTGAGTACCGTGAGGCTGGACAGTGACCTGACGCTTACATCGGGAAACCTGAACGCCCTGGATTTTGACTTACTGCTAACTTCCGGCAGCAGCATTACTGGTGGCAGCACCTCCAGCTATATTCAGCTGGATGACGTAGGTCAGATCAGGAGAGAGTTCTCGAGTAACGATACTTTTATTTTTCCCATAGGTACTGGCACCGATTATTTACCCCTTACCCTGGAAATGACTTCGGCCACCTATGGCAGTGGTTCTTATATAGAGCTAGACCTGGACATAATTGCTCATCCAAGCCGGGATGTAGGCAACATGCCAACGGGTGATGACGAGGGCACTGCTGCTACAGACTATCTTTCTATCCATTATACTTTCACGCCAAACAACATCACTTCACCCTTTTATAATGCCACCTATCGTTATGCTACATCCCATGTAACTGGTACAGAATCAAACATGGTACCCGCCCTGTATCGCTTGCATCCGGCTCCTTCAGTAAATATTCTGGATTGGTTTTCAAATGGCACGGTAAACCCGGTGACCAACACCGTGAGCTTTGAGAGAGCCGATGCTTTTGGTGATTTATATGCCATGGATCAAACGCTGGAAAGGCTGCCAGTGGAGCTGGTCTCATTTTATGCCGAGGCTGTAGAGCAAGGGGTACATCTGGTATGGGAAACAGCAACCGAAGAAAATAATGCAGGCTTTTTAATTGAACGTGGTACTAACCCCAGTGACTTTCAGACCATTTCCAGCATTCCGGGAAAGGGAAACAGCCTGGACTTGGAAAAATATTTGTTTATCGACAAAAACCCGATTTACGGCAGGGCCTATTATCGCTTAAAGCAGATAGACTTCAACGGTCTTTTTGAATATTCTGAAATCATTTCAGTCTTTTCAGAGCCTCCGTCCCAATTCCAGGTCTTTCCCAACCCGGTGCAAAGAGGCCGGCAAATCACCATTGTCCTACCGGATAAACCCAATCCAGGTTCATTAAATCACATCTCACTAATAAGTCAAACCGGAGCACTAAGCTTCGAGTCAGAACAAGAAAACACTTCACATTCCATTGTCCTTCCCATTCCTTCTCAGATCAGTCCCGGGCTCTACTACCTGCAATTGAGACGAGAAGGAGCACTCTATCGAAAACAAATTCTCATACGATAAACAAGGACATCATGACTCAGATTAAAAAAAGAAATCAATTGTACACTTTTAAATATGACGGTGACATTCTTATTTATAAAGCCTCTCTGCTTTTCAAACCACTGTTCCTTCTAACCCGTTTTCAGACCCGGGTGGAAATTCCACTGAACTTAGTGCTGAGCTATAAAAGAAGGAGGTTTCTCATTTTTAATAGCTACAAATTTTATATCAACCACTACAGTTCATCTCAGACCAGGCTGCAACCTATTTCTTTACGAAGCTTTCTTCTTTTGGCTGGTGAAAATTGTAAAGCTCTTGAAAAAACAATCGAAGACATCATGCATGGAAATGCCCTGGGAATACCCAATATGGCATTGCGACACATTGCACTACCAGAGCTCCAAAGGTATTATGCTTCATACGGGTCACACAAGACTTCGATACCGCAGAAGACAGCGGAGAAATCTTCACTGGTGATCACCAAACGCATACCACAACTCATACCAGAGGCAGTTTAACGCTCCGATTGAATCAATATCTTTTTTGTTTGCTGATAGGGTCCAAGGGTCATTCTCAAAATATACAACCCAGCATCAAGGCCTGTTGTATTAACAGGTCTAATGCCCCCTCCGGAAAGTGTTGATCCCATTACTTTCAGGCCAGAATTATTGAACCATGCAACCTCCACTATTCCAGGTATGGTTTCCAAATCGAGCCACAATTGCGTTGAAGCTGGGTTTGGGTAAATTTTCACTTGCCTCAATGGTTGAGCTAAGTCGAGTGAAGTGACCAATTCCCCTATGGCACTCACCTGAACGCTTTGTACGCCTGCATTTGACACGATCCGCAAATCGCCTGAGTAATTAATGGCTTCTTCCGGGTTAAAACTGATAGAAACCACCCGCTGCCCGTTGACTTCGATTGTTCCTGCCTGCCAGTCGGATGAGAAAACAGAAAAAGGAAACTCAAGGGCCGTGATTTCCAACAGTGCCATGCCCGTATTTCTAAGCGTAAGCTGAGCTGAAGCCGATTCACCAATACCAATAGCACCAAAATTGAGCGAACCTACTATGCTTAGCTCAGGCTCACCTATAAAGGCACAGTCGACATGGGCCTGCCATTTGGCAGACTCTGCCGGGTTTTGGAGGCTTGATTCCAAAATGCCAAAGGAACCTCCCAATCCATAGCTTTCAGCCAGCTTGAATGACATAAACAAGCCACCGCCATATTCATCAAACCAAAGATCGAAATATGTACAGAAAAGGTCGCGCATTCGGCTGCTTCTGTTGGCAGCGGCTATGGCTTCAGCCACACAATCTGAGTTTAGTCCAAAATTACCTACAGACAGATGCTGCCCACCTTCATAAGCCACCACCTGAATTTGTGCAGAATCTGCCCAAAACTCGAATTGCTCCATGTATTCTGAAATCTCATTAGACGCAATTACCTCCAGGCGATCGAGTATATCATCTCCGTCAAAACCACATTCTCCGCGATCGGCAATGAGTTCATCAATTAATTCAATACCCATATAGGAGGCTACTGCTATGGAATAAGGTACTGTACCAGCCGGATTGATGACGGGATCTTTGATGGCATCGATGCTAATTCGACCTACATCAACAAAAGATTGAGACCCTAACACTTCCCTGATTTGCCCTGATCTTTCTGCAAATGCGCTCTTGAATTCATCCCAGATCCGAAAAGAGCGAAAGGCATGATACCTCACATTGGCTTCGGTTTCATCTTGTCCAAGGCCCATGGCCCTACCCTGATCAATCATGTACTGCCGCGTGACGGGGTAAAGAAGGTTCCAGGATTCATTGGAAAACTCAATGTATAAATGAATACCATCGTTGAGGCCAGCAGCGAACAATGCCGCCATTTCTTCTACATATTCATCATTGGCAAAGGGAGGTACATTGATCCAAATGTCTTTATTGAGGGAATTTGCAATTTGAATCACATGCTCATAGGGCATATGGAAACGGATTTGCTCTGTTTCATCAGTCACATAAGTGTAGTGATCAACTTCTGTTCTGTCTTCCCAGTGGGAAAGTGTGTTTTCTTCCACAGCGAGGGGTTTCATAAACCGGATGGCCTCAAAGGGTTCCAGTAGTGCCAGGAAATCAGGGTGAAAAGGTTGGTCTTGATAAGAATCTTCAAAGCCTGGCATGATCAATCGAATATTCCTGATGGGGTCAGCGGGGTCCGATTGCATGATAATGAGGTTCAGGCCCATTGTGGTAGGGCTTACAGTAATGCTATGTTGTTCATTGGGTGCAGTGGCTCGAAATTCACCTCCCACAACATCCCATCGAACCAGCACTTCACCTGTACCTTCAAAGATCAGTGTATAATCACCTGCAGGGTATAAAAAGGGTTCAGGTTGTGCATTTAGCACTGTAACATGCGGCCTAACCATTTCGCCCTGCCAGTCGAAAGGTACCTGAGTCGGGTAACCATCAGGCCCTTGAGGAACGACTGCTCCTTCGATATGAAAAACCGACTCATCCAGAGGCATTACCTGCCAGGTAGATGATTGGTGCATCACATCTACATAAACCAGTTGGGAAGCAAAATTTGAGAGGTCTGACAAGTTAACGCCTATTGGGCGCTGTTGGCCATATAAAATAGGGGTAGCCAGGAACAACAATAAAAACGGCAGCAGCTTTTTCATAATCAATCTAATTGGGATAAGACATAGGTATACATCAGGAAGACTGGCAACTCTTTTACTTTTCCCGAAAAGGCGATGAAAAACTTCTAAACGCTCAATTATTGACCATAAGCTTCCGATTTAAGCGATTTGTAAACATCTTTATCTTAGTGTGATGTGATGATGGTAAGCTCAACGAACTTTTCCAGACGGATTTTATATGCGCTGCTGACATGCTCTTTGTTCATGTGGGCATTGCCCAGCGTAAATGCCCAACAGGTAGATGGTTTGATTAAAAAGGGCGACAGTCTTCACCTCAACAGTAAGTATTCAGAAGCAGCAGAAGTCTTTGCTGAGAGCCTTGAACTTATCGACCCAAAAGCCTCTGAACGAGTAGCGGTATTGCATAAGCAGGCCGATGCCTTGATGAACAGCAATGAAACGGCAAAGGCCGAAGAAGCCTTGAACGAGGCGCTCAACCTGGCCATTGAACAGTTTGGCGCTGAGAGCGCAGAAGTATCCCGTACCTACTATTTCCTTACCAAAAATATCGCTTATCAAAGAAACAGGGCTGAAGATGCATTAAGCTTTGGCAACAAGGCTTTGGAGATAGGTAGAAAACTGGAACAAACCAGTCCTGTTTTTGCAGGAAATGCATTGATCATGCTGGGCAGGGTGCATATGATTAATGGTGAATATCAAAAGGCCCTTACAGCATATGAAGAAGCCCTGGTATTGATGGCTGATGTGACAGACGAAACCATTTTAAGAGAAAAAACCTGGGCATACAATGGGCTGGCCTGGGTAAACATCACCTTACAAAATCTGCTGACGGCAGTGGAGTTTCTCAACCAAAGTCTGGAAATAAACGAAAGACTTTTTTCTGCCAATCACGGCAGGCTGGCCAATGATCTTCGACTTTTAGGGATTGCCTATACACAGCTCGGCCAATTTGACAATGCCATCAACACCTTGTCCAGGTCTTTAGATATTCAACTAGCCACTTTCGGAAAAAACCATCTTAATACAGCCAATACCTATAACTCAATGGCCAAGCTTTTCTTTGACCGGGGTGATTTCAATGAGGCCATAGATTATGGGATTGAAGCTCAGAGAATCCGTTTGGCGATCAATGGTAAATCTGACCCGGCATTGCTTTCGACTTATAGTGAGTTGGCCTCATATTACAGAGAAATAAAACAGCATCCGGCCGAATTAGAAATGCTGAATAGCGCTGTAGAAATTGCCAGAACTGTCAGGAAAGACAACCCTAATCTCATATCCTTATACTCAAGATTAGTCCTTCACCTTATCAACAGGGAACAATTCGAGGAGGCCGACAATATACTGGAGCAGATGGAGGCCTTAATTTTGAAATTGGTTGACCGGAATCATCCCGTTTATGGCGATCTAATAGCACTGAAATCAAAAAAACTAAAAGCTCAAGGCCAGTTTACCGAGTCGCTTAAGGGCTATCAACAAAGCTTAAAATTATTGAGTTCAAGGCTCTCTCCTCATAATGTTAAGCAAGTGAGCAGGCGCATAGATCTGGGGGAAGCATTCCACTCAGTCGACATGTTCGACTCAGCCTTGTTTTATTTTGATCAGGCACTGACTTTCGCCAGAAATGATCCAGAACCGGACCCGAATCAAGTGGTTGATTTTGATGATATATATCATCCGCTGTTATATACCACAGCCATGGTTCAAAAAGCCAGGGTTTTTCGGAAGATGTCTAAGCAAGAAAGCCAAACGGCCCATCTCAAAAAAAGTCTCACCTTTTACCAGGATGCCATCATTGTCTTTGAAGGAAGCAGAAACCGGTTGATCTCCAAGCAAGTGGGCTCTTCCCTGTTTCAGTTGGAGGGAACAATTTATGAAGAAGCTACTGATGTCTGCTTTACCCTTTTTAAACTGACCGGTGATAATCAATACATGGATGCATTCTTTCAGCTCTCTGAACGATCGAAAGGGTATATTTTTCTGCGCGAGATTAGTCAAAAGCAATCTTTGAGGTTTGGAAATGTACCCGATAGCCTTGTAGAACAAAACCTTGATCAGATTTCGGAACTTCGTTATTTGGCCAACCTTTCCCGCAATGCCATTCAAAGAAACCAGCTCGAAACGGCAAAAAAATACCGGGACAAGTACTTCTCAGCCAAAACAAGGCATGACAGTCTTTACCAAATTATTGCCCGTGAATACCCCGATTTCTATGGTCTGCGCTATCGACCAGAAGTGCTTAGTCTGGAAGAAGCAAAACAAAGCCTGAATAGCAAGGGCCCAGGTATACTCAGCTTTGTGGTCAATAAAGAAAACCTGTTCATTCAACTGATCACTCCACAGGGCCAATGGCTGGAAAAGGTAAGCGCGCCAGCAAGCCTGGCAGCGGACATCGCTAAATTCAGGAAGTCCTATGCTGATTATGCTTTTATATCTGATAGCACGGCTGTCTCAAACCAACTTTTTATTGAAAAAGGAAACCAGTTATACCAGCAACTTATAAGCCCCGTTGCCGCAGGGCTGGCTTCAGTGGAAAACCTGGTCATTGTACCCCATGAAGGGCTTTACGATCTCAATTTCGAATTGCTGCTTTCTAAAAAGATTGATGGCAGCTTTAAATACAAAGACCTTCCTTACTTATTGAAGCAACATTCAATAACCTATACCAATTCCTACACTGTTCACCACAAACTACAGCGCCTTAAAACCAGCCCTGGCACACGTATATTCGGAGGTTTCGCTACTGACCTGTTAGCCACCAACAATCAACTGGAAGCACGAAATATGGCCAATGTGGCGGTAAGGTCTCCGGGTTATAGTGCAAAAGCAACCTTGACAGAAGTATCAGAAATTGCAGGTTTGCTCAATGGCGACAGTTTTCTAAATGAAGAAGCCACAGAGGGTAATTTCAAAGACTTGAGCAACAATTACCAGATTCTTCACCTGGCCATGCATGGCGATGTAGACAATCGCAATCAAAACAACTCAGCACTCATTTTCAGTGAAGAGCCCGATGGTTCTGAAGATGGCTTACTGACTGTGGATGAAATTTACAGAATGAGGCTGAAATCAGACCTGGTGGTTTTAAGCGCCTGCAATACGGGCTACAATGACCTGACCATCAATGGCGAAGGCATGATGAGCATGTCAAGAGGATTTATGTTTTCCGGAGTTCCTGCCATGGTCATGAGCCTGTGGTCCATCCCTGATGAAACTACTGCCCAAATCATGGTTGGTTTTTATGAAAACCTAAACAATGGTGACTCCAAACCCGAAGCATTGCGAAGTGCCAAACTCAATTTTTTGGCAGCCAATCAGGAAGAATTCTATGATCACCCCTTTTTCTGGGCAGGATTGTCACATACTGGTAACACCAGGGCCATGAGTTTTAATTCCGGTTCATCATGGTACTACTGGCTTTTAGCTCTATTGATAGTAGCCTTTTTTGTGTGGGTACAAAAGCAGCGTAAATCAAGGCATCAAGTCGAGTAATACTTGTGCCTCCCTGGCTTTATACGACCCTGCCTCTACAATTTTTCTCAATAATGGTTCTGCGGCTTCTGTTTGCTTAAGTTGAATTAAACACAATGAATTGAACCAGATGGCCTTGGCCGAAAAGCGATTTTCGTCTTCAGATATTTTCTGGAAAATACCCGAAGCGAGTTGATAGTCCGGGTTGCGATTATAAATAAACGAGAGGCCTTTGAAAAACTCTTTTTCCCAATTCATTTCAGACTGCGGGATTTTTTGAATGGTGGATAAAGCCAAATCATAGTCTCCCTCTTTGTAACTCTTGCCAAAACTCAACCAGATACTATCGGCTGTAGCAGAGCGCACCGTTACCGGAGCCTGATGCCTTACAGCAAGTTGAGCTGTTGACTCTCCAAACAGGTCATTCTGCCCTGGGAGCAACCATATAAATGCAAAAATCAAGACAATAGCTGCAGCGGCAGAAAGCCAGGGCCAAAGTACACGAGTAGGCCTGTTTGCATTCGCCTCAAGGTGCGCATCTATCTGTTGCTTACTTCTTTCAGATGACTCTTTCATGAGTTCATCTGCAGTAATGCCCTTTTGCTCGGCCACCACCATTACCTGGCTAAGGCCCTCGGTAATTGCTCTGCATTGTTCACAATTATCAATATGTTCAGCCATTTCAGGTGGTTCACCAGTCTGAAGGAAGTTTTCTAAGGCTTCGAAAGTTGGATGTTCCATGATTCGTAAGTAAGACAGTTATCGAGGAGCTATTTCCCGATTTGTACCAAATGTTTATTTAATAATGACCTTAATGCACCCTTTAAGAGCGCTTTTCTGTTGGCTGTGGTTTTCTCGCTCATTCCCAGCTGTTTGGCAATCTCATGATTGGGATAGCCTTCAAAACTCAATTTCCAAAGTTTATAGTCCGATTCCTTTAACTCCGTCTTTATGATTTCGTCAAAGGTGGCCATATCAATTTCTTCAAGCACTTTCGGGGTCTCATAGAGTTGCAGGGCATCTCCTATTTCTTCCAGAATTTCAGACCTCCTGTTATGCTTGCTCCAATAGCTATTGCAGGCATTACGGGCTACGGTAAACATCCAGTTTTCCAGCGCCTGTATTTCTGCAGGGTCAGGCTGTTCCAACAGCTTAATAAAGATATCAGCCACCATGTTTTCTGCTAACTCAATCTCTTTGAGCTTGCCAAGACAATAGGCAAACAAGCGTCTTTGATAGTGATGATATATCGTATCAAAAGCGGATTGATCGCCATCACAGTAGCGTTTCCAAATAAAGTCTATTTCTGATTTCATCGTCATTTTCCATATGCATCGGGAAAGAGCAGGCACATACCCGTCTTTAAATTGACAATGGAAACATTAAGCCAGGCTATTGGGATAAGCTGGCTTTTTGAAGTAGCAAGAGACGGCCTGGCAGGGCCGTTTCTCTTTTCACAAAGAAGATAATTATATATCAAAAAGCAAGATTGAACAGAAAATTTGAATTCAATATACAAATGTCTGTGTTCGTCTCAATCATAATACTACCTGCCCCTGCCAGGACCCTACCTACAAGAGAAAAAAATAGAATTTCGGGAAAACCCGCCTGGCTACAGGTCTTCAAAAAAACCATTGACGACCATGTTCCCAAAAAACCAAAACCCAGGATGTGAGCCAGAGCTCATCAGAATTTTTTCAAATTTAGCTTTTGGCAACCAGGCCAGATGGCTGTTAATACTCAGCTTCTTTTTCTTAAATGGACGTCTAATTCTACAGGCACAGGACACTACTCCTCCTTCAGCAACCATAAGTGGTTCGGGCACCCATAGCAATAGTGCCAATTTCGACTTCAACATCGTTTTCTCTGAAGCAGTAAACGGATTTGTTCAATCGGACCTAACCATCAGCAATGGAACAATTGTTTCACTTGGTGCAGGAGTCACCACCTATACACATGCCCTCACACTAGGTACCACTGGCATGGCAGGTGCCACCAACAGCCTGCTTGACGGCCCTACCAGTATTGCCGTAGACGCCAATGGGAACATACTGGTGGTTGACCGAACCAATCACCGCATTCAGGTTTACAATAGTTCGGGGGTTTATCAAAGTACGATTGGCACCGCGTCTGCGGTAGCCGATAATACAGGTTTTAACTCTCCCTGGGGCATTGCCCTCGACAGCCAGGGCAACCTTTATGTTTCAGACCAGGCTAATCATCGGGTACAGATTTTCAATTCCAGTTATGTTTATCAATCCACCATTGGTACTGGTGCCATAGTATCAGACAATACCGGCTTCAACAATCCTTCAGACATTCATGTAGATGCTTCCGGAAACATCTATGTCTCTGACCGTGGTAATCATCGGGTTCAGATATTTGATAATACACAAACCTATGTAGCCACCATAGGCACTGGTGCCGCGGTATCAGACAATACCGGCTTCAATGCGCCTCATGGCCTTACCACCGATGCCAGCGGCAATCTTTATGTCACAGATAGATCTAATGGCCGGGTGCAGGTTTTTGGACCAGGGCCCACCTATACCTACAGCAATACAATTTCAGGATTGGTTTTCCCTCTTGGGGTTGATATTGACGGAAATGGGAACTTATACATTGCCGAAGCATTGACACACCGGCTCAGGGTTTTTGACAATACTTTGAGCCTTCTTGGCTCAGTGGTCACTGGTACCAGCTCTGGCAGCACCAATACCGATCTCAATACACCATCTGATGTGACGGTAGATGTTAATGGCCGGATTTATGTGGCTGACAGCGGCAATGAGCGGGTGCAGGTTTTTACAACTACAGAGACCTATACTGCTTCTGTAACCGCTACTTCAGAAGGATTAGTAACGCTGACCTTGCCGGCCATGGTGGCTACCGATGGTGCCGGTAACCAAAACACTACAGCAGAAGGATCTTTCACTTATGATACAACTGCACCCACTCCTTCCATCAATACAACATTTGGCAACTTCACCAACACCTCACCATTCGAGGTGAATATTGACTTTGGTGAATCAATGAACGACTTCTTTTTGCCTGATATTACCGTGGGCAATGGCTTTGTGAACAGTCTGATCCCGCCAGTAACAGGTTTTTCTTTAGACAGAACCATAAGCGCTACAGCAGTTGTGGGCTTTTTTAATGAATTGAAAGTGGGACCTGATGGCAACCTCTACATTTCAGATACAAATAACAGTTTGATTCAGGTGTTAAGCCCTACAGGCAGCCTTGTTCGCAGCTTTGGAGGACCAAACCTCGACAGCCCAGGTGAAATTGATTTTGATGCAAACGGCAATGTTTATGTAACAGACGATGGCAATACAGAGGTATATGTGTTTGACCAGGCAGGTACACAATTAAGTAGTTTCGCTAGCAATGAGCTCAACAACCCAATTGGCATTGGGATAGCTCCTAACGGGAATATTTATGTATTGGATGACGATCCACAAATCCTGGTTTATAACAGCGCTTTGAATTTTGTAGAAAGCTTTGCCAGCAACACCCTCAGTAATCCGCGGGATCTGTTAATCGATACAAACGGAAATATACTGGTACTGGACGATGGTAATAATGCCATATACACCTTTGACAGCAGCCATAACCTGAACAGTACACTTACAATCAACGATGCGGGCAGCGGTAGTTATCAAGACTTTGTGCTAAACAGCCAGGGGCAATTCAACATAACAGATACTGAGCCTAAAATATCGGTTTATGAAACCAGCGGATTAGTGACCACTTTTGGCGCTACCGACTTTACCATGGGTGACCTCAGAGGAGCGAGTTTCGACAGCCAGGGTGACCTACATATAGGGGATCGTGTTGCAAATGCGCTTCGTGTTTTTTCGCCCCCCAACACGGCCTATGCCGCTACCATTACGGCCAATGCTGAGGGGCCTGTAACCCTGGACGTAGCCGCCAATGTAGCTGCCGACCTGGCCGGCAACCAGAACAATGCAGCCACTCAATCGATCATTACTTATGATCAGACTCCGCCTTCTATTTCATTGAGTAGCACTGAAACAAATCCAACTACAGCTACTTTCTTTACGCTGACCATACAGTTCAGTGAAGATGTAACAGGTTTTGACCTTACTGATTTGACAATAGTCAATGCAAGCACCAGCAATTTCGCGCCAACGAGCGCTAGCACTTATACCGTTTTGCTCACACCTGATAATGACGGCACCATTACGGCAGATGTAGCAGCCGGAGCAGCCACAGACCTGTCTGGCAATGACAATACAGCAGCCACACAATTCTCGATCGTTTCAGACCGGGCTATACCTTCGGTTGAAATTTTATCCAGCTCAGCTTCTTCATTTAACAGCAACCCAAATCAACTGATAATTAATTTTTCAGAAGAAATCTCGGGCTTTGATCTTTCGGACCTGACCATTACCAATGGTACAGTAGCCAACCTCACACTTATGAACAACAGTTACCTGGTAAAGAACACCATAGGTACCACAATTGGAGATGGACATACTGTATTCAATTCTCCTGAGAGTATTGAGGTAGATATGGCCGGGAACATCTACATAGCAGAACGCTCAAACCATCGGGTACAAATTTTTGACAGCAACCAAAACTTTATAGCCACCATTGGCACAGCTGGCCAGACTCAAACCGATAACACAGGATTTAATTTTCCAAATGGTGTAGCGGTAGACGCAAATGGCAACATCTATGTGTCTGATCAAGGTAATCACAGGGTACAGGTTTTTGACGCTAATAGGAACTATGTGGCCACTCTTGGCACTAGCGGTCAATCACAAACCGATAATTCAGGCTTAAGTGAACCAGCCGAAGTTGAAGTTGATGCCAGTGGCAACATTTATGTAGTGGATGAAGCCAACCATCGGATTCAGGTATTTGATAGCAATCGCAACTACCTCACCACCATGGGCACCTCTGGCATGGCTTCGCAATCTAATTCAGGGTTTAGTTTCCCGGAAGATGTCAAAATAGATCAAAACGGAAATATCTATGTAGCAGAACGGCAAAATCACAGGGTCCAGATATTTGACAGTAACAGAACCTACCTGGCCACCATAGGTATTACTGGGAGCCAAAGAGCTGACAATACAGGCCTTTCTAACCCTGAGGGAGTAGCTATAGACAACCAAGGCAATATTTACATAGCAGATACCGGCAATAACAGAGTTCAGGTTTATAATGCCCAAAGAAATTACGTAGCTACTATTGGCACCACTGGCCAGGCGCAAACTGACAATACAGGTTTTGGACATAACTCTCCTAAAGACCTTGGCATAGCAGCTAATGGCGACCTATTGGTAGTTGACAGAAACAACAACCGCATTCAGGTATACCAACACCCTATGGTAACTTATACGGCCGACCTTACGGCCACGGCAGAAGGAGCTGTAACTGTAATGTTACCAGCCAATGCAGTCAATGACACTGGGGGGAATGGGAATACTGTATCTAATACATTTAGTGTTATTTACGACCTTACCGGACCCATACCCACATTTCAGGGGCCAACTGCAGTAAACAACGATGACCCAATAACCCTGACATATGTCTTTAATGAGCCAGTGGAGGGCTTTCAAATTTCAGACATCAGGAGTAATATTACTTCGGGCCTGAATGCCTCTCTCGCCAACCTGACCGAAGTAAATCCAAGCACATATACCCTGGAAGTAACTCCAAATGGTAGTCAGCAAAACATGCGCCTGTTCAGCTTTTCCCAAGTTCTGACTGATGCCCTTGGTAATACAAACAATGAATTTGAAGTGACCATCGCCTATGACCATGCAGGTCCTGTAATGGATGTTCAAAACGAACCCTCCAGGGTGAACACTACCAATACGTTTAACATTACGCTGGAATTCAATGAAGACGTAACCGGCTTTGCCCTTGAAGACCTTGTGGTTACCAATGCAAGTCTATCTAATTTTGCCATGGTAGATGCTGACACCTATACCGTAGACATGACACCGGACGGAGTCGGTGACATGACCATTGCACTACAAGATGCCAGTGTTACGGATGCGCTGCAGAATCAAAACTACTCGGGACTGCCTACTACCATTTTATTCGACAATGCTCCACCAACTGCCACATTTACTACTGCTCAGAATCCCACGGCACAAAACACTTTTGATGTTATGTTCCAATTTACGGAACCAGTTACCGGCTTTGATCAATCGGTTTTACAAGTAAGCAATGGCATAATCAATTCATTAACGAGCCCTACCGGTCTTTATAATTACCTGGCCACTATTGGTACAGGCTTTGGAACCGGAAATGATCAATTCCGCTTTACTGAAGATGTTACAGTAGATCAAACCAATGGCAACATCTATGTAGTAGACGGCTCTAATCACAGAATCCAGGTTTTTGATGCTAACAGAAACTACCTGGCCACCATAGGTACGGGCACCTCCGGATCAGGAAACGATCAATTAAGTGGTCCATACGGCATCGCTATAGATAATCAGAGAAGAATATTTGTTGCAGACCGCTCCAATCATCGGGTACAGGTTTTTGATGCCAACAGAAACTATCTGGCCACCATTGGTACAGGCACCTCTGGTAATGCAAATGACCAGTTATCATCACCCGAAGGGGTAGCCACCGATGCCAACGGAAACATTTATGTGGCTGATTCTGGTAATGGCCGGGTTCAGATATTCAACAGCAGTTTTACTTATTTAACAACCATGAACAACAGTGCCAATGATGTAGCTATTGGCCCCAGTGGTATCATTTACCTGGTTTTAGAAACCGATTTCGCACTAGGGTTTATTACCGGTAGAGTAGACGGTTTTGACTCAAATTTCAACAGGTTATTTACCCTCGGCAATAGCTCGCTACCTGGTGGAGAAGACGACTTTAACCGACCTGAAAAACTGGCTGTGGCCAGCAATGGTAATGTTTTCGTGGGCGACACACGCAATAACCGAATCCAGGTGTTTGATCCATTTGGCAACTTTGTAATGACCATAGGTAACGGTTCAGGAACTGGTAATGACCAGTTTAGTCGCCCACATGGCCTGGCCTTCGATGCTAATGACAACCTGTATGTGAATGACCAAAGCAATGACCGGGTTCAGGTCTGGAGTGCACCGGATGAAACCCATACGGCCAATGTGACCGCTAATGGTGAAGGTACGGTCACGGTAACAGTTATGGCTGGTGCTGTGACAGATGCTGCCGGTAATGCCAGCACAACTGATCAAAGTCTGGATATTATTGTAGATCAAACAAGCCCTACGGTAACCCTCACCAGTGATGCTGGCATGGTTGCTACCGCTCCCTTTACTGTAACAGCCCAGTTTAGCGAGGCTGTTTCCGGAGTTGCATTGACTGACTTCACCATGAGCAATGCAACGGCAGGTAGTTTTATCACGGTAGATCAGGATACCTATACATTCATTGTATCTCCCTCTGCTGAAGGGAATGTAACAATCGATTTAGCTGCTAATACGGCAAATGACCTGGCTGGTAATCCCAACCTTGTTGCCCCTACCCTCACTGTCCCTTACAGCCTGTTAGCCCCTGGTGTAACCCTGAGCACAACTACCATGAGCCCAAGCACCATGCAAAGTTTCGATGTGAGCGTTCAGTTCACAGAAGCAGTTACTGGATTTGATCAGTCAGACATTACGGTAAGTAACGGCACTGTCACTAACCTCACTGGCATGGATGCCAGCTATATTGCCAGCATAACGGCCACCAACGATGGGGCCGTCACGGTAGAAGTGCCGGCAGGGGTGGCTACTGATGTGGTCTCAGAAAATAACACAGCATCCAATCAGGTAAGTATAACGGTAGACATCAATGCGCCTACTGTGAGCATTACCAGCCTCACAGGATCGGTAATTAATCAAAACTTTGATATCACCATTCAATTTTCTGAACCCATAACTGGTTTTGTCTCAACAGATTTAGTTTTGACTAACAGCACCATCAGTAATTTCACAGCAGTAGATGCTGACACTTATACGGCCACAGTCAACAATACCACTACTGGTCAGGTGACCATTGATGTGCCTGCAGGAGTAGCACAAGATGCAGTGGGAAGTAATAATGTCGCTTCCACTCAGTTTACCAGAACATACGACCCGGATGCCTTCAATGTGCAAATCAACCCAACCAGTGCGGGTAGCTTTGTAAATGCTCCATTTGATTTCAATATCTCACCAAATCGAAGAACTACTCCCCTTCAGTTAAGTGACCTCATGGTTACCAATGGCACGGCCAGTAATTTTGTGCCCAGAACTACTCAGAGCTATTCATCTACAGGTGCCATTAGCACTGGAGGCAATAATATTGACACCCCTTTTGGGATTGTCATAGATGAGAATACTAATGTTTATGTAGCAGGAAACAACCGGGTAGAAGTATACAACACTTCACTTCAAGTGATCAATACGCTGGGTGATGGGACAGCCGGCAATAACAACAGCCAGTTTAACAATCCAAGAGGAATAACCCTGGATGCTTCAGGCAACTTATATGTAGCCGACCGTAACAACCACAGAGTTCAGGTATTCAATAGTAGCCTGGTATATCAGGCAACCATTGGCGGTACAAGAGGAAATGGCAACACCCAATTAGACTTCCCAACCGGAGTGGCAGTAGCCCCAAATGGTAATATCTATGTAGCCGATCAGCAAAATGAGCGAGTACAGGTTTTCGACTCCAACTACAACTATGTTGCTACTATAGGTTCCACCGACATGTCTGGTAATTCAAATAGCCAATTGAGCAGACCTCAGGATGTATTTGTTGATGCAAATGGACGCATCTATATTGTAGACACCAACAATGATCGGGTACAGGTATTTAGTGCCAGTCTGGCTTATGAGGGAACGATTGGTACAGGCTCTGCAGGTTCAGACAATGCCTCATTGAACAACCCAGCTGGTGTATTTGTAGATGCGTTTGGCGATATCTATGTAGCCGACCAGACCAATCACAGGGTTCAGGTTTTTGATAGCAATCTGAATTATTCTGCCACATTGGGTACCGGTAGTGCCGGAACAGGTCTGGCCGAACTAAGCAATCCAGCGAATGTAGCTGTAGACATCCTCGGGCAACTTATCCACATAACAGACCAGGGGAATAATAGAATAGCCAGAAGAACTGTAAACGTGAGTGATGCCAGTGCCTTGATTACTCCTGCCAATGAGGGTACGGTTAGTCTCGTCATCAATGGTGGGGTGATCAATGATGGAGCCGGGCGAAGCAACGCAGGTTCCAACATCTATGAGTTGACTTACGACATTACCGGCCCAACGGTAGATATTCAAAACGAACCGCTGGTCATCAACAATACGGCATTTACAGTCGCTTTCGAGTTCAATGAGACCATTACCGGTTTTTCTCTTAGCGACATCACGACTGTCAATGCCACAGCCAGTAATTTTGTTACAATAGACAGCGATAGCTATACTGCTCTAATCACCCCTGATGGAGGTGGAGACATTACCATTGATGTAGCCGCTAATGTGGTTACAGACCAAACCGGCAACGGAAACTCTGCAGCAACTCAGGCCATTGTCACTTACGATGTGACTCCTCCTGATGTGAGCATTAGCTCCTTAGTATCAGTAGCAACCAATGCTGATTTCTTTGCCACTTTTACCTTTACTGAACCCGTAACAGGTTTCGATATCTCAGACATTACTGCTACCAATGCCACGCTTTCCAACCTTACTGGCGCGGGAAACATTTATACAGTTACAGTATCGCCCTCAGCAGAAGGACAAGTAAGCCTGCATGTAAATGCGGGAATTGCCACAGATGCTGCCGGTAATGGCAACAATGCTGCTAGTCAATTCAGCATCACCTATGACATCACGTCTCCAAGTGTTAGTCTGACTCATAACATACCATCCATTAGCAGTGCTACACTTGAATCAGTTACAGCAGTTTTTAGTGAAACGGTCAGTGGATTTACCATCACTGACATTATCGTAACCAATGGTACCGTCCCCTTTTTCTCAGGCAACCTGTTTCAAATATCCCCTACAGCAGAAGGCCTGGTAAGCTTTGAAGTTCCTGCAGGAGTAGTAGCTGATGCTGCAGGAAACCTTAATACTGCTTCTAACCTGGTAAGCTTTACATCAGACCAGACAGGCCCTACAATCAGTTTTATGAATGTACCCATCGTGGTCAATGCGGCAGGGCCATTTACAATCACCATTGAATTTAATGAAGCCGCAGGGCCAGTGACTGTCAATGACTTTCAGGTAACCAATGGTACAGCTACCCAGGTAACCGGAAGCGGCAGCGCCTTTACCCTTGAGATAACCCCTGATGGCCTGGGCGATATTACGGTACAATCTCTCAACGGTCTGACCGATGCTGCGGGAAATGCTGCAATCAACATGGTACAGGAAACGATAACTCTGGATATTACTCCACCCGATGTCACCATCACATCAGCGGCTGGTATAGCCACCAATTTCAACCCCCTGAGAATCACACTTACTTTTACAGAACCGGTAACAGGACTTGACCTGGCAGACCTGGTGCTGACCAATGCTACCGCTTCTAATCTATTGGGTTCTGGTACCACCTTTACCGTAGACCTAAGTCCGGTGGCAGAAGGAAATATGACGGTAGACCTGGCCGCCAATGCGGTGGTAGATGCCGCCAACAATGGCAATAATGCTGCTCCGCAATTCACGGTGACCTATGACAATACCGAACCTACGGTGACCTTGAGTACCAGCACGGGTACCATCACCAATGCCAACCCGGCCACGGTAAACCTTGATTTTAATGAAAACATCACCGGCCTTGAATTAACCGACCTGATGCTGACCAATGCTACTGCCTCAAATCTGGCAGGGTCAGGTGCCAGTTATACAGTAGACATAACGCCTACTGCCGAAGGCAGCGTTACTGTAGACTTACCCGCTCTGACGGTAACCGATCTGGCAGGTAATGGAAATACCTTGTCAAATACGGTTAGTTTCTCTTATGATATGACGGCTCCTACCGCCACCATTTCAACCATGGAGGCCAGCCCCACTAACCAAAACTCGTTTCTGGCCCAATTCTTCTTTTCTGAAGATGTCACGGGCTTTGATATGAGCGACATCACTATTGGTAATGGTACTCTGTCCAACTTTATGGGCTCAGGAGATGCCTATTCGGCCACTATTACGGCTACTGCTGATGGTGCTGTTTTGGTAGACATTGCCTCAAATGCGGCCACCGATATTGCAGGAAATGGGAATACGGCAGCCACACAATTAGCAGTGATTGTTGATCAAACGGGGCCTGTAATCACCATCAATGCACCGGCAACTGTTGGGAACAACGCTTTTAATGTGACATTCACATTTGACGAAGCGGTGGCCGATTTCACACTGGCCGATGTGGTGGTAAGTAATGCCACAACTTCAAACTTTATGGGGTCAGGCACCTCTTACTCATTGGACCTGCTGCCTACTTCAACTAATATTATAACCATAGATGTAGCAGCCGGGGCAGCTACTGATGCACTCGGTAATTTGAGCAGTGCAGCTACACAGGTACAAGTCACTTCTGATCTGACCGCTCCCGACCTTATTATCAGCAGCACAGCCGGTTCTCCGACAAACCTGACCAGCATACCAGTAACTTTTACTTTCTCTGAAAATATAACTGGTTTTGACCTGGCAGACATTGCAGTAAGTAATGCCAGTGCTTCAAACCTGACAGGTTCGGGAATGACTTATTCCATTGATATTACTCCTATTGCAGATGGAAATATCACCATTGATGTGGCAGCTGGGGCAGCTACTGATGAAGCTGGTAATGGGAATAACGCGGCCGCGCAATTTAGCCTCGTATCAGACCTCACCGCGCCCACTGTTTCTATCAGTTCAAGTATTACGGGCCCAACCAACGCCAGTAGTATTCCCGTCACTATTACCTTTTCTGAAGATGTAACAGGGTTTGACATCACTGATCTGACAGCAGGCAATGGGTCGGTTTCAAATTTCGTGGCTACTTCAGGGACTGTATACACGGCAGACCTTAGCCCTACGGCTGATGGAACACTTACCTTAGACATTGCGGCATCTGCGGCTGCCGATGGGGCAGGAAATGGCAATTCAGCAGCCACACAGCTTAGCATTACTTCTGACCAAACTGCCCCTACGATCGTCATATCATCAAGTCTGAACAGCCCTACCAATGCCGGGACCATCCCGCTTACCATAACATTCTCTGAAGATGTAACCGGTTTCAATGTCAGCGATTTTTCTGTTTCAAATGCCACAGCAGCCAACTTCACGGCCACTTCAGCTTCTGTCTATTCAGTAGAACTGTCTCCCACAGCGGATGGCACAATTACGGTTGATATCAATGCGGGTATCGCTTCAGATGCTGGCGGCAATGGCAACACAGCAGCTGCACAATTCAGCATCACCTCAGATAGAACTGCTCCAATAATCACCTTGAGCACAACGGCATCAGACCCAACAAACCTATCGAGTATACCATTAACCCTCACCTTTTCTGAAGACGTGTCAGGCTTTGCCATTTTTGACCTGGTGGCAGGCAACGCCTCGGTAAATGGTTTTTCAATGGTCTCAGCATCCTCTTACCTGGTCAACCTGGCACCTACTGCAGATGGTACAGTGACCCTTGATATTGCCGGCTCCGTGGCCACGGATGCCGCTGGAAATGGGAACAATGCAATCACCCAGTTCAGTTTGGTTTCTGACCGAACAGGACCTGTAGTGACTATCTTAAATGCACCTGCTTTGGCAGGTCAGACTCCCTTTTCACTTTCCTTCACATTCAATGAGGCTGTAGCGGATTTCATTGAAAGCGATATTTCCGTGGCCAACGGAACGGCATCTAATTTTAGTGGTTCTGGTACGAGCTATTCTGCAGACATTGCGCCTGATGGCAACGGTGATGTTACTGTTAGCATAGCTACAGGCGCTGTCACTGACGGCACCGGCAATACGAATGCGACAATTGTCTCAGAGACCATACTTACAGATTTTACTGCGCCATCTATTACCATCTCAACCCCAGAAAGTAGCCCGAGCAATGCCTCAACCTTCTCGGCTACTTTCACCTTTTCTGAAATGGTTACCGGCTTTGCCCTGGGAGATATCACTGTGGTGAATGGGATTGCTTCCAATTTGATGGCCAGCAGTGCAACTGTGTACACCGCAGACATAAGCCCCGCCAATGATGGTGATGTAGCCATATCAGTTACTGCGGCATCGGCCATTGATGTTGTAGGCAATAACAATAGTGCTTCCAATACCATAACCATAACCTCGGATCAAACGGCACCTGCGGTCACCGCCATCACAAGAGTTGACAGCAATCCTTTGATGGGAAACATGGCTCAATTTGCTGTAAGCTTTAGCGAATCGGTTATGGGCATAGAGTCGACAGATTTTAGTCTCATCGTTACAGGCAACGCTACTGGTACGGTGAGCAATGTATCTGCCAGTACCGGTAATCAGGTTACCGTAACAGTAGATAATATCGGTGGTGGAGGCACCCTGGGCCTCAACATCACTGACCTAACTTCCATGAGCGATGCAGCTGGCAACAACCTCTCAGCAGTGGCTGTCAGTGAGGCCTATGATGTAAATGTTGCTCCCACAGATATCACAATCTCAAATAGCAGCATTCAGGAAAACAATGTTGTGGGCGACCTGATAGGTTCTTTAAGTACCATTGATGCAGATGTAAATGATCAGCATACATACAGCATCGTCTCAGGCACAGGCGATACTGACAATGCAGCTTTCACCATCGATGGGGCCAACGGTCTTAGGGCTGCAGTTATATTTGATTTTGAAACTCAGGCTAGCTATAGTCTCCGCATCCAGACAGACGATGGCAGAGGCGGAATTTTCGCCAAAGCACTGACGATCAGTATCACCAATGAAGCAGAACCGGAGATTTCAATCACCGGAGTACCGCTTACCTTTAGTGCTACAGGTCCAACCCCTATTGGCCTTAGTGAGCAGTTGAGCTTCCAGATTGTAAACAATGGCGATGCCGACCTTATCATAAATTCAATCACTTATCCGGATGCGGTCTTCTCCGGCAACTTTAGCAGCGGCACCATTGCTGCTCAAAGCAGCCAGACGGTAACCGTTACTTTTGCGCCCACCGCCCCACAAACCTATAGTGGCAATATTACTATTGATGCCGATGCCGGTATTGAATTAGTTTCCGTTTCGGGCCTGGGGGCCTTTGTGACAGACATTCCAGACTTCCCTGATTTGGACGGCAAGCTTAATGTCTACCCAAATCCAGCAAACAAAATGCTGACTATCGACCTGAAAGACCTGATTCAATGGGAACCGAAGGTGTCCATTTTCAACTCACAAGGCTTAATGGTTTTCGAGCTCAAAGAATTCACAGACAACAGGTTAAGCATTGACGTCTCCAATTATGCACAGGGTATTTTCCTTATCAACATAGTGACCACAAAGGGAATCATTCAGCATAAAGTAATGATCAAACGATAACACCATACACCTTTAAACCCTACGACAAATGAAAACGCAAATAAATACCCTTTTGGCCCTGATGATAATGCTAAGCGCCAGTCTGATTTTATCATGTGGTGATGATGACCCCGGTGATCCAAGACAACCTGTCATTGAAACACTTACTTCCAGCGGCTGGAGCCTGGCCAATGGTGGCTCCATTTTGTTCAACAACAACGACATCAGCAACCAATATACCGGTTTGACAGCAGCCTTTTCTGTGGGCAATACCAATACCTATACTACCACAAACAGTGGAGGGCCAAATGGTCAAAATCAACTGTTCAGTGCCTCTGGTACATGGGACTGGGCCGATGCCACAACCACCGATATGATCAACTTAGACGATGCAACCAAAGGAACGCTCACCATTCTGGTTTTATCAGAAACCAGATTTCAGTTCAGATTCAGACAAAACAGCAACTCTGGCAGCGCGGCCGGCATTGAAGGACTAGCTGGTGATTATAACATAACGCTTACACGTTAAACAACCTTGAGCAAGGACTGTTGTGCATGGGTTTCCTGTAAGTCGCAACAATTCTATTTCTCGTCAAGCCGGGAAAAAACTACGAATTAGCGGTCTGCATTATATGAGTGACCCCTTGAAACACTCATCCAAAACATCATAAAATCTCAATAGCTGACAGCTTCTGTCAGCATTCTTCCAATTGACTGGACCGAGGTGTCATGACGGGGCTTTCAGTGGTTGAAGTTATTGATCTGCCCCTGGCCATACGTTTCGATTTATCTACAATCCGGGAAGATTGGTTGAGGTTTTCCTTGGTGTTTTGGTGATAAGGACTGGCCATATGGGCTGGTCCTTTCGTTTTGACACCCTTTCGAGAGAAACAATACCTTGAGTCGTCTTCTGTCTAAATGCATTAGTAGAGCATCACAAATGGCGAGGAAAACCATAAGTGATTGGTAGTGTCAGAAAGTGGTCCAACGGGATCGCTTTTTTCTCTGGTACACTTTCTAAAAGGATGAGAAAAACGGGAGGGTGGCGAGTCTACTAGCAAACCTCTTTACTAAATGGAAAGTGCTCAAAAAGCATCGGCCGAGATATTAGAAACAAAAAAGGTAATACTGGACCTTTCAGCTTTGGCATCGGGCCATTATATACTGAGCGTAAATCAGGAACATTCCATAGAGACCTTTCGCTTTATTAAATATTGATAGCGCTCTCCATCGGGAAAAGCACTTCGCTGGGCAGTCTCCTTATTGAATGCCCCATGAAAATGACCTTCAACAATACTTTAGAAATTTCTTCAGAGGACACAAACTGGAGAAGACTAACCCGGGGCTGTTAGACAGGCTAATGCAGGGGTTGAAAATTAAGCAGATTGGTACCCACGGACTGAGAGATGGGGCCAACTATAGAAAAAAGGTCAGAGACCTGCAGCAAGACTATCAATTGAACGACTCAAAAGAGATGTAACATACGGTTACGCTTCTAAATATGTTTAATGGAGTTCGCAAGAACAGAGAGCCCCAGTGACGCGGGGCTTTTTTTATTCCTGAGTCTATCGACTTTTTTCTGTTTTGCTTTGAAACATCAAAATCACCCATTACGTTTGTTCCATCAAGTCGAAGGTCTTCACTGACCCCGATTTATACAGAAGCGTGGAGAGACAGGCTCTTTGAAGCGCTAGCAACCATCCCGAACACTCGGGAAAGGTGCTAATTCCTGATCCCAGAGGGTGCCAGGTGGCATTCGGGAGAATATAAATTGTACGAATATGACAATCCACATTCCACAAGCTGGCGTTAGCCCGTTGACAAATTCAGAGTCAACGCCATCACTTATTGCTCACATTTCAGGAGTTATCAGGCAAAAGTAAATCCCAATTCGGGCTTGGCTATCTATGGCCATGGCCCCAGGAATCCTTACTCATTTTTCCATCTTTTAGCACCCTGAAAAACATGAATACCACCGTGAAAACCATCGATCCATCATCGACTAATCATACTGAACAGCAGACCTATCACCATCCACTACCATTCATGCTGGAATCGGGCCAGGCACTGCCAGAACTGCGCATTGCCTACCAAACATTCGGGAAGCTAAACGAATCACAAGACAATGTAGTTTGGGTAACTCATGCCCTTACTGCCAATGCCAATCCGTTGGAATGGTGGCCCGGATTAGTGGGTCAGGCTGACCTCATCAACCCGGAAGAGCATTTTATCATTTGCGCCAACATCATTGGCTCATGCTATGGCACAACGGGTCCGCGGGATTTTAACCCCGAAACCGGTGATCGCTACCTCACAGCTTTCCCTGACTTTACCATTCGCGACATTGTTCAGGCGCATGAATTGCTCAGAAGGCATTTGGGCATTCAGAAAATTTACCTGGGACTTGGAGGCTCAATGGGCGGTCAGCAGTTGCTGGAATGGGCAATATTGCAGCCCGAACTCTTCGACCAACTCTGTGTAGTGGGCACCGGAGCCCGCAGTACTCCCTGGGGCATCGCCTTCAGGGCTTCGCAACGCATGGCCATTGAGGCAGATCCCTCTTTTTTCTCCCCTTCTCCGCAAGGTGGCAGAAAGGGTGCTGAAGCTGCCCGTGCCATGGCCATGATCTCTTACCGCACGCGAGAGGCCTATAATCAAAGCCAGCAGGATGATAATGAAGCAGTGGATCAATTCAGGGCCGACAGTTACCAACGCTACCAGGGGCTAAAGCTGGGCAGACGCTTCGATGCCCGTACTTATCATGCCCTCACCAAGGCCATGGACAGCCACAATGTGGGCCGCGGCCGCGGAGGCGTGCAAGTTGCCCTTGCTCAAATCAAGGCAAAAACCCTGGTGCTGGGCATAGAAGGCGACTTACTCTTTGCCAATGACGAACAGGAAGAGTTGGCTTCGCTCATACCCAATGCACAACTGGATATTATCCCTTCACTTTACGGACACGATGGCTTTCTCATAGAAGCCGAAACGATTTCTAAAACCCTCAAAAACTTTTTAGCATGAAGCACATCAACATCGGACTTTTTGGCTTCGGCTGTGTAGGGCAAGGTCTCTACCAGACGTTGAACACTTCCAAAAACTTTGCTGGCGAGATTTCTCGCATCTGCGTGAAAAACCGCAATAAGGAAAGGGCACTGGCTCCCGAACTCTTCACCTTCGAGCCTTCTGAAATTCTCGATGATCCGCAGATTGATATCATTGTAGAGTTGATTGATGACGCCAATGCTGCATTGGAGATTGTGACTGCCGCACTCAGAAAGGGTAAATCGGTAGTGACGGCCAATAAAAAAATGGTGGCTGAAAACCTGGAATACCTGGTGGCATTACAACAAGAAACAGGCAAGGCAGTGCTCTATGAAGGGGCCGTATGTGGCTCCATCCCCATCATTCGTACTCTGGAAGAATACTTTGGCCATGAGCCTCTGCGTGAAGTAAAAGGCATTTTCAATGGCTCTACCAACTATATTCTCACCCGAATTTTCGAGGACAAAACGGATTATCAAAAGGCGTTGAAAAGTGCGCAAGAGAAAGGTTTTGCAGAAACTGACCCTCGCCTGGATGTGCAGGGCTTCGATCCTAAATTCAAGCTGAGCATTCTCCTTACCCACTCCTTTGGCATACATGTGGCACCCAGCCAGATTGTGAACCTGGGCATCGACCGCCTCAAGCCTGCTGATTTGGAATATGCCAGAGATCGCAACCTGACAATCAAACTCATCGCCCATGCAGAAAGAATCGAGGACAAAGTTTTTGCCTATGTGCTGCCACGCTTTGTAGAAAAAGAGCACAACCTGGCCGAAGTGAGAAATGAATTTAATGCCGTAACACTCAATGGAGACTTCTGCGATGACCAGCTTTTTATAGGCAAAGGGGCGGGCAGTTTACCTACGGGAGCGGCCGTGCTTTCTGATATTTCTGCCCTCAGCTATGACTACCGATATGAGTACAAAAAGCACTACAATCAGGGCCGGCTTAGCTTCGATAATGAGAAGCTGATTCAGGTTTATGTAAGCTTCGACAGCCCTAATGATGTGGTGCTGGACGATTTTGAGCAGGTAGCCGACAAGTTCTTCTGCTTCGATCGTTGCTTTGTGGCTGGTAGCATTCGCTTGTCCAAACTGCATCATGACCGCTGGCAGCACAATGAACATATCAGCCTCATTCAGCTTCCCAGCCAAGGTTTCAACCCTTCTGAAGAGTTTTCACTAGCCGGTTTAAACACCGAATTGAAGGAACTGAAAATCGGCCAGAAAATCAGGGAAAAAATCAGCATTTAAGCGCCATTTTAGCCACTGGCATTTTTTGTGCTTTCCCTTACGCTTTTAAGCTTTAGTGAATATATTTGTAGCCCTTACCCAAACAATATTGGGTAACAGCAAATTATTGACTTAAAAGCAATTAATAGATGTCATCAGTCATTATCACTTCAGTTGTTGCGTTCTCAGTGGTCATCCTGCTGCTCGTTCTGATTCTGCTCTATGCACAGTCAAAACTGGTTCAGTCAGGCGATGTAAAAATCATTGTGAATGGTGACGAAGCGAACCCCATTGTAACGGCAGCCGGTTCTACCCTGCTCAATACCCTTTCAGGACAGAAAGTATTCCTTCCCTCTGCTTGCGGAGGCGGTGGCACTTGCGCCATGTGTAAGTGTACTATTTCCGAAGGTGGTGGAGATGTACTCCCTACCGAAGTAGGACACCTTAGCAGAGCCGAGCAGAAAGAGGGCGTAAGACTCACCTGCCAGGTAAAGGTGAAAAACGATATGCGCATTGAGATTCCAGAAGAAATCTTCGGTATCAAGAAATGGGAATGCGAAGTGGTTTCTAACTGGAATGTGGCTTCGTTTATCAAAGAATTTATAGTAAAACTGCCAGAAGGCGAAACGCTGGACTTCGAGGCAGGTGGTTATATCCAGGTGGATGTTCCTCCTGTTGTTTGTGACTTCAAAGACATGAACATTGAGCCACATCCAGATGATCCGGAAGGGCCAGACAAGTTCAAAGGCGACTGGGACAAGTTTGGTTTGTGGGACCTGAAAATGGTGAATAACGAGGAGATTTTCCGCGCTTATTCCATGGCCAACCACCCTGCTGAAGGAAACATTGTAATGTTGAACATTCGTATCGCTACCCCACCATGGGACCGTGCGAATAACAAGTGGATGGATGTAAATCCAGGTATCTGCTCTTCTTACGTGTTTACCAGAAAGCCAGGTGATAAAGTAACCATCTCTGGACCTTACGGTGAATTCTTCATCAAACCTACCGATGCAGAAATGCTCTACATTGGTGGTGGTGCAGGAATGGCACCTATGCGTTCTCACCTCTTCCACCTCTTCCACACTTTGAAGACGGGTAGAAAAGTAACTTACTGGTACGGTGGTCGCTCAAAGCGTGAGCTGTTCTACCTGGACGATTTCGAGAAAATCGAAAAGGAATTCCCGAATTTCAAATTCCACTTAGTGCTCTCTGAGCCTATGGAACAGGATAACTGGACAGAGAAAAAAGATGTTGACGATACTGAAGGTGATGGCTTCCTCGGCTTTGTTCACCAGGCTGTGATCGATCAGTACCTGAGCAAGCACGATGCACCTGAAGAGATTGAGTTCTACTTCTGCGGACCTCCAATGATGAATGCAGCTGTACTCAAAATGTGCGATGATTGGGGTGTACCAGACGAAAATGTAGCATTTGACGACTTTGGTGGATAAGCACTGAGTTGGATTAAGATATTGAAGCCCTGCATGAAAATGCGGGGCTTTTTTGTTGGCTCCTTCTCAGTCACCTCTACCCTGCCGTTTGCCTGTGGCGAGTGGCATATTTTAGCACTCTTTCTCTTTAACTATCGCTCTGGCTTTGTTGGTGCCTCACCAACTAGGGCTTGACAAAAGGTTGAATAGTAACCTGATGCTACGTGCAACTGATCTCTGAAAGCATGCGTCTTCCATGAGATTCATTGAACTTCAAACTCATGCTCCATCTACGCATTGTGTCCTTTATCATCATCCTGGCAACCCTTGCCAGCTGTCAACCCTCATCTGAGAAACCGTCCCTTTCTCCAGAAGCCGCTGAGGTAGAACAACTCGCCTTATGGCAAATGGAGTCTTTTGATGCGCCTGGCATAGCAGTTGGCGTGATTAAGGATGGAAAGACAATTTATGCCGGGGCACATGGCGTTCAGGGTTTAAACAATAAAATAACGATGAGCACAAAGTCACTTTTCCATATGGCTTCTGTCTCAAAACCTTTCGTGGCCACAGCCATGGTGCAGCTTATAGAACAAGGCAAAATCAACCTGGACGATAAGCTGATTGATCACTTGCCTTATTTCACCATGGCAGACGACAGATACAGAGACATCACCCTGGGGCATATGCTAGGCCACTCCTCTGGCATACCCGATGTAGAAGACTATGAATGGGACAAACCGCAATTTGATGACGGAGCCATCGAAAGGTATAGTAGAAGCTTTACCAATGTACAGCTTGACTTTGCACCCAGCGAAAAATTCAGTTATAGCAATGCTGCTTTCGATATTCTGTGTGATGTGATTGCCAAGGTTTCAGGAATGACCTTCGAAGATTATACTAAGAAGTACATTTTTGAACCTGTAGGAATGGTGAATAGCACCTTCTATAAGCCTGAGGTAAAGGCTGAACTGGCCACTGAACCCCATATTTTAGGGAAGGACCTGAGCAGAACGGTCAGCGAGGTGTATCCTTATAATCGAATACATGCCGGCAGCTCCACTTTGCATTCAAATGTGGAAGACATGTTGCTTTGGGCACAGGTCAATTTGAATAAAGGAATGATTAATGGGAAGAGAATTTATCAGGAAAGCTCCTATGAATTACTCACGACCGCATTCACCAGAATCAGCAAAAAAAGAAGTGTAGGCCTTAGCTGGTTCCTGGGCAGTTTTAAAGAATCGGTCATGGTATCTCATTCTGGTGGAGATTTAGGGTATAGCACCTTCTTTGGTTTCCTTCCTAAAGAAAAATCAGCCATTGTGATCATGGCCAACATCGATGGTTTTTGGTCACAAAATGCCGCTTCTTCCATGCTATCCAATACCATTTTTAAGGACTCCATTCGTTGGAAAGCCCCCATTCACTTCGCATTAAAGGACCATATTCTCACCGAGGGAATTGAAAAGACCAAGGAAGTATATCACCGCGAGTTAAATGCATCGCCACAAAATTACTTGTTCAGAGGGGGCTATTTAGATAGGCTGGGGTACTGGCTAATAGACAGAGATCATGCAAAAGAGGCCTTGGACATATTCCTATTCAATTTGGAGCTGGAACCTGAACATGCCGGTTGGCATGATAGTGTTGCCGATGCCTATGTAGCCATGGACAGTACCGATGCGGCCATCAGGTGGTATGAGAAAGCCCTGGCAATAAAGCCAAGCCAAAAATTTTCAAGAGACAAGCTGAACAAGCTTCTTAGAGACAATGATTGAAGGGTACTTCTTATGATAGTGGTCATTGTCTGCCATCAGGTATCTGTTTCTCTTTAATGTCTTTTTACTTGCTATAAGTATATTCAAATTCACATTTGAAACATCCCTCTATGAACTACCAAACCTTCCAACCTCACCCCGACCTGGCAGCTTTTGTCAAACTGTATTGGGAGTTGGAGGTGCCTGCAGATATGGAGGCGGAGAAACAGCGTGTGCTGCCTGATGGAAGCTTAGAAATGGCCTTTATTCTGGCGGATGATGTGAAGCGATATACTTCTGAATCAGAGTACACCATCCAACCCCGGGCCATGATCATAGGACAGATTACCGAGCCTTACTTTGTACAACCAGCCGGAGAAGTGCTTTCATTTTCTGTGAGTTTCTACCCATACGGATTTGCCAATTTTGTTGACAAGTCCATCAGTGAGCTGGCCAATAATGACACGCCTCTGCAGGAGGTTTTTGGTGAGCAAGAAGCATCTGCATTGGAAAGGCAAATAGTAGAGGCAAAAGACACAGCCGGACGCATCAAAGTTGTGGAGGCATTTCTACTCGGTAAGCTGGCAGAGTCAGCTACGATTGATCGGGTGGTGAAATCTACAGTTGACTGTCTATTCGAAACCCAGGGCCGACAGTCCATCAGCAAGGTGTTGAATGAGCAACCCACCAGCCGCAGAAACCTGGAAAGAAAATTCAGGCAACAAGTAGGCATGAGCCCCAAGCAGTTGAGCAAAGTAGCAAGGCTACAGGCCGTACTTGAGACGCTACTGAATAAAGGGTCAGAGAGCCTCACCCAGATCGCCTACGAGAACGACTATTACGACCAGGCTCACTTCAACAAAGACTTCAAAGAATTTACTGGAAACAAGCCCAAAAGCTTTTTGAAAGACGAGCAGATGCTGCTCTCTACCCTTTTTTATAGCAAAGATTAGTCTGTCGCATTTTTACAATTTTCAATTCCCTTCCTGTTGTACTTATGTAGTAAGCATCAAGGCTTGCCATATGAGGAACAATATCTTTCGTTTAAGCATCGCGCTTTTTCTGGGCTTCGCCCTCAGCAATATCAACAGCCATCAAAAACAACCTACTACTAAATACAATGACATGAACAGCTACCTATCCATCTTCGAAATACCTGCCAACAATTTTTCCAGAGCGGTCAACTTCTACGAAAAACTCATGGAATTCAGCATTGAAACCATTGATATGCAAGGCACTACCATGGGGCTCTTTCCAGCTGAGAATCAGGCTGTGTTTGGTGCTGTGGTGAAAGGGGAAGGCTATGAACCCGCTGCTAATGGTGTAACCATCTACCTCAATGCAGGGGAGAATCTACAACACATGCTTGACAGGGCCGTGGCCAATGGTGCAGAGGTAGTGGTGCCTAAAACTATGATTGATGAAGAAAACGGCTACTTCGCCATGTTTCTGGATACGGAAGGGAACCGGATAGGGCTGCACTCACCTCAATAAGCACCAAACACCTTTTTAGCAGTTGTCCGTATATTGATTGGCTGGAAGTAAACAGCTGTCAAATGCACGAGCAAAACATCAACGAGTCTCTTCATAGCACGAAAAGCCTGAAAGGCGGAGATCAGTTTCTCAAATTCGGGAAACCCTGTCACGAGATTGGGATGTTGATGAAGGGTGTCATGCGAGGTTTTGTATACGACAACGAGGGAGAAGAAATCACCACGCACTTCTACCAGGAAAAGGACATGATCATTGGTAGTTTTATCCCCAATACCAATGTTGCTATGACGGTAGAAGCCCTGGAAGACTGTGAAATCTCAGTGGCCAATTACTCTGCAGTGATGGACAATGTTAACAAGGACCCGGAAATCACTGCGGTTATCACTCGAGAATTTCAGAAGCTCAATAATCAGCTGCAATCAAGGTTGGTGGCCCTGCTCAACTTAAATTCGCTGGAGAAATATGAGCTTTTCCTCAATGAGTATGCGAGTTTGATCAACCGGATTCCGCACTATTATATCGCCAATTATCTGGGCATTACCCCTACACAATTAAGTCGTGCCCGGAAGCAACTCCTTGAAAAGGAGAGAAAGAAATAACCAGCAACGAGCTTTCAATTTTTTCCCCTTTGTTGGTCTTCTTGACCAACAAATCAACACAAAGTTACTTCCCATACTTGTTGGTGTTCCTCACCAACAAGGGCATCAAAAGAGAAAAATAGATAGTAGCAGAATTCTTAACCTGGTTTTCTTTCACTTCTCAACAAATGTGGATGAGTTTGGGTCAGTGCGCCAATACCTTTGTCTCAACAAAGCATCACAAACATGGAAACGGATTCCCCTTTGTTGGTCTTCTTGACCAACAAATCAACACAAAGTTACTTCCCATACTTGTTGGTGAGGAACACCAACAAGGGCATTAAAGAGACAAATGAATGGATCATTACAACCTATCTGACCAGGAGTTATTAAATCAATTTGAGGATTGCACACTGGAACCAGCCTTGTTCAACCATGAAGCACATTTGAGGCTGGCCTGGCTTCTCATTCGTGAATTGGGTGCAGACCAGGCCACGGAAACCATCCAGGCAATGCTGCAAAAGTTTGTAGAACATGTAGAGGCCAGAGATAAATACCATGTCACCCTGACCGTAGCGGCAACAAGGGCAGTTCATAGTTTTATGCTAAAGTCAAAAACAAAGAGTTTCGAAAGCTTCATTACTGAAAACCAGGTGCTGAAAACAGATTTTAAAAAGCTGATAAACAGCCATTATTCCATTGATATTTTCAGTTCAGAAAATGCAAGAATCCGCTTTCTGGAACCCGACTTGCTTCCGTTTGCCTAAGTCAAAGGAATATAGACGACTTGTAATCAGTTCTTAGGCTCCACACAACCGGCAGGCAATTCAAGTCTGGGTTTACAAGACAAACCTATAGCGCCAGGTGTAGTTTTATTCTTTACCTGCGCCTTGTAAAAGTCAGTAAGGCTCACCGTTTTTGACTCTACGCCATCCACTACAAACCACACATCATTAAAGGCCATAATATCGTCCAGAATGGTAATGGTACAGTCCAGGCACTCCTCTCCCTGCGGCTTATAACTAGGTAAAAAAACCTGTCTGTCCGTGCTATCATTGTAAATTCTGGCAATACCTGAGGCACCTTTAGCACCCAAAATTGTGGGTGTATTCTCATTATCGAGCCATTTGAAATCTTTGCACTCAATATTTAGAGGAATAAGGCTTACCCCCTGTGCGGCACAGGTGCCAAATGTTTCGTTGGGGTATTCATAGTCTACCGGTACAAAGTTGAGGTATACCGGTTCCAATACTTCATAGTCCAGAAAGACCTGTTGTACTGGTGCTTCGCCAAAAAACGTGAAGCGATCGGGTATCACCAAGCCTATGGTCACAGCATCTTTTTCAGGATTGTAGGAAGGCGGAAAGACCGGTGGAGACGCCTGATAATATTTAGACACAAAATAAGGAGTGTCTTCGTCTGTCTGCTGCCAGCCTAAAGGCACACCCGTCATCACCTGATTGCTGGTGTTCCACTCCAGGTTTTTCTTTTCGTTCCAGATTCTTTCCCTGGTGGTTATTTCAGTATTGCAGCCATAAAGAGACAATTCTTGCCTTGTAGGCTTCGCAGCGGGAGACTTCCCCAGATTAAAATTTACATAAGCGGGTCCTTCCACCTCCACTTCTATTATCACCTTATCTTGGGCTGTACAGGCCAATGTGACTAAGAGCAAAGGCATGCTCAACAAGGTTAAAAAACTGTTTTTAGCTTTCATGAGGTTGATTTTTGATATAGTAAAATAAGACTTATTAGTACACCTACCAACTTAAGGCTTACTGTAATGATGCCTGCCTTGTCTTTGGCCTAGTGGAAATACTCGACCAACTCATTGTAATCTTTTGATCAAAAATTATGTAGTTAAATGACTTCATATATATTTGTAGTCAAATAGCTACATAATGAATTTGAGACGTGATGTATACCAGGCCATTGCCGACCCAACCCGCAGGTCTATCCTGGTGCTTTTGGCTTCACAAGCCATGACAGCCGGAGCCATTGCCACTAACTTTGATTCTGCACGCCCCACGGTATCGAAGCACCTGCAGATACTGACTGAATGTGAGTTGTTAAAGCAGAACCAAAAGGGTCGGGAAGTGCACTATCAGCTCAATCCCGAAAAGCTCAAAGACATTGACCTTTGGCTGGAGCAGTTCCGAAAACTCTGGCAAAGCCGTTTCTCTCAACTCGATCAGGTTTTATCAACACTTAATCACAAGGAATCATGAGCAATTCACTTTTTTTTGACTTTTCAGTAGATAAACAGGCCCATGTCATCACGGTCAAAAGGGAGTTTGCAGCTCCAGTCAAATCAGTCTGGCGAGCCTGGACTACTCCGGAAATCATTGATCAATGGTGGGCGGCAGAAGGATGGAAATCCAAATCTAAAAGCATGGAATTCAGACCAGGTGGCCAAAGGCATTATCTAATGACTGGCCCTGCCGGAGAGGCCATGTGGGGGCTTACCACTTATCTTCATATAGATGCTCACCAGCGGTTTTCAGGTAAAGAAAGCTTTGTTGATGAAAATGCAGTAGTGAATACCGCACTCCCACAATCTGAGTATGCCATTGAGTTTATTGACAAAGGTGATCATACCCTGATCGAACATTGTACTACCTTTCAAAGTCTGGAAGCACTAGAAGAAAGCCTGAAATACGGCTTCGAAAAGGGCACGCTTGATGCCTATGCCAGACTAGATGAGGTATTGAATAGGAAGTAAAATCATAATGACGAAACAAATAACAGCATGATCATTAGAGTATTTAAAGCAACCGTTCCTAAGGAGTTACATCTGGAATTTGAGAAAAAATTCAAGGCAATATCAGTGCCCTTGGTGAAAGGCTATGAAGGACTTATTTCGCTGGAAATTGCCCGGCCCACCCAATGGAATGATTGCGAATTTGCCATGATTTCACGTTGGGAGAAGGAAGAGCACCTTGTCAAATTTGCAGGTGTGGCATGGAATGAGGCACATATTCCTCAAGGCATGGAAACCTATATTACCGATTGCTCAGTGTCACATTATGTGAATATCGAGATAAGTGCTTAGTCACGCATCACACCATTTGTTAAAACAATTTCTCAAAACACAATCCGGGAAAAATAATTTCTAAACCCTGATTAAAAACAGGATCGGAAAATCCGATTAACTTAGTACTCCATGAATCTCAAGCTTTTCTTCACTCCTCCTGACACTGAATTTGATCTTCCCAACAATGCCATCGGCAAAGCCTTTGTAGCTCTGCAAGACGAAGCCTTTAACATCAGCCAGATGGACATAGCCCTTGTGGGTGTAAATACTCGTGGCGAAGCCGACCTGATCAGGGCCAAGCTATTTGCACTCAAGAAAGGTAATGCCAGCTATCGCATGGCCGACCTGGGCAATCTTCAACCGGGGAGTGACGGAAATCAAACCCAGGAACGGATCAGAGAGGTTTGTGAATTTCTACTGAGCAGGGAGGTGATTCCGGTCATCATTGGTGGCAACCACGACCTGGCCTGGGGTCAATACCTGAGCTATGAAAGTACTCAAAAGCTGGTGTCGGTCATGAATGTAGACGCCTTTTTGGATGTAGAGACAGAGAAAGCAGAGTCGAACCTTTTTCTGGATGCGCTGCTGACTCACACACCCAATTACCTCTTTAGTTACAGCCACCTGGCACATCAGACTTACCTCATAGACCCCGCTGCGCTCAATGCGTTGGACAAGCTCTATTTTGAGTCGATGCGCCTGGGCGAACTGCGATACGATATCAAACTGGCTGAACCATTGATCCGCCTGGCGGACATGATGAGCTTCGACATCTCGGCCATACGCTCTTCCGATGCTCCCGGCAATCCCAAGGCTCAGCCATTCGGACTCACCGGAGAAGAGGCCTGTCAGCTATGCTGGTATGCCGGTATGAACGAAAAGCTCAGCTCCATCGGCTTTCATGAATACCACCCTTCTCTTGACGATGACGTGCTTAAAACCGCCTCTGTAATGGCTACCATGGTTTGGTACTTTATAGATGGTGTATACAATCGCAAAGACTCCGGCAAATTCGACTCTAATGACTACCAAAAATATCTGGTGGCTATGGAGGGTGAAAAAGATGTGCTGGAATTCTACAAAAGCAAACTGAGCGATAAATGGTGGATGGTGGTCACTTATGGAGAGCAGCATGCCGAAAGGGCAATCATCCCCTGTAGCTATAAAGACTATACCGCTGCCACTCATGGAGATTTTCCTGAAAGGTGGATCATTGCCCAGGCCAAGCTTGTATAGTTCTTAGAATTAGTAAATTATCTTTTTCCAAGAGTTAATCATATTTTATTGTTAAATTAAGCAAGTCAACTTTAACACTAATAGTATGAAACCTACACATGCCCTGGCGGTGCTATCACTGCTGGTTGTTTTTTCATGTGCGAAAAAAACAACTCCCGAAGAACACGATATGCAGGAAGGCGTACACTTCCTGGGAAAACTGGCCGATGTCTTTGATGGCGACATCGAAGAAGATTTTGCCAATCCCGAATCAATCACCCTCAAAGATGGTGATGTGCTCGACCTCTACACAAAGTATCACAATTACTATTTTGGTGGCGATACCATCAGGCTGCGGTCTTATTCACTCACAGAAAATGGTGGCTTTGATTTGCCCGTCAGTACCACGATTCGCACCCCACAATCGGGGCACTTTGAGCTGAATATTCACAATAACCTGCCAGAAGATGCCGACCGCTATTACTGGTTCTATATGGACATTGACGATACCAACCTCGGCTATCTGAATGGCGGCACAGTCTCCGCTGATTTTGCTTCCGCATTCACCAATATGTGGAATACGGAATTTGCCAGAAGAGGCAATATTCGCCTGGACACCATTCCTCAGGGTTTTGAAGGGGCTACTATCGATGTGGTTTCAGCCAATGATACCTGGGAGATCACAGCCAATGACACTACGCTGATATTTGAAAAGACCTTTAATGTGCTGCAGCAGGTAGAGCAGATTTATGTCTATGAAGATTTTGATGTGGGAGGCAGTCATAATACGCCACACCATTTCAACACCACCAATATGCACACGCATGGCTGGCATGTGAGTCCCGATCAAGACAATATCTTCCTCACAGTAGCCCCTGAAAATGACACCACCTATCGCTATGATATCAAAGATCATCAGGCAGGTACTTTCTGGTACCACCCTCACGTGCATGGAGCCACGGGTATACAGGTGGCCAGTGGTATGGCCGGGGCACTGATAGTGGATGAGGACCCAGAGGTGATGAAAGATTACCCTGAGCTGGCAGCGGCTTCGGACAAAGCCCATGAAAAGATCATGCTCTTCGATCAGCTCACTTATGACCCAGCCAATGGTGAAGTAAACGATTTTAATGTTTTGATGTGGGTGGGACTCGACTCACTTTATGGGAATGGCGTAAAAGGCACCACCATCAACGGCAAAATCAAACCGAAAATGAAAATGTATCCAGGTGAGGTGCAGCGCTGGCGAATGATCCATAAAGGCTTCCGCACTACGGTAGCCCTAGATTTTCCAACAGGAGATTCACTGGAAGTACTGCGCATTTCTGTGGATGGCATCATGTTCGATTCACCGGAAGATCTCAGCTCGGTGCACCTTGCCCCTGGCAACCGGGTAGACCTGCTGGTGAAAGCACATCCTGAGATGCAGCAAGGCAAACGCATTGAAATTAAGAGTACGGGTTACATTGGCTCATGCGAGTACTTCCCGGATGATGCCAACTGTAATGCCGATAACGAAAGCCAGTTGGAAACACTGATGACCATTTTGATTGACGGCACCGGAGATGAGATGCAAATGCCAACTACCCTGCCTCCACGTGCTTCAGAGCTACAGGCCAACATTGAGGTAGATGAACTGATGGGAGAAAGAACAACCCTCTTCGATATATCAGGTGGTGAGTTCAAAGTCAATGGGCTGGAATTTGACTTTGATCGTGTAGATGAAGTCATGTTGCTCGACAGTGCCGACCAATGGAAGGTATCGAGCTCGGCTACTCAGGCACACCCCTATCATATCCATATCAACCCCTTCCAGGTTTGGAGTTACAATGGCCGTGATGTGAAAAGGCCTCAATGGCGGGATGTGATGCTGGTAGGTGACACGGCTGCCTATATCAGGTCTAGATATGTGGAATATATGGGCGACTTTGTAATCCACTGCCATATCCTGGACCATGAAGATCAGGGCATGATGCAGCATGTACGCATAGCTGGAGAAGGGGCCGACCCTGTAGGCCTGGATCCCAACCTGACTTATCCTGCCAAAAACAACTAGCGTTTAAAACATAGTAAAAAGGCTCTACTGCTTCTCTAAGGGTTTCAGAATGCAGTAGAGCCTTTAATTTACCCGCTATTTTCATCAATCTGTTGGTTTCCCTGTCCAATACTCCTTGATAATGCTGACATTTCCGTCTGCAAGAAAATCGGCAAACACTCCTGAAAAAGCATGGTTCTGATTTGTCTGGGTCAATTCATCAATACGGTCGAACAATTCTAGTAAAACCTCTTTTTGGTAGGTTCCGAATTCAGTATTGCTGCAGCTGCTCAATACGGGTTCATATACTGCCAAACCGGCAATGCCCCAGCGCAGTTGCGAATGCTTAGATATCACCTCTTTGATATTACCCATTTGAATGTCCAGGTTGATATCCAAGTCAGTAGCCTCACAGGATGGTACAACCGTGAAGTGTATTTCGTCAAAGAGCGAAAAATCCAGCTTCGTCCATAGACTGTTGGCTTCCTGATATTCCGCACCAGAAGGAACCACCAGAATACCTGGGAAACTATCATGCAATTCTCCCCCTATTACGTTCAGTACATATTGGGCCAAGTCTACCTTTTGCTGCATAGTGAAATCCACTGCAAAGCCCTGGGTGTCGATCCACCCTTCGATGGACTGAGGAAAGGGCACATAATAATCAAGGTTCATGCTTCCGGCCATTTGGGCTTCTTTGGCCTTTTCTACCCTGAAGTTATTCTGAATGTAAGATTTAAAATCGATCTCATTGGTGAAGCCAAGATCGCTGGCACCATCGGGGTAAGAATGCTGGAACAAGGTCCTCCTGCCTGCCACTTGCTCACCCAGCATCAGGGTGGCAATCATTCTGAGTTTCTTGTCCAGCACATCCAGGCTGGTGATGGGATAATCAGTACTCTGAGGTTGTTGTCCATATTCCAGCCCAATGACATATGTATTGAAGGAAGTAACTGTAGCATCTACATCACTCATATAATGTTCCCATATGTCCATATTCGCTTTTAAATCAGTGGGAATATTTTGCCAGAACTGCACCCAACGGGTCGCGAATTTTGGGGCTTCATTCTGATCGAAATCATCACCCAACTCGTAGATATAGTCCCATTCGGGAACTTCCGAATTCAGGTTGTCAATGGCGGCTTGTATGCGCAATTCTAATGACGTTAGAGCGGGTACATCAGGTGTTTCATCTTCCGAGCCAGGCTCAGCGCAGTTCCCAATGAGGAGAACAATCAATATGGTGGTGATTAGTTTGAAAGTTTTCATGACTTTTTATTTCCAATTAGCCTCTTAAAGCAAAGGTCGACCGGGCTTTGTCAGCGAACTGCAAGAATTTGTAAGCGAAACACTTCTCAGGCACAGAGCAAAAAAAAGCCCCTTCACCATCCATGAAGGGGCCCACCGCAGACCAAAGTCTTTGGTTCCTCAACTATACTTTATCTGTTTCCTCGTTAATGCGAGGCGAAATAATTCTTTACATAATCAATGGCAGCTTGGGTTTTCATATAGCCCCCTGCCGGTGAAATTCCTTTTGGCGGAATGGGTGCCGTCTCCAGTTTTGTGAAGACCAGCTCGTACAAGTCCTTTTCATATTCTTCCATTTTCCCATCTTCTATGTACCATTCAAACACACTGATTTCGCTGGCCAGCCAGGGAATGTTTCCACTGTTCTGTACAATCTTAGCATAGTGGGAAAGTTGGGTATCCAGGTCTCTGGCTGTGGTTTCCAGGTCAAATTGAGGGAAGTAAGCAAAGTGGATTTCGTCAAAACCTTCATAGCTCATTTGGTCCCAATAGTTGTGCTCTGGCCTGTTGGTGTAGTTGTGAAAAAGGTGGGCCACCAGGTTGCCCTGAAAGTGAGGTCTGACGGTATTGAATATTCTGGCCTTCACATCATTGGCGAATTCCAACACCTCTTCCGGGCTGCTCTGTGCCAGGAAACCATCGTCATAGATGCCGCCTATATCCGTGATAAAAAGCTCAAATTCCAGTGGCCAGGGCATGTATTTTTCAGCTTTCATCAACTCAGCCGCTTTGGCTTCGGCCTCTTTTTCAGGTAGGAATTTGGTGTCCAGCCATTGATAAAACTCAGCCCGTGTCTCGAATACTTCGCTTTCCTGATGAGGCGGATAAAAATTGACAAAGGTTGAGGGCAAGCCCAGCGATTTCTCATAAAGAAAAAGTACTGTGGCCGATCTGAGTTTTTTATCCAGTAAGTCTCCTTCCATAGGGAATGTAATCTCACCTCCATCTTCCAATGTAAAGGGAGGCAATGGCGACATAAGCGCAGTAGACATGTTGGCCCCAAATTGATCAATTAGGTTTTTATTGTATGCCAGTACCTGAGGCATCCACTCTTGCGAGGTGTCAAAGGGCCCACCATCGTTTTCTACACCATACCATGAAAGGGCTCGTTTTTCGAATGTCGGTATGGGTAGCCTTTGTGCCTCCGAAGTAAAACCCTCCAGCTCTTCCCAGGTGGGAATGTATTCCCTCAGGTTGAGCAGCACGGTCTCCAGCGAAGCCGTGTCCATGAAATTAACAGGCTCTTGTGGCTCCTCTGGTGGTTCAGGTTGCTCATCCGGATCGTTATTAGAACAGGCAGCCCCAAGCAAAAATGCCATGACCGCCAGGAGGTAAAAGTTGTGTAATGTTTTCATAGTTGAGAATTTAAATGAGACTCAAATATGAATGTGATACCCCATGCCAACCTGACTTAGTCAGTGGGCGCATTGATTTTGTCGGGTTTCGGTAAATTTTTGTCTGTGTGTGAATCAGAGCCGCTTCAGCCTGGCGTACAATGCTTCTTTGAAGCTACGCCCAATGGGGATGTCTTTGGCTCCTACCCTGACCACCTGCTCTTTTTCGTGGATACTCTCAATCTTTTCGAGGTTCACCAAATAGGCCCTGTGCGTTTGAATGAAGGTTTCGGCAGGCAAAAGCAGACTCATTTGCCTGACGGTATGTCTCGAAACCAATTGATGTTCTGCAGTGACTAATTTGCAATAATTATCTCCGGCTGTTTCTACCCAAAGAATTTCACTGACCTTAATTTTCTGAAGTCTGTTACCGGATTTGATGAAGAGTTTTTCGTCTTCCAAAGTAGCTTGTTCAGGCGCTTCTGCTGTTGGTTTGATAGAAGCCAGTGTAATGGCTGCCTTTAGGTTATCAGCCTCCACCGGCTTTACCAGATAAGAAATAGGGGCCGTTTCTGCCGCCTCCTTCAAAGTCTCTTCATCTTTGAGCGAGGAAGTGAAAATGACCGGGATATTGCTTTTTTCCTTAAGCGCTTTGGCCACGGTTATGCCGTTGTGCTTTCCAGGTAGTGAGATATCCATCAGCACCACATCAGGTTTTGTTTTTAGAATCGCATTTAGGGCTTCATCGGCATTGGCGCATTCTCCAGCCACCTCAAAACCAGCTTCTTCTACACTCATTTTGGTATGCTCGGCATGAAGCAGTTCGTCTTCCACCACAAAAACTCGGATATCAGGCATAGGGTAAATATATCAAAAAGGTGGTGCCCTCTCCTTCTGCGCTCTCTACTTCCAGCCTGCCATTATTAGCCAGCGCAAACTCGTTGGCCAGGTTCAGACCCAGCCCGGTGCCCTTTTCATTGCGGGTACCTTGCCTTATTTTGTCTTCACTTATGGCAAAAAGTTGCGCACGAATGCTTTCGGGAATGCCTACTCCAGTGTCTTTTACAGCAACCACCTGCTCATTGTCCTTTCGCATCTCACTGATCAGTACTTCACCTTGATCGGTGAATTTGATGGCATTGGCCACCAGGTTCCGCATGATTACCGAGAGGCCGTTTCTATCTGCCAACGCCTTAGCATCAGCACTTATCTCTGAACGCAGCGCAAGCCCCTTGGCCTCTGCCAGGTGCTGGTAGCTTTCCACCAAATCTTCCACCATGGGCGCAATGTCGATCACCTCTGGTTTCGGCTCATAGCCCTGCAATTGATCCACCGACCATTGCAGCAGGTTATCTAGTAAATCACTCAGGTTTTGGGCGTTCTTGTCAATTTCTGCACTTACCTGGTCCAGTTTTTCGGTATCCTGCTTTTTCAGCAGGTGCTTCATCAATTTGCCGTTGCCTCTGAAGGCATTGATATAGCTGCGCAAATCGTGTGAGATGATGGCAAAAAAGCGATCTTTGGTACTATTGAGCTGGTCCAGTTCCTCATTCTTCGATTGTAGAACTCTCCTGCTTGCCAGTATGCGCCTTGAAAACCAGGCAACCAGCACAACGATTATTATCAGGCTGCCTACCAGCGTAAATAGCTGTCGTTTTTCCGAATCGGCCTTGGATAGTTGCAGGGCCTGTACCTCAGTTTCTTTGTTCAGGTTGTCAATTTCTATTAGTCGTTTTTCCGCCTCATACTGCGCACTCATCCGTTCAATCTGCTCAGATCGCTCCTCTCCAAAAATCACTTCGTCTACCGCTTTATAGCGGAGTGCATATTCATAGGCTTGCTTGTAATTGCCCAAGGCGGCATAGGCCTCAGAGAGATTTTTCAGTGCCCCCAGTTTAACATCATTGGACCCATTGGCCTCGCCATATTTTAAGGCAATGTTGCTTTCGCGAATGGCCAGGGTATACCTGCCCGACTTGATGTGGCCCAAGCCAAGGTATACTCTGCCCAGGGCTTCCGACTGGGCATTACCAATCTGTTGGTTGAGCTCAATAGACCTGGTGGCATAGGAGCTGGTTTTCCCCGCATCCTCAAGCTCGGCATGAGCCAGGGCCATGCTGTTGTACAGCTTTCCAAGCGAAAATTGGTCATTCAGGCTGTCGAGCACCACTTCCGCTTTCTGCATTTCACCCAATGCCGCCACATAGCGCTCTTGCTCTATGAATAGCAGGCCCAGACTTACCCTGGATCGGGCTGCAATCACCACATTGCCAATACTTTCAGCCTCGCTAATACTTCTTCCCAAATAGATGGCGGCTTGTGTAGTGTCCTTCTGATTTTGGTAAGCAATGCCAATGTTGAGCAGTGTGGACGCAAGGTCGGCATCAGCGGAAGAAGTACCCGAACGCAGCAAAGCCTCTTTGATTCTGGCCGAAGCCAGCAGGTTTTCGGCTGCCTTCAGAAAATCACCGGCATAGGTATAGTTAAGCCCCAAATTATTAAGCGCATAAGCCATGTTAAGTGAGTCTGCAGCTTCTGCGTTAAGCCGATAAGTTTCCTCCATGTACTCTCCTGCCTTGTCAAAGTCGCCCTTGATGGAGTAGGCAATGCCCAGGTAATTATTGCCAGTCAAAATTTCTTTGGGAAGCTGAAGCCTTTCTCCGATCTCGGTCACTTGTTCAGCAAAAAAAATGGCAGAATCTACCTGAGTGTAGACATATTGGGCAAAAAGTCGCTTGGCTGAATTGATGCGGATGCTATCGTCATCGGTAGTTTCAAATTGCTGTCTTAATTGTGGAATGCCGGGTGATTGAGCCTGTAGAAAAAAAGGGAGGCTTAGAAGTAAAGTGACGAAAAAGTATCTGGCGTTTTGCAAAAGCAGCGGGTCTACTTGTCTAAAGTACTGAATTCCAGAGATTTTGAGCAGGTGTAAAAAATAAAATCTCCCCGATCCGTATGACAGGGAGATTTTGCTGGGTCATTAAAATAAAAATGGTGTTTCTTTTAAGACTTTACTAACTACTAACTATCTAACTATATTTTGAAACTCGTTTTTTCGATTGCTTTGGTATTGATACGCGCATGGAAAAGAATACCCTACTGGGTTTTGAAAAAAAACTTAAATTTTATTTCAAGCTTTTGAGTTAACTCAAAATGATGCGGAATGTGAGGTTATTGAAAGGGCTTCTTAATCAGCCGGGACTGGCTCATGTTGTCTTTGACATATCGCCCGACACTGGCACTTTGATACACAGCTGAAAAAGGGGATTCACCGGGTATGACATTATTGGGGAAGGGCTGGCTGTCCAGGAAGAACCAAACATTGGTGGTACCCATTTTAGAATGGGGCATATAATCGCCATAACGCTCCATCTCGCTCCAGAGCGTATCACTTACAGTAACAATGTACACCCGATTTACAGGCCCGGTATTGTTTTCGTTTTGCCAGGCATCTATTTCCCTGAAATTGCCATCAAGGTCATTTACTCCTGGCCCCGTGAATGACAACCAAAAAATGACCCCTGCTATGAGCAGCGCCACAATGAGCATGAATTTCATGGGGTTTTTCATGACCGTTTTAAATCAGTCCGCGGGCCTTGAGTTCAAGGTACTTATTAATGGTATCAATCGTCAGGTTTTGTGGGCTGGTCAAAACACTGTAGATGCCATACTTGCGCAATTCGCGCACGATCAGTCGCTTTTCGTAGTCAAACTTTTCAGCGATGGTCTTGTGATAAATGTCTTTGGTGCCACCTGGTTTACTTTGCAATAAATCTCTCAATTCGGTATTTCGAAAGAAGATCACCACCAGCACATGCTTTTTTGATATAGACTGTAAAAAGGGCAATTGGCGCTCCAAAGCAGCCATCGATTCGAAATTGGTGTACAGCAATACCAGACTGCGTTGGTTGATACGCTTCTGCAAGTGAACATACAGTCTTGAAAAATCAGATTCCTGATAAGCCGTTTTCTGGTTGTACAGGGTCTCCATGATCAGCTCCATTTGCTTGTTTCGCTTACTGGAGGGTAGCATGGTGCCAATCTTATGCTGAAAAGTGACCAAGCCCGCTTTGTCTCCTTTTCTCATGGCAATGTTAGAGATGGCCAAAGCCGCATTGATGGCATAATCAAGCAAACTCATGCCTTCGAAAGGCATCTGCATTACCCGGCCTTTGTCTATGACAGAGTACACTTGCTGCGATTTTTCATCCTGATAGTTATTCACCATCAGGTGCCCTTTTCGAGCAGTTGCTCTCCAGTTGATGGTTCTGAAATCATCGCCAGGCACATATTCTTTTATCTGCTCAAACTCCATGTTATGCCCCAGTCGCCTGATCTTCTTCATACCCTGCATGGTCAGGTTATTGGAGATGGCCAGCAGTTCGTACTTGCGCATTTGGATGAATGAGGGATACACGGGTACCATTACCGGTTCTGCAAACTGGAAGCGCCTTGACACCAGACCCAAGGGGCCACTTACAAACACATTGAGCTTGCCAAAGTGGTACTCTCCACGCTTTACAGGGCGTAAGTGGTAATCGATGGAAGTAGAAGCAGTTGCTTTGAGTTGGGTGAAAAACTGGGCATCGCGCATTTGAAATTGCTCTGGCACCTCATCAATAATCCTCAGTTTCACCCCAAAGCCATAGTAGCTTTGAATGAAAAGCCGAATAAGGTTCTCATCGCCATTTGAGAACTTTTCAGGAGCAAAGCGCTGAGCAAACATGCCCTTCTTTACCCTGAATAGCATGAGGATGTCTACCAAAAGCAAAGCCAAAACCATCATCAACAAAGCACGGGCAATGGCCTCAGTGGCGGGCAAGGCATAGCCTGCTGCTGCCAGAAAAACGATGAGTCCTGCTGCCTGAAAGCTTCGGTTGTTGAGATATAGTGCCTTTAAGCCTTTCACTAACGGGGCACCTCTATTTTATCAATGATTTCTTTGATCACATCATCGGCCGATGTGCCTTCCATTTCGCTTTCAGGAGTAAGAATGACCCTGTGACGCATGACTGGAGTGGCCATGAACTTCACATCTTCAGGCGTAACGAAATCGCGGCCATTAATGGCTGCAAAAGCTTTTGCTGAGCCCAAAATGGCCACCGATGCCCTGGGTGAAGCACCCAGATAAAGGGCCGGATGCTCACGGGTGTTGTTCACCAGCTTGGCAATGTATTCCAGCATTTGAGGCTCAACGTGTATTTGAGCTACCAGGGCTTTGTGCTCTTTAATGGCCTTGGGTGTTAGTACGGCCTTTACCTTGCTCAGGTCCATCATTTCCTTTTTCTCATGATGATTGCTCAGTATGGCTATCTCATCGTCAAGGCTTGGGTAGTCTACCGTGAGTTTGAATAAAAAACGGTCGAGCTGCGCTTCTGGCAGTCGATAGGTACCTTCCTGCTCAATTGGGTTTTGCGTGGCCACTACTATATAAGGAGCCTTCATTTTATGTGTTACGCCATCAACCGTCACCTGCCGCTCTTCCATCACTTCAAAAAGGGCCGCCTGTGTTTTGGCTGGAGCCCGGTTGATCTCGTCAATCAGTACCACATTTGAGAAAATGGGGCCTGCTTTGAATTCGAAATCGCTCTCTTTTTGATTGAATACAGAGGTACCCAGAACGTCTGAAGGCATGAGGTCAGGGGTGAACTGAACACGAGAAAAATCTACTTTCAGCGCCTTGGCAAACAGTTTCGCGGTGAGGGTTTTGGCCACTCCCGGCACGCCTTCCAGCAAAATGTGCCCATTGGCCAGTACACCAGTTATGAGCATATCTACTATCTGGTGTTGACCTACCAGTACCTTGCCTATTTCTTCCCGCATGCTTTCTACGGCTGCATTCAAAGCCGTTAGGTCTAACCTGCTTTCAAAAGCAGCCTGATTATCCATGTTTTCTTCCATAAAATGCTTCGATTTTATCGCTTAACAGTTTCAATTCTTGTTCGCTTACGCGTTCCTGTTCTTTGACTCTTTGTATGAGGTCAAACAATTTTTTTACTTCCAACACATCATTGCCCGACTTAGCGGCCAGTTTTTCAAAAAAGTCCTGATCAAACTTTTTGAAGCTCATGAAGTAGCGGTTGTGAATGTATTCGAGGAAATACTGAATTCTTTTTCTGGCTATGTCGCCATGGTCTTTTTTGCGCATGTACAGGTTGGCAATGGTACCAATAAACTCCAGGGTGGTATTGGCTAGCGGCCTGACTATTGGGATAATGCGCTGCTTTCTTTTGGCCTCAAAAAACATAAAGAGGAACAAGGCCAGAATGGCCACGGTATAGGCCAGTTTCAGGGGAGGTGTGGTAAGCACTACCCTAAGCGGTGTTTTTATTTCCAGGCGCCCCATTTGATAGTACTCGGACCATATCAGGTCTTTGCTTGGCAAAAAACTGAGCAGACCCGACACGTATTCATGGTTCTCTTTAAAAAACAGGTAGTTATTTGTAAAGGCCAAAGGCGTTGTACACAAATAGAGATTGCCCTCACCAAAAGGCACCTGAATGGCCACTGGGTCTTTGTCTCCATTTTGGGCTATTACATGATAGTCGAGACTGTCAAAGTCATCGAAATAATAGCTCATGGCATCTTTCTTAAACCTAAACTCACCTTGCGGCATGGCCTGGTTTACAAAGGTCAAATAGGAAGTATCCTGATTGGCGTTTAACATATAGTCGAACTGACTATAGTTAGAAGAGAAACCGAGGCTATCAGAGACGGCAAACATGGTAGTAGACACGATCATAGCATTCATGCCATCATTGACCGCATTCAGCAAAACCTCAAGATCTTCTTGCCCCATGCTCATGTTATCAGCAATGATCAGCAGGTTTTTGTCTGCACTTAGATCATCCTCAATTTCGTACAGTGTCAGATTGATACTACTTACCTCTTTGCCTTCGAAAATATCTGGCATCATGTCTTTGAGCACAAAGCCACCATAAGGGTTCTTGTCTTTGTGAGAAAAGGTATGATTGTAGTTGGTAGGATCTTTGGCTGTATAGCTAAAGCCAAACATCACCAGAAAGATGAAAACAATTAGCGCGTAATATTTTCCGTCTCCCTTCATGCTGCCTCTTCCTCTTTTTGCACAGGTATACGGGCATTTGCCGCAATTTTTTCAGCTTCAATGGTACTGAGCTTATAGATGTTTTCATCCACATCAAAATCGCCATACCAGGCGTAGTCAAAATGGTAAGAAAGTGTTCTGAATGAAACCCTGAGGTCTGCTTGTCTCAATTCACTAAGGTATTCGTAGTTGGTCTTGCCTGCCTCCCACTCTACCAACAGGCGGTCGCTCAATAATTTCAGGGTCTTTAGATAGGTGAGTCTGATGGCTAGCTTATAATCCTGATTTGACAAAGCCTCTGAAAGCAATTCATCGAAATCCAGGTCGTGAATGTTTTCTTCAAAAAACTCGATCTCCGATTTTCCTTTATCGCCAGAGCCGTAGAACACATCGCGCGGATTCATACCCAAAAGCTTAATAATGGCCACCAGTAGCAAGATAAAAATGCCTATATACACAAGAATTTTACCGACAGGGGTACCCGTTGCTGCCATGAAAATACTCTCCAGCAGACCTGTAATGTAATTCCAAACACGCCTTAAAAAAGAAGGCACCTCTGCTTTCTCTTCTACATAATCGAAGTCACCAGATTCTTTGAGTTCATCAAGTTTATCAGTGTCATATTCGCGCAGCTCGGCAGGAGCTATCCCCTTGCCCCCCTGTTGTGCTAAAGCGGGTACACTCAAACAAAAGAGCGAAAAAAGCAATATGATGGTAAATCGATTAATAGTGCTCTTCCTCCTCTTCTTCTTTGGTGCCCATTTGGTCGATGCGGGAAAGCAATGATTTAGCATCGGCTTTTTCTGATATATGGAAGTACTGAATGTTCATACCCACAAGTGGAATGCTGTAGCTAAAGAAAGTACCAAGCAGCAAGATGGCACTTAAAATGTATGACAGTAATTGCTGCCACAAAGGGGTATCGGCCATTAAATCGATGGCGCTGGTATTCACCATTTGAATGATGAAATTGACATAGAAGGGCAGTGTAAAAATGACACCCACTGCATTGTAGATAACCATTAGCACAATGAGTAAACCTATTGATGCCCACCAGTTGCGCTTAAGCAGTCGAAAAGCCTGGCTCATTGCGTTACCCAGGCTTTTTCCCTCATGGACCTGCGTACATAGGGCTGTCATCATGATTACCAAAAAGAAACCCATCAGGATATAAACAAATGGTAAGATGAAGAAGGACAGAAATGCGGCTAAAAAAGCAACCGGTATGAGGATGATAAAATAGAGAATCAGGAAGATTACGCTGTACAAAAACACTGTGCCGAAAATGGGCCAGTAAATCTTTTTGACCTTTTGCCAGACATCTTTGTGAGTGAAGTCATTATTGCCCTGCTGGTCGTATATGCGAGTGGTACCATAAACCACGGACATCACCATAGTACCGGCAAACAGCATAAGAAAAACAAAAGCAAACATTGAAAGCCCAATCCCAACCAAATCAGTTTCTGAAGTAGCAGCACCCTGATTGGCCCCCATAC